>Ga0163144_10020108_pt1 | contig 13379 bp, 7 predicted proteins | sample OliLak19BULKMAT1_FD_123175 | JGI IMG/M metagenome (GOLD analysis project Ga0163144, IMG submission 123175) | Freshwater microbial mat bacterial communities from Lake Vanda, McMurdo Dry Valleys, Antarctica - Oligotrophic Lake LV.19.BULKMAT1 | ecosystem: Environmental > Aquatic > Freshwater > Lake... | reverse complement strand
GTCCCATGGTAAAGCGCCTCCGTCTGCCAATACGCCTGCAAATCCGCACTCGTTTGATAAGCCAGCAAGGCGACGAAACTCAAAACAGCGCCACTACCAAAGATAACCGCTGACGCAATCAGCCCCGCGCAGTACTTGCCCAGCAGCAATACCTCTCGGCGGACCGGCGCAAGAAACCAAAAGTGCAAAGATTTGTCGATCATCTCTCCCCGAAACAGATTGATAAATATCCCCAGGCAGCCAAAGAATACCGCCAATCGCAGATAGAAATACTGAAACATCCCCGCATACACCTTGCGGTCTTCTTCCATCGAAGACAGCACACGCCGCCTCGTGTCCCGCAGCGCTCCGTTTTCAAACTCAAACCAAACTCGCCGTGAGCCATCGAAGTACATCAGCGTCCGTCGCTTGACGTCCCGCCGCTCCCAACTACGATCCATCAGCGGCTTTCCAGCCGCAGCCAACACTTCCGTGTCCGTAGTCCCCACCGCCATCCGGTCCAGCACCGCCGCCGACACCACCGCCTTCCCGGCGTACTCGTCCCGCTGCATCTTCACACTAATGCCGTGTCCGATGAAGATCACGGCGGGAAACAGCGCCAATAGATACACCCACAGCGCCCGTTTAGAGAAAAATGCCCGCCGCATTTCCAACTTCGCGATGATCCAAATCTGATTCACTTGCCGCCCCCAATCAAATACTCGTACAGCGCGTCCACGTTCTCATCCATCGGCATCACCCCGTCAATCTCCTGCCCACTCAACGCAATTCGCTGCACTGCCGCGGCAAACGCCTCCCGATGCCGCGTCATCACCAACACCCCCCGACCCTCAGGTGCAATTTTCACTTCCGTCACATCCGCCTGTTCAAACAGCAGCGCGGCCACCCGCGACGGGTTCTGACAATGCAACAGAAACTGGCTCGGATGCTCGTGAATCTCATCGCGGACGTTTCTAATCTCACCTTCGGCCACGATCATCCCGTTCGCAATCAAAATCACCTGATCGGAGAAAACGTCCACTTCCTGGAGCACATGGCTCGACAAAATCACGTGCCGGCCCTGCGCCGCATAGTTCCGAAACAACGCGATCGTCTCCGCCCGCACGAGAGGATCCAAACCGTTCAGCGGCTCATCCAGCACCAGGACCGCCGGTTCATGCGCAATTGCCTGCGCTAAGCGAATCCGCTGCCGCATCCCCTTCGAATACGCCGCAATCTTCCGTTGTGCCGCATGCGTCAGCGACACCGTCTCGATCGCCAACGCCGCCCGGCGTTCCGCCTCCGCCTTCGGATAGCCGAACAGTAACAGCCCGGCCACCACAAACCCAAACCCCGTCACTCCGCGCGGTGCCGCGTCATACTGCGTCGCATACCCCAAAATCCGCATCAGCTTTTCCGGCGCAAACGGCGAAATACCGCGCACCGTAATCGACCCGCTCCCTGGATGCACGAGCCCGCTCATCAGGTTCATCAGCGTCGTCTTGCCAGACCCATTTGGCCCCACCAAACTCGTGATCCCCGAAGGAATCCGTAGGTCCACTTTATTAACGCCCAGCACGTCCCCATAGAACTTCGAAACATTGTGGAAGAGAATCAGGTCATCGCTCATGACACCACCTCCACCGGACGCAGTTTCCGCAGCAAAACCGCCAGCAGGCCCCCGAGCATCACCATCAATACCGCGAAGCATTCCCACGCACCGGGGGCATCTTCCACCGCTTCCACGCCCAGCAGCGCACACCAAACCGTGTAAATCGCATAGCCCGGATTCAGCAACGAGCCCCACTCCACCCGCAGAATCTGATTGATCATCTGCGCCGCCCCGGCCAGCACGAAGAAGAACGCCAGCACCAGCGCCCCCGCCACCACCCGCCATTTCACATAGGCCGAACAAGTCAACGCCACGAGCGAAACCATCACGATGTAGAGCACAAACCCCGACACCAGACCCTGACCCAACTTCCAGTTTGCTTCGAGCCATGCCGTACTCGCCAGGCTCGCCTGCATCCCGAACACGAACAGACCCGGAACCAGAGTCACGAGCGACAAAATCCCAAACAACACCATCATTCGGGCCCCGATGTAAGTCCATCGCGACAACGGCCGCGCAAAGTACAGCGGCAGCGCGTTGTTCGCCAGATCTGGCGCGATCAATCCCGGACCCGCGATCGCCGCTAAAAGGATCGCAAAAGTCGATTGGACGTTCATGAACACCGCAAAAAACTTCCCGTTAATCTCTAGTAGTTTCGCGATCGGCCCCGCCATGCCACCCAGGTTCGGCAGCAGATCCGCGTGGTTCGATACGTAAACGAACCCGGCGCAAAGCAGCGGCCAGAACAACGACAGCACCAGCAGGATCACCACAAAACGCTGGCTCAATATCTTGCTCCACGCAAACCGGGGAATCGCCATAAACCGCGTCACCGGCCCCGTCAGCGGCCCGTCGTAACGCTCATATCCACGTCTAAATACGGCCATGAACCACCTCCGCCTCTGCTTTCGGCCGCATGTGGCCGACCGCCTTCAGGAAGATCTCCTCGAGCGTATCCCGTCGATAGGCGAGCTTCGTAATCTGCAAATTCTCCCGCGCCGTCAACCGCCAAAGCGCATTCACTTCCACTTCGATCGGCAAAATAATCCGCCACGTGCCGGTCGTCTCGGAAACACCCTCCGCCCCGATCTCGCGCAGCGCGGCACCCAGGTTCCGATCATCCCCGGTCACCTGCAACTGCACAAACCGTTTGTTCGCCTGCCGCTCGGCCGCCAGGTCACACTGGTGCACAATCATCCCGTCCTTCAAAATCACCACCTCGTCGCAGACCTCCTCCACATCGCGCAGCAGGTGCGAACAAAGCAGCACGTTCATCCCATGCTGCTCTTTCATCTCTTTGATCAGCACCAGCATCCGCTGCCGCGCCGCAGGATCCAATCCATTGGTCGGCTCATCCAGAATCACCAACTCCGGCCCATGAATGATCGCCTGCGCCAACTTCGCCATCTGCTTCATGCCCAGCGAATACGTCCCCACCGCCCGATACCTCGCCTCGCCCAGCCCCACATGGAACAACGTCTCATGGGCCTTCTCCAGCGCCGCAGCGGCCGGCAATCCCGAAATCTCGCCCATCAGCCGCAGGAACTCGACCGCCGTCATATCCGCAATCAGCGAATCGTTCTCCGGCATGTAGCCGATCCGCGTCTTCACCTGCATCGACTGCCGATGGCAATCGAGACCCAAAATCTGCGCCGATCCCGCCGACGGCTGATGGAACCCCAGCAGAGTCTGAATCAAAGTCGACTTCCCCGCCCCGTTCGGGCCGAGCAGCCCGATCGCCTTCCCCACGCCCGATTCGCCCAAACGGCAAGAGATCCCTTTCAGGATCTCCCGCTTGCCGAGGCGGACACGCAAATTTTCGACCGCAATTACAGGATTCATAGTTTCGTTGGGCCTTGTGCCAGGAGCATATCGAATAATAGACTCGATATCCGGGTACGAGAAGCCGACCGAATTCGTTCCGTTTCTCCTGTGAATGTGAGCAAGGTGGGCTCCCGGGTTTCCAGCAATTTCCGATACGCCGGGTTTTCCACCAGCGCCGCCAGGTTGCCGAAAGCGTCGCCCACATTGATCCAGACGAAACCCGATTGGTGCAGCCCGGACGCGCTCGGCTGCTGCGCCCGATACTTTGCCGAACGAACCAGCGGGAACCCGCCCGATCGCGTCGCTATCGCCCGCTGCACCGCCGCCCGATCACCGCCTTGAACGAGATAACCCCGGTCAAAGGTCCAGTGGAGCTGAACCGACTGGCCCGCCTTCTGTAGCGAATACCAATCGCTTCCATTCACCTTCTCCTCCTGCAACATCAGCGGAACGCCGCCCGCCTTGCGGTTGTAAGTCTCCACCAACCGCCGCATCGTCGCCGTGTAAGTCTCCGGCCGATAGGCTTCGATCGCCAGAATCCAGCCTGGAATCGGCAGCGACGGCGTTTCCACCGCGAAGGTGAAATCCGTGCCCAACGCCGCCGCTAGATCGGTTGAAAACTGCACTCCCGTCTCCGCCTCAGCTTTCCGCAAACCTTCGATCCAGCTGGGGTTCCATCGCCCAATCTGCGCGGTCAGTTCATCGAAGATCTGTCGCGGATTCCGCGTCGCCGCCGAGAACGCAAACACCGCATCCGACGAGACATACTCCGCCGAACTCGCCGCCGCTGGCGTCGCCAGCCAGGACGCGATCCCCGTTCGCGGTCCTGCAAAGGTAAGTGAAATCTCGTTATCGTCCGCCCGCTGGTCGAAGAACAGATAGCGAGCCTCCCCCACCGCCGCCTGCTGCGGAAACGCCTGCAGGTCGACGCCGAGCAACGACGTCACCCCCCGCTGGTAGTGCCGCGCCACCTCCGCCGCGAACGGCGTCAGCGAGCCTTTTCCTAACTGCGGCAACACCGTCGCCAGATCGGCCGAGGTATCCGAAAGCACGAGCAATCCGTCAGCAAAGGCGTAAGGCATGGTTCCCAACGGGTCCAGCGCCGCCTTCACCGCCGCCTGCTGCCCCGGCCTAACCTCGGCCAACACCACCGGAATCCTGGACTTCGTCAGTACGAACACCAACTCCTCGCCCAGCAACGGCGACAACGTCCGCACCCGTTCCACCATCTCTTTCAACTCTTTCGCCTGCGCCGACTGCCACCAATCCCGCAACACCGCACTCTGATTCGACCGCTGCTCAATCAGCGAAACCGCCTGCGCCACCGTCGGCCCCAGGTTCGGCAAGGCCCCGTAGACTATCGGTTCCAGCGGCAGCGCCGCCACTAAACGCGCCTGCGTCCGAGCCGCCGGAGTCACCAGCGTCTTCTCGATCGCGGCCAAGTCGGCCAGCAGTCCGTAGTACTGATCCGCGTTCGGACTCCAAGCCACGGCTTCCTTCACGCTCACCCGTTCCAGCGCCACGCTGGTCGTCGACTGCTCGCCCGGCTTCAGCAATTGATCCGTATGGTTCGGCTGGTTCACCGCCACCGAGCCCTCCACCACCCCCACCAGCGAACCGGCCGTCCCCGTCGATACCGTAAAGATCGTGCCGCGCACGGTGGCCACCGAATCCCGGGTGATCACGCGCAGCCCGCCCCGCCGCTGCTTGGCCGCGTGCACAATCACGTCGCCGCGTTCGAGATAGATCGACTGCCCCGACCACGCCGCTTTCACCGAAAGCTCAGAGCTCTCGTTCACTTCCACCGTCGATCCGTCCGCCAACTGCAGCGTCGATCGCGTCCCGCGCCCCGTCCGGATCACCTGCCCTTCCCCCAGCGCCGCACCCGCCGCCAAAGCCTCCCCGGCCATCCCATACGCCGCCCCCGAAATCGTTGCCACCGTCGCCCGTGGACCACTCGGAGCCAGAAGCGAATCGACCCGATCCCGTCCCGCAACCAAAGCCACCGCCGCCATGCCCGCTGCAATCGCCCATTTCGGCACCGTGAACCGTCGCGCTGCGTGCACCGGCATCGCGATCACTTTCGCCATCGACGGAGACGTCAAAACCCGCCGGCATTCCACGCAGCGGGTCAAATGATCGTCCAGCAAGAACTGTCGCGCCTCGGTCAGGTCACTCCGCCCATAGTCCGCCCGAAACTCGAGACACGCCGGCGGCGTCGCCAGCTTCGCCCATACCCGGTCCTGCGCCGCTTTGAGCTCCGCCGCCGGCACGTCTTCCTGGCGAATCTCATCAAGGATCTGATCTAAATTTTGTTCGTTCATCGTGTTTGATCCCTCTCCTAGCGCGTAATCAACTTCAGCAACGACTGCCGTATCCGGTGCAACCGGCTCGCCACCGTGCCCCGTTCCACCGCAAACTGCTCGGCCAGCTCATCGTAGGAAAGGCCTTCCAGATTCCGTAACACAAACAATTGCGCATCCTCCGGGTCCAGCCGTCCCAACGCCCGCCGCATCTGCTCTTTCAGCAGCGCCGTGCTCGCCGGGCCAGCGTGGTCCGGCCCCCCTTCGAGCGGCGACTCGCTCCGCGAAGTCCGTTGCCTTAAAATGTCGATCCCAGCGTTGGTCGCCGCCCGGCGCAGATAGCTCCCGGAAATCGACTCCAGTGCCGGAGCCGGCATCAGATTAAGGATCCGCATAAAGACGGTTTGTAAAACGTCTTCGGCGTCCGCCGCGTTGCCGGTCACCCGCAAGGCAGCTCGGTAGACCGTCGCGGATTGGCGCTGGTAAAAGTCTTGGAAGGTGATGGACGGTGGCAAGGGCAGTTGCTCTGCTGGTAATACTAGCCCGAAGGTTCCCATATTTGCTGACTCATTTGGATAAACGAGACAATAAACGAATTTCTTCCCACTATTTTTTCTTGCGGAACCGGTCCAGAATGCTCCCGGCGGTCTCTCCCAAGCCGCCCATTCCGTCCACCTTCAGCCGAGCCGCCCGCTCTGCATCAGGAGCAAACCGCGGCTGCCCAAACGTACCCGTCACAATCGCCGGAATCACCAACTCCCCACGAGGCGACGAGAACACAGCCCCCATCAGCCCGCCCAACTGGCCCGCCCCAGCCTTCGTCGCCGTCTCTTTACCCAGTACCGTCGTCACCCGCAGCCGGATCACCTGATCGACCAGCCCCAACGTCCCCTCCCCCGTCAACGTTCCCGATCCGAAATCCATCGCCAAATCTTTCGTCGTCGCCACCCCGTTAGCGATCTGCATCGTCCCCCCAAACTTCACGATGTCGGTCACCGTCTCTTTCACATTCATCAGCCCCAGCAATTTCCCGATTCCCACCATCTCATTGAACAGGTGCACCCCGTTTAGCCGCCCGTTGGCCAACTCCAACTGCATCGTCCCGTTCAAACTCCTCGCGAGCTCCTCATTCGGCTTCGGCGCAAACTCCAGGTCCAGCTTCCCCGACAACGGCCCTGACACCACCCCCTTCACCGACGACGTCGCCGCCAGCAACTGGCTCGCCTCCACATTTCGCACCGTCGACTGCACTTTGAACCTAGTCGGGACCGCCCCCAGATCCGCCGTCACCGATCCCGTCTGCTCCCCTCCGAACAACCGCGCCGTAAACGGATCCATCCGCAATACCCCGCCCGACAAAGCAATCGTCGCCCTCATGTCTTCCAGCGGTACCCCATCGAAGGTCACCTTACCCACCGTGATCGTCCCATTCGCCGTAATCGCCGGCGGACCTGCGCTCTTCCCCGCCGGTGCTTTCCACTCCTGCCACTCCGCCACGTTCAGCTGGTCCATCGCGGCGGTAAAGTTCACCATCGGCTTCTTGAAATTCTTCACCGCCACCATCCCCCGCGCATGCATGCTCCCCAGTGCCCATTGCGCCTCTTCAAAAATAACCGACCCTTCCGCAAACTTCACGTTGGCCTGCGCAATCTCAAGCGGCTTCGGAAGCAGCGGGGTGATCAGTGTGACGCCTCGCAACGCCCCGGACCCGCTATACGTCGTGTCCGTGACGCGCATATCTAAAGTCACCATACCCTTACCCGTTAGCCCCTCCGGCCGCACGCCATAAGCGCTCGCCATTCGCAGCAACTCCTCGACACTGGCCCCGTCCGTCTTCAGCGTCGCCTCAACTTTTGGATCCTCGTCGCTATAGCCGCGAATCGTCGCCCGCCCGAGCAGCTTAGTCCCGCCCGTTTCGAGCGTAAACGGCTCCGTCGTCAACGTCTCCGGTGTCATCGTTATGCGCAGCGCCGACGCCCGCACCGGAGCCGCCAGCTCCTTGCTCGAAAACTCCGCTTGCGTCGCTTCCAGCTTGCCGTTCAACAGCGGCTTCTCCGTCGTACCCGTCACCGCCACGTCCGCCGTCAGCAAGCCCTGCACCTTCAGATCCGCCGACAGCTTTCCTCCAAAAATCCCCGCAATCTGCACCAGATCCCCGACAGGAGCCTGCGCCGTCCTCACCGCCAGTTGCAGCCGCTTACCGGTCACTTTACCAGTCACCCCCAACGCCATCGCCCCCAACTTCGCCGTCAGTTCTTTGACCTCCCAAGTCTCGCCGTCTTGCCGCAGATCAAAAGCGACGACCAACGGAGCCTTCGCGCCCCCGCTCTGCAGAGTCATCGTGCCCTTCGCTGCTCCGTTTTCATACGTAGCCTCCACCGCCGCCTGAGCCTTGATCGAATCGAGTTGCAACTTCGCGTCCAATTGCCGATTGCCCCGCCATCGGGCATCAATGTGTTCATACACCCCCCGGGGCGTCTTCTCCTGCAAATTGGTCATCGCCACCGAACCATCGGTCACTGCTACGTCCGGTACGGTGCTGTCTCCGCCCTTCGCCCCGCCGCTTGTCTCGTAGTTCCAGTTCCCGGCGGCGCTCTTGATCAGCTCCAGTTTCGGAGCCTGTAACTCGACCGATCGAACCTCGATGTCTCCACTCAGCAATGGCCACAGCGCCACCCCGACAAATACTTCCTTGGCCGACAAGAATGGAACCTTCGAAGCAAAGCGAGAGGGCTGGCCCAACTCCACATCGGCGATCCGGAGCGAGAGCGGAATCACCTTCAACCGCATCTCTCCCAGAGCCACCGTCCGCTCCAAACGCTTTTCTAGCTGCGACTGCACCTCTCCACGAAATCGGTTCGCATCCACAAGGAACGGGAGTGCCGCTACAACACCGACCACAACGACCAAGACGGCCAGCAGGCCTTTCCGGAGAGACATGACCCTATGATACGTGGGCCGCCCAGTTCGTTACGCAGCCGCCCCGCGAGCCGTCTCGAGCAACGCCCGCCGCAACTCAGCCAACTGAATCGGCTTGCTCAGAAAATCCTGCATGCCAGCGTCCATACAAGCTTGCCGATCCTCAGGGAAAGCATTAGCCGTCAGAGCCACCATCCGGGGACGGGACTCCAATGGAACCGTCGCTACCACCTGCCGAGCGGCGTCCAAACCGTCCATCTCCGGCATATGGAGGTCCAGCAGCATCAGATCGTATGGCATTTGTCTTACCGCCTCGAGCGCCAAAAGCCCGTTCTCCACAATCACCGGCTCATAACCCAACCGTCGAAGAAGTCCTTGGATCACGCGCTGGTTGACCGCATTATCCTCGGCCACCAGAATACGCAAAGGAGACTCGGCCGCCATCGGAGCCCCTTGTGCGCTTACCCTCTTTTCCGGCACGGGAACCGGCGCCAAAAGTCGACCGATCGCCGTTTGCAATTGCGTGGGCCGCATCGGCCTACTCAAAGAGCGCCCCTCCCCAAACCGCAGGGCGGGCTTGATCACCAAAGCCATGGGGATTACTGTATTGGCATCTGCCAACACAAAGTCGGCTTCCGCCGCTTCCCTCGTCACACTCATGCCCCAAGCCGTCAGGTAGACGGTGAGAGCTTCGTCCAGCGCCGAAGGACCGACCTTGAGCCAAACCCGCTTCCCTATCCAATGCGGCTCGCCGGCGATTCCTACGGCCGTCTCGGCTACCCGTTTGTCCGGCAGATCAAAATAGAAAAGTGATCCTAAGCCCGGTTGGCTCTCCACTTGAATTTCACCACCCATCAGTCGAGTCAGCCGTTGAGATATCGCCAAACCCAATCCCGTCCCGCCAAATTGACGCGTCGTCGAAGCGTCAACCTGACTGAAGGACTGGAATAGGCGATGCAAACGATCCTTCGGAATACCGATGCCCGTATCCCGCACCGCTATATGGATCACCTTTCGTCCAGCCCGATCGGCGGGCTCAACCCGCACCGCCACGTGCCCCACGCTCGTGAACTTCACTGCATTGCCCACTAAATTTACCAGTACTTGACGCAATCGCGCCGCATCTCCGACAACCATGCGCGGCGTAGCCGGATCAAATTGGCAAAGCAGAGCTAAATTCTTATTCGCGCCCAGTGGACCAAGGAGTTCGAGCGACTCCTCCACGCACGCCAGCAGATCGAACGACTCCTCCGTCATCTGCAATTTTCCTGACTCGATCTTTGAGAAATCGAGAATGTCATTCAAGACCGTCAGCAAAGCGTCGCCCGCCGAGCTGATGATCGATACGTACTCGTGCGCTTCGCGCGACAGCGGCATATCTCGCAGTAAATGCGACATGCCGACGACCGCATTCATCGGCGTCCGAATCTCGTGGCTCATATTGGCCAAAAACTCGCCCTTGGCCCGCACGGCGCTCTCGGCCGTTTCTTTGGCCTCCCGTAGCTCCGCCGTCCGCTGCGCCACCTCGCGAGCCAAGTCCTCTTTCTGGTTTTCCAGATCCATCGTCCGTTGCCAATGCAATGCAAGCCCGCCAAGCAGAGTAAAACCCAAACAGAGACCGACAAACCAATAGGTTTGGTAAAACAGCGGCATTACCCGGACCGCCAGCACCGTCTGGCCCTCGCTCCATATCCCGTCGTTATTCGTAGCTTGAACCCGAAACTTGTAATTCCCAGGCGGTAGGTTCGTATAGATTGCCTCCCGGCGGTTCGGAGCCTCCACCCATGTTCGATCAAATCCTTCAAGCACGTACCGGAATCGGTTCTTCTCGGGCGCGGCGTAACTCAGAGCCGTAAAATGGACATTCAACGTTCCCGGCCCAGGTCCCAGTTCAATCGGGCCGCTCATCGCCAACGCCGCGCCGTCACTCGTTACGTCTTCAATCAGCACCTTCGGCGCAATCTTGTTCCGACGCATAGTGCTGGGCGTTATCAACGAAACGCCTTTCATGGTCGGGAACCAAAGCCGGCCGCTTCGATCCCGAAACAGCGAACCTGTAATAGTCTCCCTCGAACGCAACCCATCCGCCTGGGTGAATATTTCCGTTGGAACCTGGTCCAGCCGTCCCTCAGCCTGATCCCACAGATCCGCCTTCCTGACGTGCACCACACCGCTGTAAGACTGCGTCCAAAGATCCCCATCCCCCACCAACGCAAAACTATGCGCCGTGTTGTCCGGCAATCCAGAATCCCGCGTCCAACGGTATATCTTTCCGTCGCGCACGCAAGCCAAACCCCGCCCACTACTCGCAATCCACAACTCTCCACCCCGATCCTGTTCGATCCAATCGATCAGTTCGTTCTCAAAACCCGGCACCACACTCACGACACCTTGCTGGTACCGCAGCAGCCCGTTACCCGCCGTAGCGATAAGCAGCGTACCATCGCGAAGCTCCAACGTCCGGCGAACCGAAACCCCCGCCATCCCGAGTAAGTCCACCGCGACAAGCCGGTCTCCCTCCACGCGCGCCAGCCCTCCCCCTCCGTACCCTACCCATACCACCCCGGCCCGATCCTCTGATAGCGAATACACAAAATTCGCCCCGGACCCCGGCAGAGTTAGCTTTCGGAACACCCCATCCTTCCAGCGCACAACCTCCGAACCCATTCCCCCAATCCAAATCGATCCCTCGCGCCCCGCCAACACCGCGTTCACCCGATTACTGGGCAGCCCCTCCCGCTCCCCCACGCGCTGCACTTGGCCATTCTCTAACCGGACCAACCCGTTGGTCCGCGTCGACATCCAATAGACGCCATTTCCATCCTGCGTCACCTGCGAAATGGAATCGTCTGGCAACCCCTCCGCCGCCCCAAAATTCGTAAACTTGCCATCCGATAACTGAATCAACCCGCCCCCATTCGCCACCGCCACCCACACGTTCCCCTCGTGATCCGTCGACACATCGTACACTTCCGTGCTCGGCAGTCCCTCCGCCACCCCCATCACAGCCACCTGCCCGTCCCGGTACCGAACCAATCCACCGAAGTTCACCGCAATCCACAAATTCCCATCGCCATCTTCAGAAAAAGAATGCGGTGCCGAGTTCTCATTCACCGGTAACCACTGCCGAAGAGGTAGCTTCTCCCAAACGCCATAGCTGTACCGCGCCAACCCTCCACCCGCCGTCCCCGCCCAAATCACGCCCTTCTTATCCTCATAAACAGCGGAAATTGCCTCGTTCGGCAGCCCCTCCGCCACTCCAAACGTCCGCACCTTCCCGCCAACCACCTGCGCCATCCCCCTCTTAGTCGCCACCCACAAGGTCCCGTCTCGCGCCTCCAGCAGTTGATTCACATGCTGACTCGGCAACTGCGCCGACCACTCCGCCCGTTCAAATCGGCCGTTCCGCCACGACACAACCCCACTCCGGGAGCCTACCCAGATCCGTTCTTTGCCCTCCGCCAACGCATTCGCCTGATTCCCCGGCACCCCATCCGCCGCCGTATACGTTTGCCATACGCCCCCCCGCGCCACAGAAACCCCGTTATCCGTCGCAGCCCACAAACTCCCGTCCCGCGCCGGCAACAGCCACCGAACCGGCCTACCCGAAAATCCCGCCGTCACTCCCGGCAAATAGTTCTTAAATCGAACGCCATCAAACCGGCTAATCCCTTCCCGCGTCGCCACCCAGATGTAACCGTCCAACCCCTGCCGAACCCGCAGTGTCGCACTCGAAACCAATCCCGAGTCGATCGTCCACGCTCGTTTTACATACTGAGATGGCTTGCGACCCGGATCTAATCCGAGCACCAGCCCAGCCGTCATCAGCGCAATTGAGACGAGTCGATTCAAGCGAGTTTGCTTCCTCATGCTCTTATCGTCGGGAAACAGCTATCCCTACAGAGTCCAGCGGACTATTTCTCGTATGCGACCATAACCAGATGCCTCCCTTCCGCGACGACGTCGTCCAAAAAGCCGCCGCCTTCGCTCCCCAACTCCGCCAGGCCAAGTCCACCTCCGCCGAAGATGCCTGGTCCTGGTACCCCTACGACTCCCTCGCCAACGTCGCCCACCTTCACCGTCTCCTCGCCGACCGCCACCCCGAAATCGAAACCCTCCTCCACTCCGGTCGTCTCCTCGATATCGGTTGCGCCGACGCCGACCTCGCCCTCTTCCTCGAACGCCTCGGTGCGCAAGTCACCGCCGTCGACCACACCTCCACCAATTTCAATGGCCTCCGCGGCGCCGCCGCCCTTCTCCGCCACTTCCGCTCCGCCATCAACCTCCACGATTGGGACCTCGACCACTCCCCGCCCCCCGCCGTCGCCGGTTCCCAATTCGACCTCGCCCTCGTCCTCGGCATCCTCTACCATCTTCAGAATCCCCTCCTTGTCCTCAATTCCGTCGCCCGCCTCGCCCGCTACGCCATCGTCTCCACCCGTGTCCTCCACGGCGACCCCGCCCTCGACGCCCTCCCCCTCGCCTACCTCCTCTCCGAAGACGAACTCAACGCCGACAACTCCAACTTTTGGCTCCCCACCGTCAAAGGACTCGCGCGGATGTTCCGCCGCGCCGGTTGGGAGTGCGGCCCCACCCTCCTCCTCTCCAGCAACTCCAAAACCAACGACCCCTGGACCACCGACACCCGCTGCTTTGCCCTCCTCCGCAGCGCTCACGCCCTCCAGAACCTCAGCCTCGGCGAAGGCTGGTACGACCAGGAAAACGACTGGCGCTGGACCGCC
>Ga0163144_10020106_pt1 | contig 13379 bp, 11 predicted proteins | sample OliLak19BULKMAT1_FD_123175 | JGI IMG/M metagenome (GOLD analysis project Ga0163144, IMG submission 123175) | Freshwater microbial mat bacterial communities from Lake Vanda, McMurdo Dry Valleys, Antarctica - Oligotrophic Lake LV.19.BULKMAT1 | ecosystem: Environmental > Aquatic > Freshwater >... | reverse complement strand
CGCCGTTGTCGTCGGTGAAGCCGAAGACACCGATCGTGGCGTCGAGCTCTTGGCTGCGCGCGCCTTTGGAGCCGCCTTGCATACGACCGCCGCCGAGATCGAACTCGACGCGGCCCGACAGGCGGTACTCCTCGGAGGTTTCGTCCGCGCCGTTTTGCAGCGCGAAGTTCCAGCGGATCTGCTCATAGTCGCCGCCCACCATCACACCGAGGTCCCACGTGTAGAGGGCCTGGCCGAGGGCCGAGCGGTTGATGAAGAGCAGCTCCTCCGGGGTATCGGAGTTGCTCATCAGCGTCGGGAACTGGAACTGACCCCAGGTCAGTTGGAACTGCTCGGCGATGTTCCAGGTGGCGTACGCGTCGAGGAGATCCGGACCGTCCGTCGGCGTGTCGTTTTCGACTTCTTCGCCGAAGTCGAAGCTCAGGCGCCAGCCGAAGTCACCGGCTTGGCCCTCCGCCCACAGGCGAGCGTTGTAGAGTTCGAAACCCGAGATGTCTTCCGTCGGCGTGGCGCCGAACACTTCGTCTTCACTGTGCGTGTAGACGGTCTTGATGACGGCGCCGAAGGTCGGCCCGCCGGTTTGGGTGGTGAGGTTCGAGGAGAGCGCGTGCAGCTCCTCGTCGAGGCCGAGCCAGGTGCTCTTCGCCTCGGTGTTGGCCGTAGCCAGGGAACCGAAGGCGCCAAGCGCCAGGGCCCCGTACAGAATCGTCTTCATCGGTGATGGACTCCGAAAGAGAGAACGGCTCTTTTGAGGGATGGGGATGGGGAATGAGCCGGAGAGGATGACGCGCAACCTCCCGTGTGCCAACTTCGAGGCTCGAGGGATCGAAGATCCCGCGGCCTTGGTGTTTCATCGGCGGAGGTTTGCAGCCCCTTGCCAAGCGGGCGGCACGGGTTGGGATTTGCGCGTGTAAGTGTTTGCGAATGATGGACTTGCGCGTGAACACGCTAGTGTTTTTCCAGGCCCTCGTGGGGGGCGTAGCGCCGGTCCGCGGCCGCAAGGATCAAAAGTCGCTGCTCTGGGATTTCCATGTCCAAGAGGTCCCAGGCGGCCAGCCGGGACTCGATCTGCAGACGCGCTTCGCGGGTGTAGTCGTGGTCGTAGTCGGCCCGGTCGAGGTGCCGCGAGTCGACGGAGGTGTCGAATTCCCAGACCGCAAGTTCGAGATCGCGGGCGATCGCGCGGCACCATGCATCGGCGCGTTCGCCGAACAGCGCGCGGACGTTTTCGAGGAGCGCCGCGGGCAGCTCTTCCTCCGCGGCGAGGGCGGCTTCGCCGAGCGCCACCGTGAGGCGGCGGCCGTGGCGCCACTCGGGTAGGCGGATGCCAGGATCGACGGCGAGCTCGCGCAGTGCGCGCAGGAGGTCTTCGCCAGCTTCGCTCAACGCGCGCTCCCGCCGCCGTCCGTGGGCCCACTCGCGCGCAGGTACCCGAAAGGGTAGATCCCGGTTCTGTGGCCGTCGCTGAAGGCGATTCCGAGGGCATAGTGCCCGATCAGGTGGACGTCCTTCGTGACCAGGTCCGCGGGAACGCGGGCCGTGTCGTGGACCCGCACGCCCGTGTTCTCGTCGACGCACAGCGCGCACGGGCAAAGGTCGCGGAGCTGCTTGGAGCTGAACACCGAGCGCGCCCCGTCGGCCCACTCGATCTCCACGCGCGTGGGGTCGCTCTTCCTGATGATGCGCGGCGTCGTTTCCATGGTTAGGCGCGTCGGCGCGCGCAGCTCACGATTCGGCGCGGATGGAACCGCGCGCCAACAGACCCACGCGCGTTCCGCGCGCAAGATGCCCAAACGCGCGCGTTCCGCACGCCAACAGGTCACCAGCGCGCGTTGCGCGCGCCAAAATGAATGATGGTGGCCAGAGCCGGATTTGAACCGGCGACCCCATGATTTTCAGTCATGTGCTCTACCAACTGAGCTATCTGGCCCGGGGAGGACCGCGGGATCGGGGGACCCTCGCCGCGCGGCTTCCTCGGCGGGAGTTTCCTCCCGCGGGGGCGGGCGATTCTGGCCGCCCCGGGCCGCGGCGTCAACGGGCGGCTGGCGGAAGCGCGCGCGACTCGCCGCCGGGGTCCGATCCGACCCGCCCCGGCTCCCGTGCGGCGAGCAGCTCCCGCGCCCGCGCGCAATCGTTCGCAATCTGCGCCTGCAGGGCGTCGAGGTTCTCGAAGCGCTGTTCGCCGCGCAGGCGCTCGTGGAACTCGAATTCGAGGCTTTTGCCGTACAGGTCCTGCGCGCCGTCGAGCAGGTGCACTTCAACGCGCACGTCGGCAGCCCCGGCGGAGACGGTGGGACGCCGGCCGATGTTGGCGACAGCGGCGAGGGGTGGACCCAGCCCGCCCTCGCCCCGGGGGTCCGCACCCGCGACCCGCGCGAAACCGGCCCAAACACCTTCGGGGGGGTGCAGCGCGTGCCGGAGGTCCAGGTTGGCGGTCGGGAAGCCAATGCGGCGGCCGAGGGCCTCCCCGCGGACCACACGGCCAAGGACCGCGACGGGGCGTCCCAGCATCGCGGAGGCGCTAGCCAGATCACCCAGATCCACCGCCTCGCGGATCGCGGTCGACGAAACGGGCCGGTGGCCCACCACGACCTGGGGGACGATGTCGACCGGCCAGCCTTGCCCGGCTAGCCATTCGGGCGTTCCCTGGCGGTCGCGTCCGAACTTGCTGTCGAAACCGAGCACGAGGTGGCGCGTGTGCAGGCCCGCGACCAAAAAACGCGCGACGAACTCCGGTGCTTCCATCTGACTCAGGCCGGCGTCGAAATCGAGCGCGGCCACGAGTCCGATACCCGCGCGCCGGAACAACTCGAGGCGGTGCTCGAGCGTCGTCAGCGCACGCGGCGCGCGGCCCAATAGGACGCGTTTGGGGTGGCGGCGGAACGTGACGATCGCCGAAACCGCGCCCAAATGGCGCGCGCGCTCCACGTTGGCGATCAGGATCGCAAGGTGGCCGAGGTGGACACCGTCGAACACTCCGACGCTGACCACGGAGCCCGCGGCGGGCGGCACGAGCTTGCGCGCTTCGAAGACCGTCTGCAAGAGAATGTGCCGCGGGGTTTACCGCTTGGCGGTGGCCTTTGCGAGCTTGCGGCGGTAGTCGTCCTTGAGATCTTCGAGCGCGACGCGGTTGCGATGTTTGTCGGCCGCGGACATGCGATCCACGAGCAGCACGCCCTCCAAGTGGTCGTACTCGTGCTGCACGATGCGCGCGACAAAACCTTCGAACTCGACCTCGTGCACGGAGCCGGTCACGTCCTCGTAGCGCACGCGGCACGTGCTCGGCCGTTCGACTTCGGCGTAGATGCCGGGGAACGAGAGGCAGCCCTCTTCGTAGATCACGGGCGCACCGTTGCGCTCGAGCACTGTCGGGTTGATCAGCGCGATCTCCCCGTCCGCGCGCTCGGGATCGCCGTGTTCGTTCAGCACGAGGACACGCTGGCGCAGTCCGACCTGGGGTGCCGCGAGGCCCACACCCTTGCTCGTGTACATGCGTTGGAACATCGCGGCGATCAGCGCGGCGGTTTTTGCGTCTGCGGCCACGGGTTCCGCGCGCTTGCGCAGCACGGGGTCGGGGAACAGGGTGAGGTCGTACTCGAGGGGCTCGCTCATGGCTCGGCGCGCGCTGTGTGCCGCGGTGGCTGCGGTGGCTCAGGCCCGCAGTGCGTAACTTATAGGATGCGGGGTGCGTCCCGCCTGCCCCTTCGCCGACTACAATGCCAAGTGGCCCCTGCGCGCGGAGCGCGGGGCCGCGACGGAACCGCCGCGACCCGAACCGAACGCCGACCTTGGATTTTTCGAAACATCTCCAAAAAGCCGCCGAGGCCGTGCGCCGGCGGAATTGGGACTTCGCTGTGGAGCTCTACCGCCAACTGCTCGACCTCGACGCGGACCTGGCCGAGGCCCGCGCGGGGCTGCGCCAAGCCCTGCGGCGGCGGCACGAAGCAAAACCGCGCTCGAAGTTGATGGGGGCGCTGGGCGGCGCGCTCCCGCTTGGCAAAGCGCGCACGCTGTTCAAACTGAAGAAGTTCGACGCGGCCGCCAAGGCCCTCGAGGACTACCTCGCCCACGCGCCCCTCGACGAGGACGCGAACCTGCTGCTTGGGGAGTCGCTGGAGTTCGCCGGGTACAAAAAAAGCGCCTGTGCCGTGTACGAGTTCCTGGCCGAGATCGCCCCGCGCAACGCCGCGGGGTTGAAGCGCGCCGGAGCGCTGATGATGGCGCTGGGCGAACACCCGCGGGCGCTCGGATACTTCGAGCGCGCCCTTGAGGCCGACCCCCGCGACCAGGAGGCGCTCAAGGCGCGCAAAAACCTGGCGGCGGAGGCCGCGCTGGTGCGGGGCAACTTCGACACGGTCAGCCACAGCCGGGAGCAGCTCGCCGACGCCGACGAAACGCGTCGGCTTGAGCGCGGGCGGCGCTCCCACCTGGGCGAAGGGGAGCTGCGCGACGAGTTGACGCGGCTCGAGGCGCGGTTTGCCGACGAACCCAAGGACGTCGCCCTGATGCTGGAACTCGCGTCCGTGCACGAGCGCCTGCGCGATCCCGCGGCGGCGCTCGATCTTGCGGAGCGTGCGCTGTCCTACCGCCGATCCGATTTCGAACTCGAGGCACGGGTCGCGGACCTGCGGGTCAAGGTCAAAAAGCTCGAGCTGCGCGCCGCGGACAAGGCCGGCGATCGGGACCTCGCCGATCGCCTGGAGCGCGAGATCGACACGTTCGAACTCGCCGACCTGCGCCGGCGGGTCGAGCAGCGCCCCGCGGAAGCGGCGCTGAGGGTGGCGCTCGCGCGGCGGCTCGTGCGTGGCGGGGAATGGGACCAGGGCCTGGCCGAGCTCCAGCGCGCCGGGGGCGACCCGCGCCTCGCCCGGGACGTGTCCCAGCTCAAGGGCCAGTGTTTCGAGGCCAAGGGTTTCCTCGACCTCGCCGCCAAGGAGTACGGGGTTGCCCTCGCGGGGCTCCTCCCATCGGAGGACCGCGCCAAGGAACTCGCCTACCAGCTCGGGGTCATCGCCGAGCGGGAGGGCCAGCGGGGGGCTGCCCGGGGCTGGTACGCGCGGGTTTTCGAGCAGGACATCGGATACCGGGACGTGGGTTCGAAGATGGAGCTCCTGCGCGACGGCCCGGGCTAACGGGCTGAAGGGTGCCGACCGCCGGCGCGGCCGCGGCGCGCCTCGCCAGGGGCATTGCGCGGTGGGGATGTCAAGCCGCCCGCGACTCGCTATATTTGCCGCCCCGTCGGCCGAGGGGCCGGTCCCCGCCGATCGACTCCCGTCTCCGCCGACTGCGATCTCACCCCATGCCGAACAGCAAACAAGCCGCGAAGCGCCTCGTCCAAGACGAGCGTCGCCGCCTCGCGAACAAGGCCACCCGCACCGCGATGAAGAGCGCCCTCAAGAAGGTGCTCCGCGCGACGACGGCGGACGAGAAGTCCGCCCTGCACTCGAACGCCGCAGCGCGCATCGACAAAGCGGCGAAGAACCGGGTCATCCACCCGAACGCGGCGGCGCGCCTCAAGAGTCGCCTCGCGAAGAAGCTCGCAACGACTCCCGCCTGATCCGCGTAGCGCGCCGCGCACCCCGCGCGGCGCCGACGCAGACCCCGCGGGTCGCGAACCCCCGCGCCCGCACGACCCCTAGCCCTGGAGCCCCCGTGGGCGGCAGCTTCGAGACCAGCGATCGCGAATCGATTCAGCACCTACGCCCCCTGCGTGTGCCCAGCCTGAAGCAAGGCATCTACTCCCGCGCCAAGGAGATGGTGGCCGACTTGGACGGCTGGTCCCTCGTGTCTGAAGACGAAGCGACGGGCACGCTGCGCTGCGAGCGCAAGTCGCGTCTGCTTGGCGGCAAAGCGCGCATCACGATCACTGTCGAGGGCCCCGAGGGCATCCCCTCAACGACCGTGTCGATTCGGTCCGAAACGGACGGCGGGCTCCTCTCCCACGACAAGGTCAACGTGGCGGAGTTCATGAAGCCATTCCACCGTCGCGTCTGCTGACCGACGCAGAGCCGTCGTGCAGCGCGCCTTCCGCGAACTCGTCGCACGCCCCAAGGCGGGCCAGAGGCCCGCGCTCCCCGCTTCTTGGCGCACTGCGCGATCAACTCGGCTCGATCTCAGCGCGCCCCGGTGAGACGGGTGTAGCGGAAGAACACTTCCAAGCACAGCACCATCAAGGCGGTGCTGTAGACGCGTCCACCCGAGTAACCCCACGGACCATTGGGGTCCCAGGAGCCGAGAAAACAGCCGTCCTGCCGTTGGTTGGGCAGGATCGCCTTCTCCATCGCCTTCTCCCAGTCGCCCCAATAACGGCCGCCCATCTGGAACATGGCGTACGAGCCGTAGTACCAGTAGTACATGTCGTTGGTGAGGCCGTTGGCGCTCCACACCGGCAGCTTCTTGCTCATGAGCTCCGCGCCGCGCTGGACGATCGGGTCCTTTGTCGGATCGCCGGACTTGAGGGCGTTGGCGGCGAAGATGCGGCCGAGCACACCCACCGCGGTCATCGTTTCCGCGGCTTCGCGCGGGTAGTGGCCGTTCGAGGCGGAGCGCGAGCTTGCACCCCCGCGGCTGTCGTAACCCACCCGACCGCTTTGCGGGTCGGTGGCTTCGTCGAACCAACTCATCGCGCCGCGGAAACCCTCGATGTCGACCGTCAGGCCACCATCGAGCGCCGCGGCCATCGCGAACACCATCCAACCGGTGACCGACGTGTCGTTTTCACCGTTGGCCGGCACGGCGTAACGCCACGCGGCATAAGGGTTGCGCGCGCGGCTGATGTAGTTGATGGCAGCTTGGCAGTTTTTGCGCAGCAGAGGGCGTTTGCCAGAGGTGTAGTACGCCTCGCACAGGGCGAGCGCCGCGATCGAGTGGTCGTAGAGGAACTCAAGGCCAATCTCTCCGCCGATCAGGCCCGAATCTTGCTGCTGCAAAATCAGCCATTGGACGCCTCGGCTGATGACGTCCTTGTATTGGCCGTCGTTGAGCGTGTCGCCGTAACCGAGAAACGCGAGCAGCGCGAGGCCGGTGACACCGACGTCCTGGGCGTGTGAGCCCGGCCCGTCAGAAAGCGGCATGCCCGCCTTCTTGCACTCGACCATGAAGTTGTCGACGTCCCAGTAGCCGGCGACGTTCTGGTGGTCCTTGAGCCACTCGAGGCCGTCGGAGATGGACTTCGCGATGGGGGTCTTCACGGCGCCACGGCCACCCCTGCGGCCGCCGCCCTTGCCACCGCCGCCACCGCCGCCGATGCCGATCTCGGTGTTTGAGTTGTTCGGGTTGTCGAACGGCTGGTCTTCGGAGACCTCTTCGGGGGTGATCTCCTCACTGACGACCTCGACGACCGGCTCGACGACCTCGACCTCCTCGACCACCTCGATCTCCGGCGGCGGGGGTTCCTCGAACTCCTCGACGGTGGGCACTTCGAGGTTGGCGATGATCGTCTTGACCTCCTGCTCGTCGAAGGCGTTCCACGGGACGAGGTTCAAGAGGAACAACGCGAGCAGGTGCAGCACCAGCGCGACCGCCAGGTAGGGCGCGCGGCCCAACCAGTCGTAGAGCACGTCGTTGAACGTGCGCTCCTCTTCCCACGACTTCGGCAGCGTCGTCGTGATGTGGATGTCTTGATAGTCCTTCGGGTCGCTCATCGCGGAGTCCGGTTGGGAGGAGGCGGGGCCGTGGGGGGTAGCGGTCCCGAGGGTGCCGCCGACAGGGACAACGCAGGCCGGAGTGCGAGGTTCACGGGAATCCCACGCACCCGCCCGTGGCCGCAGCGCGCGCCCGCGGGGCGCCGACTATAGCGGCGGGGAGGCGCTGCGTCGCCGCGCCCGAGTACGGGGTGCATCAAGGGCGGCGGGCCGTCGGGCCGGGGACACCCCAAACCGGGTGCAACCACACGTGGGAGTCTGCGAGCCGTTGGCGGCCCGCTTCGTCGACGGCGAGCCGGTCGGAGCGGCCAAGCAACGCATCGCGCAGACCGCGTTGGGTCTCGCGGTCCGTGAGGGGCGGCGGCGGAGCACCCCCCGAACGGCCGAGAAGTTTCACCACCCGATAACCGATCAGGTTGCCGCGGTCGCCGGGGAGGGGGCGAGGCTCGCTCAGCTCGCCGATACGGGCCGAGACCGCGAAGCGCTTGAGCACGGGGTCGTAGATCTGGTCCGCGGCGACCGGCGCCACACGCCCTGCGTTTTCGCGGGCTGTGTATCCGTTGGCGCGCACGATGGCGTCGAAGTCCGCACCGGCGAGGGCCTCGTCCCGCAGCCGCCGCGCTTCAACCAAGGCTTCGTCGAGCCCGCCCGCGGCCGCGCCGAGGATGTCGAGGACCTGGAACTTCACCTCGGGCGGGGTCCCGAGCGTGTCCGAGCTCTGCAGGTACGCGGCGCGGATCTGGCTCGGGCGCAGGTAACGGTCGATCCGCTTGCGCCGCCCGCCCGGCCCCTGGCGGCCGGTAATGGTCCCGGAGTAGATGCTCTCGTACATCTCAAGGGTCGCTTCGCGCTCTTCCCGCAGGGGATCGGAGCCGCGGTCGCGTATCCGTTGGCCGTATTCCAGGGGCGAATACTCGCTGCGCTGCTCCGCGAGGTAGTCGCGCACCACCCGCCGCACATCCTCGGGCGCCAGGCCGAGTTCCGCGCCAGCCTGGGCCTGCACCCGGCGCCGCAGGAAATCCTGCAAGATCTGGAACGAGGCGCGCTGGAGCGCGGACTGATCGGAGCGGTCGATTCGGTCGAGGCCGGACAACAGTGCTTCGTCGACGGTCGCGAAGGTCACGGCGCGGTCGTCGACGGTGGCGGCGATGCCGTCGAGGAGCTGGAACCCCGGGGGTGGAGCGCTGCGGGCGCGCTCGGTCCCCGATGTCGACGCGGCGCCCTCGGCGCGGATCTCGGGGGTAACGGGGGGCGCCGCGGTAACGGGGGGCGCCTGGGCCGGGGGAGCCGCGGGGGGTCCGTCTGCCCGGGGTGCGGGGGCCGCGTCCTGGGCGCCCGCGATCCCCGCGAGCAGCGCCGGTGCGAGGAGGAGGGCGAAGGCGGTGCGTATCACGCACCCATGTTCGAGGTCGCGGGGGTCGGGTGCAAGAGGCCTTCGAGCCAGATCAGCGCGTTCGAAGGCGTTTGGACGTTCTTCGGGAGCACCAGGAGCGCCACTCCGGCGCGCAGGGGGCGCAGCTCGAGTCCGCGCCCGCCAAACAAACCCTCGAGCGCGACTCGGTCGCTGAACTCGACGAGGAAACTGTCGCCCCGGAACGCGAGGCGCCTCACCGAGTGCTCGACAAGCGGTCGGCGCAGGGCAAACAGCCGCAGCAGTTCGAGGGCTTCCGGCGGCACGCGCCCGTAGCGGTCGCGCAGGGCGGCTTCGGCTTCCTTTGCGTCGGCACGCGACCCGATCGAGTCGAAGGAGCGCAGCAGTTCGAGCCGTTCGTCGCTCGAGCGCACCCAGCTCGCGGGCAAGTACGCGACAACACCCAGTTCGAGCTCCACGGATTCCGCGTCGCCCAGCAGATCGACCGGCACAAATCCATCGACCGTGCTCGATCCGCTCTGCAAACGCTCGATCGTCTGCTTCAGCAAACGGCAGTACATGTCGTAACCGATTGCCGCGATGTGGCCGGACTGTTCGGCGCCCAACAGGTTGCCTGCGCCGCGGATCTCGAGGTCCTTCATCGAGATCTGGAACCCCGCGCCAAGGTGCGTGAGTTCCTCGAGCGCTTTGATGCGGTCGCGCGCCGCGCCGCGCAGGGGACGCGCGCGGTCAAGCAGCAGGTAACACCAGGCTTTTTGTCGACCGCGACCCACGCGCCCGCGCAACTGGTGGAGCTCCGCCAAACCGAAGCGGTCGGCTTCGTCGATCAGGATCGTGCCCGCCGCGGGGATGTCGATCCCGTTTTCGACGATCGTGGTCGAGACCAGCACGTCTGCTTCCCCGTGGGAGAAGCGCGCCATCACGCGCGCGAGCTCGTGGGGATCCATTTGGCCGTGCCCCACGACGAACGACGATTCCGGCACGAGCGCGCGCAGATCGTCCGTGAAGCGCTCGATCGACGACACGCGGTTGTGCAGATAAAACACCTTGCCGCCGCGCACTTTTTCGCGCAGCAACACATCGCGGATCAGTTTGCGCTCGTCGTTGTGCGCGATGATCGTCTCGACTTCCTGGCGGCCGAGCGGCGGCATCGTGAGCGCCGAAATGTCACGCACACCCGAAAGCGACATGTGCAGCGTGCGCGGGATCGGCGTCGCGGTCATTGTCAGCACGTCGACTTGCGCGCGCAGGTGTTTTAAGTGCTCCTTGTGTTTGACGCCAAAGCGCTGTTCCTCGTCGATCACGACGAGGCCGAGGCGCGCGAAAGACACATCCTTCGACAGGATGCGGTGGGTGCCGATCAGGATGTCGACCCGCCCGGCGGCCGCGGCGCCAAGCCGCTCGCGCGCCTCCTTGGGCGACGTGAGTCGGCTGATTTCCTCGATGCGCACCGGGAAGCCGAGCAAACGCTGGCGGAACGTTTCGAGGTGCTGCTCACACAACACCGTGGTGGGCACGAGCACCGCGACCTGTCCACCCGCCGCCACCACGCGGAACGCGGCCCGCATCGCCAGTTCGGTTTTGCCAAAGCCGACGTCGCCGCACAAAAGGCGGTCCATCGGGCGCTCGCCGGTCAGGTCGCCGTCGATCTCGACCGTCGCGGTTGCCTGGTCGGGGGTGTCCTCGTGCGGGAACGTGGCGCGCATGTCGCTCACGAGCTCGGCACCGTCGGTCCAGGCTGGGCGTTTGCGCGCCTCGCGCAAGGCGGCGAGCTCCAAAAGGTCGCCGGCCAGATCGACGAGGGCGCGCTCGACCTTTTCCTTGCGCCGGCGGAAGGACTGGCTGCCGATCTTGTCGAGCGGCGGCGACGCCGAGCCCGTGCCGATGTAACGCTGCACCAGGTCGACACGTGTCGCCGGCACGAAGAGCGACACTTCGTCCGCGAACTCGAGCCACAGGTGCTCCTCTTCCCCGCCGCCGCGCGCCATGCGCGACAGCCCGCGGTAGATCGCGAGGCCGTGCACCGCATGCACAACGAGGTCGCCGATCTTGAGTTCGAAAAAGGAGCGCAACGCGCGCACCCGGTGCGGTGTGCGTTCGGCGCGGCGGTGTTCGGCGGCGGCGAGACCGGCGAGCTCGTGCTGCGCCACGACGATGAGGTTGGCGCCGAGCAGGCGGAAACCCTTGGAGAGTTCACCGAGTTCGAGCTCCACGTCCTCTAATCCCGCGCCGAACTCCGCGAAGCGCTCGGCGAGGCGTTTGCGCTCCACTTCGCCGCGGCAATAGATCCGCACCCGTTGGCCGGCTTCGACCAGAGTTTTGAGCTCCGCAGGTGCGCGTTCGAGCCCGACCGCGAGCGCTTGCACCGAGCGTGTGTCGAACGACACACCGGCCGCGGGCAAGCTCTGCAGACTGAGGCGGCGGCGCTTTGCGAGTTCCTCGCGCTCACGCTCGAGGGCGTGGGCGTGGGCGCTCGAGCGCACGGCGAGTCCCTGGCGCTGGTCCGCGAGCCGCAGGGGCTCGATTTCAACCACCCGCGCACCCGCCGCCATCAGCGCGCTCGGCAAAACTCCGCGGCCGTCCTCGATGCCGCCCGCGTCTGATGCAAGGCACACCGAAATGCGCGGCACCGCTTCGATCGAACGCTGCGTCTCGGGGTCGAAGCTGCGCAGCGATTCGATTTCGGCGTCGAACAGCTCGATGCGCAGGGGCAGTTCGCTGGCGAAGGGATAAATGTCGAGGATGTCACCGCGCAGCGAAAGCTCGCCGGGACGTTCGGCGAGCGGCTGACGTGTGTAGCCGGCGGCGACAAGGCGCCCGATCAGGTCCTCGACGCCGAGGCGTTGCTTGACCGCGAGGTGCAAGAAGCGGCCCTCGAGGTCCGCGGCCGCCGGCAGGGGCTGCAGCAGCGACACCTGCGACGCGAGGACAAAGCTCGGATGGCGATCCGCGGGTCCCGCCATCGTTTGCGCGAAACCCAGGCGCGCGCGTACACCGTCGCCGCCGGTCCCGCCTTCCTCGCGCGCCGGCAGCACGAACGGATCAAGTCCGAACGCCTGCAAGTCGTCGGCGAGCGCGTCGACCTCGAGTTCACTCGAACACACCGCCAGCCACGGCCCGCGCACGCGCCGCGCGAGGTTGGCGAGGATGAGCGCCTGGGACGCTCCCCACAGGTTTCCCGCCGCGACGTCGCGGGAGCGCTCGATCGCCCGCACCAGCGATTCGAAGGCCGCGTGCCCGTCGAGGACCGGGGCCCGTTCGTGCGTCGTGGCCGTCATGGGGGATGGGGGCGCGCCGGGCGGCTGTCGCGGGCGCGACCGACGTTCCGCGTGGGTTCAGCGAGTATGGGACGTTCAGCGACCGTCTGCGAGGGGCAGGTTGAGGGCGGGTGGAATGATCCGCAGGAGCGCTTCCTGGGCCGCAAAACGCTCGGCCTCCTTGCGCGTGCGACCAAAACCGCTGGGGTAGCGCCGCCCGCGCAGCTCCGCCGCCACCCGGAACGCCCGCGCGTGGGCGGGACCGCGCGCTTCCACCAGGATGTAGCGGGGCGGATCACCGCCTTCCGCCTGCGCGAGCTCTTGCAGCGCCTGTTTCGGGTTGGCGGCGTCTCCGCGGCCGACCGCGCTGGGGTCGCGCGTGCCGAGGGCGGGCTCGAGCGCAGCGTCGAGGGTCGATCCCAGCGTGAGGGTCGCGAAGTGCCGCGCAGCGTCGAAGCCAGCGTCGAGGAAAACGGCCCCCAGCACGGCCTCGTAGACACCCGCCAGCATCGAGCGTGGCAACCCCCTGCCGACCAGCCCTGCCCCGATCCGAACGCGGTGTTCGAGCCCCCAGCGCCGCGCCACTTCCGCGAGCGCCGCGCGGGACACCACCCGCGATTTGAGCTCCGTCAGCCGCCCTTCGTCGAACCCCGGATGGGCGTGGTAGAGCGCGCTGGCGACGATCGCATCCAAGATCGCATCCCCCAGGAACTCGAGCCGCTCGTAATCCCCCCCGCGTTCCGCCGACGCATGCGTGAGGGCCAACTCCAAAAGGCTCGGCCGGGCAAACACATGGGGCAACTCGTCGAACACGACGCCCAGCCTAGCGCGGCCCCCGCAGGCGTCACGCCGCGGGGTCTTCGCCCGCGCGCAGCGCACCGCGTGCGTGCCTCGCACGGTGAATTGAAATGGGCCCCTTTCGGGGCCCGCAAGAGTTGCCCGGACGTCGCGCATGCGTGACGCGCGACAGGACAGAGCTCTGCATGCGTGATTGCCACGCCTTACTGAGGTGGGCGGCAACCGTCGCCTGGATACACGTCGGCATCGTACGGACGTGCAATCGAGGCGACAAGGGCAAAAACAAAATCCGGTTGCGTATTAAGGTGG
>Ga0163144_10020103_pt1 | contig 13382 bp, 12 predicted proteins | sample OliLak19BULKMAT1_FD_123175 | JGI IMG/M metagenome (GOLD analysis project Ga0163144, IMG submission 123175) | Freshwater microbial mat bacterial communities from Lake Vanda, McMurdo Dry Valleys, Antarctica - Oligotrophic Lake LV.19.BULKMAT1 | ecosystem: Environmental > Aquatic > Freshwater >... | reverse complement strand
CCGCTTTTGTAGCAACACCTCGCCTCCAGACGTAACAATAAACACCGCAACAACGTGAACTGCGATATCGTTTTTTGGATTATCAGAAAATTGTTCATCATAAAAATTCTTACGTGAGTAAGAGCTTAGATTATCACTGTCACCTATTGGGCTAACCGTTATTTTTTCGTCATTCATTGTGTAACTATATCAAAATTAAGCCAAAAGGTCTTTAGTATGAGCACGCTTTGCTGGTTAGATACGCGAGCTTACAACCAACACCCAAGACATTGTGAAATTACAGAGTTACGGCTTGTAAAGTGTATAAAGCGCAGTAATCTCTTCGCCTTTTTCAATCTCTCGAAGACTAATTAGATATCTAAATTCACCTTCGTTCACAGCCTTGCAATTTGGTGTTTCAGAGTGGTTAAAAAACCCACCAAGCGGAAGCCGTATATAGCCATCTTCAAAACGAGCATCTGCCACGTGCGTGATACCAAAGTTATAGTCTTCTGGAATATGTTTTGTTGCAAAAAGCCCAAGCCCGTGGACAGATGACCCGTTTATAGTCACGTTGTCGGGTAGCGGAAGGTAATGTTTTTTATTCATATGTTTATACAAGCTGTAATTATTTTGCTTGTTTACTGGATTGTGCGGATACGGTGGTTACCTTGGTCGGCGACATAGACAGTCCCTGCGCTATCAACTGCAACGCCAGAAGGATTAACAAACTGGGCGGCTGTGCCGGTGCCGTTGGCGAAGCCATACGCACCGGAGCCGGCGAGGGTTGTCACCACCCCAGATGGGGTTATTACGCGGATGCGGTTGTTACCGCTATCGGCGACATAGACATTCCCTGCGCTATCAACTGCAACGCCGTTAGGGAGATCAAACTCGGCGGCCGTGCCGGTGCCGTCGGCGAAGCCTTGCACGCCAGAGCCGGCAAAGGTTGTCACCTCCCCAGCTGGGGTAATGGCGCGGATGCGGTGGTTACCTCTATCGGCGACATAGACGGTACCGGCGCTATCAACTGCAACGCCATAAGGACCAGCAAACAGGGCGGCTGTGCCGGTGCCGTCAGCGAAACCATATCCAAACGAGCCGGCAAAGGTTGTCACCTCCCCAGCTGGGGTAATGGCGCGGATGCGGTTGTTACCCACATCGGCGACATAGACGGTACCGGCGCTATCAACTGCAACGCCATACGGGAAAGCAAACTCGGCGGCCGTGTCGGGGCCGTCGGCGAAGCCATACGCGCCAGAGCCAGCAAAGGTCGTTACCGCGCCGGCTGGGGTAATTGCGCGGATGCGGTGGTTACCGCTATCGGCGACATAGACGGTACCGGCGCTATCAACTGCAATGCCCCAGGGGTTAAAGAACTGGGCGGCTGTGCCGGTGCCGTCAGCGAAACCATATCCAACCGAGCCGGCGAGGGTCGTCACCACCCCAGCTGGGGTTATTACGCGAATGAGGTTGTTACTACCATCGGCGACATAGACGGTACCGGCGCTATCAACTGCAACGCCATACGGATTAGCAAACTGGGCGGCTGTGCCGGTGCCGTCAGCGAAACCATGAGTGTTGGAGCCAGCTAGTGTGGCCACCACGCCACCATTCACTCCGCCACCTCCGCCCCCACCGCCACCAGGAGCAGTGTGACCCGGGCAGACACCAAGCGATGGTACCAGGTTGTCAGATGAAACACGGTACGCGACGCCACTATTTGTGCCCGTGAGGCAGTAGCTGTTGTCGCTGCCCGTGTATGTATATTCAAAATTCGTACCGCTACTTGCGCTTAAATCAGCGGCCGCTAGATTGGCTGGAAATGTGAAATTGCTGTTGTTTGAAACTTCGAGCGATGCCGAAGCACCATCGAGGTCACTCAGTAGCGCTACAACACGCGCTCTCTGCTGGATACCATTATAAGCAACTAAGGCTACAGTCGCCAGAATACCTATGACCGCTATGACAATCAGGAGTTCAACGATAGTAAAGCCGCGACGGTTATGTGACTTAGAAAACGAATTTAAGCTTATTTTTGACATTTTATGTGTATGACTATAGAGCATAAGCGATAAAGGGGCAAGCGCTGCTACTACTAGAGCCGTGAGCACGCGTTATTTATTGTGTATAACGAAAAATAGTGCACTAAACTGAAGTGGTCGAATTATGCTAAAGAAACAACCAAGAATATTATCGCAAGTGCAGTCACGACTGGTGTCATAAGCACGCGCTCTTTCTTGTTACGCGAGATTGCATTTAATGGAATGCCTAGTATGAAATAAGCTGTAAAAATCCAAATCATCGTATCTAGTAATTGGGAACCGGGCACGATACTGATAATTCCCGCCTTGCTTGCTAAAAATATCGCAAACACAGCATACAAAACAATTGAAGATACGCTGGCTATACGAAGATTTGTTGGCAGTACTTTGTGCTGCCCACCCCACGCAAAGTCACCCAGTGGCCTGCCTGCAATAAGCAGTATTTGAAATACAGTAAGGCCAAGTAGAATTGCTAGGCCAATGATTGCGAGAAATGTCATGTACCAATCATAGCAAAAAGTCATCGATTATCATTGTAATTTCGTTTGCTATATCATCATAATCATGTTGTGTCGTATTGAAAGCCTTACAAGCCAATTTTGATTGACTAAGCAATTTTATCTGAATACGCTGCTGATATATATAATACTTAGCAATCTCCTCAAGGGTTTTTCCCTTAGTTTGGACGTAATCACCCCACTCTTTGTTACGGTGCCCTAAGGCACGCAGAACTCTTTCTGCTATCGCATCCTCGTCAACCCTTAAATACACAACAAGGGTTTTTTGTGCTGTCAGCAATTCTTCTACTTCGGAATATTGAGCAATACTAGCATTGGCCCTACACGCCTGTGTAAGGTGAAGCCTGTCAAAGATTACTAGATCAGCGTCAGATTTGGTTGCATTATCTATAAGTGATCTAAAAAACTCAATATGCAGGTCATTTGGCGTACCCATAATTGGCTCGTGTGTGGCAGGCTCACCCACTACAATCAACTTTTGATTTTTTAATAATTCAGAGATTTTTCGTATTAAGCTAGACTTGCCGCTTGTCGCTATACCTTCAACAATAAGTATCTTCATGGTTTTATTTTAACAAAAAAGAGCCTCAAAAGGTTTAATTGTAGAAAAGACTCTGGGTTTAAAATTGTAGGTTCTTAAAGAGCGAGGTTCTGTACAGTCTGCTTAGACCAGGTCTGTGCGTAAATGCACTTGGGTTTTGACGGCGTTTGTATTTTTTGCTCGTACTACTGGCTTAAACCATGTAAAAGGTGTTAAATTATAGTTAATAAGATTTAAGTTAGGATTTTCATGGCTACAGATAAACAATTACAAGAATTACGTTCTAAAATCAAAGACTACAAACGTAAATACTTAAAAAAAGAATTCTCTTCTTTAGATGAGTCGGCTACTAGGATTATGACCAATAATTTTCTGACAGAAATATTAGGCTATCGAGAGCTTGAAGAAATAAAGACAGAATACCGTATTCGTTCTGAGTATGCAGACTATGTGATTCAATTGAAGCGTAAAAAGCATTTTGTAGTTGAAGTAAAGTCGCTTGGCCTTGATTTAAGCGACAAACATCTACGACAAAGCCTAAGCTACGCAGCAAACGAAGGAATTGACTGGATAGTATTACTTAATGGTCGTGAAATTCAGCTCTATCGTGTTAATTTTGGAAAGCCTGTAACTACAACAATGATATATAAGCTTGATTTGTTAGATGCTGATGATTTCAAAAGATGCCCTGAACTACTATGGAATTTAACTAAAAAAGCCGTAGAGCGCGGAGAGCTAGAAACGTTCTGGAAGAGAACTAATGCGTTAAATCCTGAGAATCTTGCAAAGCTGGTTTATTCAGAAGAGATTGTAAAAAGGTTGAGAAATGATCTAAAAGAACAAACAGGTATTTACTTTCAGATTGAAGATGTTGCTAAGTCCCTGTGTGAAATTATTAGTGAAAAAGTAGAGTTTCCTAAACCTAAACTTCGCATCAAGAAACAAGCAAAGAAACAGGATCTAGTGACTGAAGCTTTAGACGAAAAAAACAACTAGCTCTATGATCATAGGATTAAGAGAACGTTTCTCTTAAATATAGGTAGTTTGACAATTAAATTAATGACCCGCAGAAATGTGGGTTTTATTTATCCTGCAATGAAAAGAGCCCGCCACCACACAGATGGGTGGCTCGAGTGGCATTGCTGCCACGGGCTCTTCCCATACTGCGGGGGCGGGTTTGCTAGCCACTGGACATGCTGGTTTGCTCGTTAGTCGGTACCAAACAACTCAGAGAGAGTCACAGTTACGATGATTGCTTCATCTTGACGCCTCGGTCGCTCCCGTATTTCACCAAACACGCGAGCACTTGAGCGAGGCTGAATGCGGAACCGACCGACAAGAAACGTGTCGAGGCTGTCGGCAAGGACTGCAAGCTGTTGTTCTGGCGGCTGTGGTGTATCGTTAGCCAACGCGCCGTCGGTATCCAGCGTTAGAACTCCTTTGAGTGTCCATTTGCTTTCACTTGCGGAGACTCCGATAGACAAAGACTGAACAGACTCCCTTGCGTCCGTGAGGTATTCGTTAAATTCGGAAATTGCTCCACCTTGCTCTACCTCATCAGTAATAAGCAAAAAGGAATCTCGTGAACAAACGAACCATGAGTATGTTAAGTCTGCTTCGTATATTGGCATTACTTCACCCCTTCCTAGGGGCTTTCTCGATTGCTCGAGGCTCCACAAGGTGTGGTGACTATGTATAGTTATGGTGGATAAGGCTGTAGTTTGCAAGCATGAGCACAAAAAAGCCGATGATGGACATCGGCCTTTGTAAACATGAATAATGCTTATGTTTGGTGCGGGTACAGGGACTCTAACCTCAGCGCGCTGTAGCGCGATGGGCTACCCTGGACTATTATCTATTTTATGAGGTCCAGGGTGAGAGATCTTGCAACACATACCAAATGTAAAACCCCAACGGCGAGGTTGGGGAATTACATTTGGTGCGGGTACAGGGACTCTAACCCTGGACCTCGTCCTTGGCAAGGACGCGCTCTAACAACTGAGCTACACCCGCATATGGTGTGTGAAATGTGCATTTGCGTACCTAGCTATTATAGCGTGTCCTTGGCCTGGCAAGTTCGGTCACGTTCCGCGACCCCGAAACTTCGCTATTGAAAACATAGTTTTCATCGGAAGGTTTCCTTGCAAACTACCACAGGTAGTTCTCACTCTAACAACTGAGCTACACCCGCATGGTGTAACACTTTCGTGCTCTATGAGTATACCGAGGTAAACCTGATTTTTCAAGGTTACTTGCTGGTAATCAGCACGGTTTTACGGAGGTATGTTTTGTCACTGAGTTGTGTCTGCAAAAAAACGGCGACATCGGCACGACTTATGCTGTCCGTGGGTCCGACTTGCTCAGTATCTTTGACAATTTTGTACCCCTGGCTTGACGAGTCATTTGTCAAACGAGTTGCATACATAATTGTGTAATCTAGATCTGAATCTTCAAATAAATCTTCGGCAGACTTGAAATGCGATACAATGCCATCCATCAATTTAAGCGCAAACTTTACAACTGGATTAGGCTTGAACTGGGGTGACGCCAAAAAGCTCGACATCATAATAACGCGGCGTACGTTATGTTCGCCTGCTGTTTTGATTAATAGTGCTGTCGCAACCGATATCACTGTATCTCGTGGCTTTACCGGGCCGAGCGTACTAATGACTGCATCTTGCCCATGCAAAGCTTTGGAAAGGTCTGATTCGTTTGTTGCATCGCCAATAATTATTTTTAAGTTAGCTGTTTTTTCTATTTTAGGGTCTTCGCTGCGAACAAACGCAGTGACACTGTGTCCGGCTGCTAACACTTGCTCTACCAATAACACTCCTGTTCGTCCTGCAGCTCCAAGTATAAGTACATTCATACGACTTATTATACATGGTAAATCTTGCAAACAGGGGCGAAAATCCGTATAGTAGTGTAAGTATCAACCGCGCGGCTCTTTAGCTCAGTTGGTAGAGCAGAGGCTTGAAGAGCCTTGTGTCCCCAGTTCGAGTCTGGGAGGAGCCACCAAATAAAAAACCTCAATGTATGTTGAGGTTTTTTATTTGGCTAATGTAAACCGTTGCGGAAATTTGAATATTAGATTGAAAATATTCTGATATACTTCGTCTATGATATATCTGATTGGAGGAAGTGCACGATGCGGCAAAACAACACTTGCGCAGTCACTCCTTAAGAGACTTGATAATGCAGCGTATCTTTCCGGTGATGCACTTAGAAAATCGGTTAAACCGCTTATGCCAGAATTTCACGATGGCGGAACTAACGCAGACAACGAGAAATCTTACATAGATTACTATGTTCAGCACACAGATGTTGCTGTGAAAGAAGCCCGGTCGCGGAGCGACTTATTCTGGCCGTTCATTGAGCGCTATATTGATGCTTTTTCACATGGCTCGTCACAAGACCTTATCATCGATAGCGTTGATATCTGGCCACACTTAGTTCAAGATCTTTCACAACCGTTTAAAACAATATACCTTGTTGACACCGACTCAACACAGTGGAACAAAATTAAAAAGTACCCTGCCGAAAATGATTGGATGCACTCCAAAGGGCTTAGTGACGAGCAGATCAAAGCATGGGCTATCTACAATGCCCCCCGAAGCCAAGCCGTTGTCGATGAATGCATTGAACTTGGGTGTACATATATCGATGTCGCTCATACTGATTTTGAATCCGCCCAAAGATTGGCGCTTGATTACCTATTAAAATAAATATTAGTTCTTTTTAAGCATTTGCGTTGGTTAAATCGCGAAATTAAATTATTTAGTACTCTCGCGCGAACGCCTTATAACTTCGTGGTAACGATCAATATACGCGGCCGCCATTGACTCTGCTGAAAACGTATCTATAACTGATTGGCGGCAATTATCTGGATTAATTTCGTCGACTCGCTGCATATACTCCTCAAACTCTTCGACCGTATTAGCAAGGAACCCATTATAACCATGCTGGATAATTTCTGGCATTGCTCCGCGGTTCATCGCGATAACGGGCGTACCGCTTGCCAATGCTTCTATGACGGCCATACCGAATGGCTCTTCCCAATCAATCGGAAACAATAGCGCCTTTGCGTGGGCAATAAACGTTAGCTTGCGTTTACCTTCTACGTTTCCCACATACGTTATTTTGCGATAACGGAGCGTCAGTGGCAGAATGTAATCGCTATAATATTTGAAGTCTGAATTATTGCGATACGGGCTAAGTGGGTTGGCCAGCTCCAGTAAGACACGTCGATTGGTTGCGATTCCCGCAACGGTTCCTGCCATACGGAGACGGTAACCCAACTTTACACACAGTTCAGCCGCTACGTGCTGCCCCTTATCACTTGCAAAACGCGCCAGTGTGATGAAGTAATTCTTGTGCTCGCGCCGAAAGATAAACTGATTAACATCCACGGCGTTATACACTGTTGGCAAAATAGATGGCAAGAGTTTTTTAGGCGCTGGGGCCATTAACGCATCTGATATCCCTACCAAATACGAACGCGCAGGACTTCCTAGTTGCTCCCAAAATAAGTTGTTATCTGGCAAACCTTGCTTTAGCATCGCTTCGTTCGTGAAAGGAGGGCCGTGAATGGTATGTACAGCCGGAGGCATTGTGATATCGCGCGTTGCCCACGCCAAAACGTGTGGGCCTAAAAAGCCATTGTGATCGTGGATGATGTCAAACCCCCCATCATCGCGAATGTAGTTAAGGGCAAATTGCATATGAGCCGCCAAAATAGGCAATGATTCGTACATGGGGCGATGAATGTCACCATACTGCTCCTGCTTGTATAAACTGTGTACTTTAATGCCCCTTATAGATTTGGTGCCGCGGACTGTAAATAGCTCTACATCTACGCCGTGTTGGACAAGCCCGGGCAACAAGCCGTCAATCACCGCTTCAATGCCGCCATACCCTTTAGGAGGAATCATTAGCCATGGTGGAGCGATTATAGCAACTCGTAATTTTTTCACAGTGTGCAACTTCCTTGTATCAAGGCAGATAATGTATATCAATAAATACTTCACTAGTATACCACTTGTCTAAAATGTTGGGTGTTATACTAAGATAATGGAGCATAAGCCAGATACATACCTCGAAATTCCCACTGATTTGCAACCGTTTATATTTACAGACGAGCACATTATTACCATTCAACCAGTGGCCTCTAGTGTCGCTCAGGCTGCACCTTCTGGACTGAAGGAGCTGTATCGACTCGCTCGAGCTAAAATCGGCAATGAATTACAGACTTTAAACCCAACGCTTGCGTCGCTTGCCCTTGAGACTGAACACGTTAATGCGTCGCCGGAACTGCACCGATACGAAGCGCTGTTTGGACGTGACGCCTTGCGGGTCGCTATTGACGTATTACCTATTTATCCTCAGCTGACGCGAGCAACAATAGTTGCTTTTGCGGAGCTCCAGGGAGTTACAAGTGAAACCTCGCGTGAAGAAGAGCCCGGCCGCATTCCTCACGAAGTGCGCAATCCTTCTGATACCACCGCCATGAAGCTTACCGAAGAAAGAGGATGGGGGTGGCCCTACTATGGCTCAATTGACGCAACCCCTGAATTTATACGAACACTTGCTGGGTATTGCAACGAAACGAAGGAAGGGACGGCCATACTTTTTCAGCACTATGTTGACAGAAACGGACACGACCAAATTATTGCCGATTCACTTGATAGGTCTGTGCAGTGGCTCCTCGCAAGAATGAACCGTAACCCGGAGGGCCTACTGGAATCAAAAACAGTCCTACCTCGGGGTATCGAAAATCAGGTGTGGAAAGATTCTTGGGATTCCTATTTTCACAAGGATGGAACAATTGCTAACCACACACAAGGTGTCGCATCTGTCGAAGTTCAGCGTGTTGTCTACGACGCGCTACTCGACGCAGCGGATCTGTATGCGCACGCCTTGGGGCGCACGTCGCATGCAGCAGAATTACGGGGCAAAGCGGAGAATTTACGTCAAACAATCTTTCGGGAGTTTTGGACTGAAGAAGATGGTGGCTACTTTGTGATTGGTACTGATCGAAATAAGAGTGGCAATCTTAGGCAGATGAAAATACGAACATCTAACATGGGACACTTATTGTACTCACGACTGCTTGAAGGCGATGATCCTCGCGTCGTTAGCTACCGCGAAGCAATTGTTACGCAGCTATTTAGCCCAGAGCTGCTTGCGCGGTTTGGCATACGGACTCTCGCAAGCGATTCTGTCCGCTACCGGCCAGGTTCGTATCATAACGGTAGCGTCTGGCTATGGGATACGTACTTTGTTGCCAAAGGTTTGCGGCGCCACGGGTACGAACATTTGGCCCACAACCTAAGTGAGCGACTGTTTGAAATTATAGATAATACGAACACTTTTCCGGAATTTGTTCGAGGAGACAGCCAAGACACACCACGCCTCAACACCAGAATCGTCGATGTGTGGGACGAGGTGAATCAGCGTACGAATCGTATTGAGCAACCGCCGCAAGCAGTCCAAGCATGGTCGGTTGCGGCAATATTAGCGCTACAGCACTATGATCATATGAATGGACAGCGCGCTATGAAACCAATGAGTGCTTTTGAGTCGAGAATTTTCAAGTCGTTACCTAAGTGATTTTATGTTTTAGGAGTTGGGCAAGCACGCCGTTGGTCCAGCCAAATCCATCCTGTAGTACGTACTCGCCGCCATTTCCAAGTTTTTTAGGATGAACGACGTCATACTTTTCAACAAATTTACCTTCTTTCTTAAATACAAGCAAGTTTGATTTTATCCAACGCTTTTTTATTTCATCTGCAAGACGGTGGTAGCCGTAACTTCGTAAGCCCTCCATGGCGACCCACTGAAGCGGTGCCCAGCCATTCGGACTATCCCATTGTTGACCACTTTTTATTAGTGTTGTCACAAGTCCACCTGGTTGTAGAAAATCTTTTTCCAACCTTTGTGCGACCGCGGCTGCCTGCTCGATAGTTGCAATTTTAGCGTACAGAGGAAAAACTCCCGCTAGACTGAGCCGATCAGTTGAGGCATGTTTCTTGTAGTCGTAGTCGACAAAGAATTGTTGCTTTTCGTCCCAACAAAATTGTAAAATTGTGCGCTCGCGTCGCTCGGCAAGTTTCAAAAATCGCTTGGCGAGCAATGGCTGCTTCATGATGACATACGCTTCGGCAATTGTATTTTCGAGCTGGTATAAAAGACAATTCAAATCAACTGGCACAATGTCCGTCGTATGAATTGTTCCTATGTCGTTGACATCAACCAGCCAACGCGAACTAAAATCCCAACCAGATTCCGCTCCCGCCCGTAAATCTAGGTATAGCTTTTCTAACGTCTTTTTATCCCGTCCGACAGCTGTGGCCGTGTCCTCACGAAGTGACTCAGGTCGAGGGGTCATCTTATTATCGTAATAACGATTAGCTATTACGCCATTTGGCATTTGGACTAATCGGCGATACGCCAGGTGATCAGGATGATTGCCAACAGCCCTACTGCCCTTCATCCAAAATCGATATTCAACCAAAAGAGCCGGCAAGTATGTAAGTAGCGTGTTTGCTTTGCCGTTGTGTTGGGCGAGGAGCCGTACCATGTGCGAAAAAAAGGGTGGTTGTGAACGGCTCAAAAAATAAGTTCGGTTAGCTGTGGGAATAAAGCCGAATTTACGCAACATGTATGCATAGTTTTTGACCATAGATTCAATCATATGCCATTTTCCATCGGCCGCCAGTCCCAGCATAATAAAATAACCATCCCAATAAAACTGCTCGTCAAATCTTCCGCCTGGCACAATGTAGGGATATGGTAAAGCCACTAATGAGCCGCGGTTGCGACGATTATTTCGTGCTAATACATGCCATAAATCTTTAATGTGTTTTGTTGGCGAACTTTTCGGATTCGTGTGGTAATCGTTCGTTCGTTCCTCTAACTCGTAAAAATGTCGCGCCACAAATTCTCCTAGCTTAAAGCCTGGAGTGCTCTTGGCTAGCTGATACTCTTTTTGTAGCTGTTTTACTCGTCCACGAGGGACAAGATCAGCGAAAGTTTTGCCGTCTGCGTAGAGACTCTGGTGCTGTACGTCAGAAAATAAATCACCCAAGGTAATGTCAGGGCCTTTTGCAACGGGGAGTAAGCCTCCAGTAGCCGATATAATCGACGATTTAATTACATCTGTGTTTATTTTTTTTACCATTGTTACATATAGTATAATTCGCCTTGTTTAAGCACGCAAGGTTAGCTAATAAAATCTTGCTTACGCGAGGGTTTTATTTTTCTAGTTCTTGGAGTTACGTTTGCGTTGGTTTGGGTCGAGGAATCGCTTACGCAGGCGAAGTGACTTTGGTGTTACTTCCAAAAGTTCATCGTTCTCGATAAAGTCGATAGACTGCTCAAGGCTGAGGTCGGTGTAAGGTGTCAGTTGAATTGCGCCGTCGCTTGATGATGTGCGCATGTTTGTGAGCTGTTTGCCGCGACATACGTTTAGGTCTAGGTCGCCGCCGCGGTTATACATACCAACTACCATACCCTGGTATACAGTTGTACCTGGGCCAACAAATAGTTCACCGCGAGCTGCAGCCGCATCAAGTGCATACGCCGTAGTTGATCCGGCTTCGGTTGCGATGAGGGCGCCGTTGCGTGTTTGTTGCAACTTCGCACCGAGTGGCTGGTAGCCGTGCGGTAAGCTGTTCATGATAACTGTCCCTTTAGTTGCCGTCAGTAGTAGGTTACGCAGGCCAATCATGGCACGAGTTGGAATAATGTAGGTAGAGCGAGTCGTACCAGCGCTTGTTTGCTCTTGTTTGATTGGTGCTGCTTTACGTGTGCCAAGCTCTTGGCTAACTGCACCTAAGAATTCTGGTGCAACTTCGATAAGAAGCTCTTCGACTGGCTCTTTAGTTTCACCGTCTTGTTCTATGGTGACCGCTTGCGGACGACCAACTTCAAATTCAAAATCTTCACGCCTTAGTGTTTCTATAAGTACCGACAAGTGCAGTTCACCACGACCAGATACAACATATCCAATACCTTCTTCGCTAACGCGCAGTGACACGTTGGTTTCAAGCTCTTGCTTTAAGCGATCACCAATTTGACGGCTAGTGTTATATTTGGCTTCTTTGCCCTTTAATGGGCTGGTATTTGGGCCAAGATACATACTCAGGGTTGGTGCTTCGATATCAATAACAGGTAGTGCGTCCGGGTGTTCCTTATCGGCTAGCGTCTCACCAATGTGTGCATCTGCAATACCGGTAAGTGCCACGATATCACCCGCTCCCGCTTCATCAATTTCCTCACGGTTCAGGCCACGGTAGCCGAATACCTTGTCAATTTTACCGTTTACAAGCGTTCCGTCACGTTTTATAAGCACAACTTGTTGGGCTTTGCTAACACTCCCACGTGTTATACGCCCGATTGCGTATTTGCCCTGGTATGAATCATACTGAAGTGAGGTAACGAGCATCTGAAACGGCATATCAGTTTCAACAGTTGGTGCAGGGATATCGTTAATGATTGCATCAAATATTGGCGTCAGATCGGTGTGCTCTGATGGATTATCAGGTAGCTCAGTCCACGCTTTGCCCTCGCGTCCGATTGCGTAGTATACGGGATAATGCAGCTGGCTGTCGTCGATAGCAAGCTCCAAAAATAGGTCAGACACCTCGTCAACAACTTCATCGATACGACGAGAAGGTTTGTCGATTTTGTTAATCACAACAACTGGCTGCAAGCCAAGTGCAAGTGCCTTTGACAACACAAACTTTGTTTGTGGCATTGGACCTTCCTGAGCATCGACGATAAGCAGTACGCCATTTGCCATGTTAAGCGTTCGCTCTACTTCACCGCTAAAGTCGGCGTGCCCCGGCGTGTCAATAATGTTAATTTTGTAGTCGCCGTGGTACACAGACGTTTGTTTGGCAGTAATAGTAATGCCGCGTTCATGCTCTTGGTCGCCACTGTCCATAATCAGGCTTTGCTCCATCTCGGCTTGATTAGAACGAAAAGTGTTACTTTGCTTGAGTAGCCCATCAACAAGCGTTGTTTTACCATGGTCGACGTGCGCGATAATAGCAATATTGCGAATGAATTTTGGGTCTTTCATAAAAATATACCCGAAATAGTATTCATTCGGGTTTCCTTACATGCAACTATAGCATAGCTCAGCACTTTAGGCAACCACGAGCGTCCCCTTGTCTACCTAAATCATCTATAATAATTACACTTTTGGTCCGGCCAGACCAAATCTGTAATATTTGTACGCCCACTTCTGATATATTGCCTCAACATCTAGCGTCCTGTATAATGGCTGAAGGTTTG
>Ga0163144_10020102_pt1 | contig 13383 bp, 12 predicted proteins | sample OliLak19BULKMAT1_FD_123175 | JGI IMG/M metagenome (GOLD analysis project Ga0163144, IMG submission 123175) | Freshwater microbial mat bacterial communities from Lake Vanda, McMurdo Dry Valleys, Antarctica - Oligotrophic Lake LV.19.BULKMAT1 | ecosystem: Environmental > Aquatic > Freshwater >... | reverse complement strand
CCGCGCCACCGGTTCGCGTGGTAGGTGGCCTGCGGGCGCACGATCAGCGGCGCGACGATCTGCGCGTGGCGCGCGCTCGCCGTGACGCCGAGGTCGTCGAGGATCTCCATCGCGACCAGCGCGCCCGTCTCGGCGCCGCCCTCCATGTAGCCCTGGGACTCGAGCGACGTGTGCTCGCCGCAGAAGTGCATGTTGCCGACGCGCTCGCCCTCGAGGCTCCAGAACGCGTACTGCCCGACGGTGTAGCAAGCGTAGCTGCCCTTGACCGTCGGCACCGTCGGCCAGTGCATGCGCACCGCGCTGCCGTCGGCGTACGCGGCGGACGCACCCGGGTAGATCGTGTCGAGCCACGGCATGACCTCGGCGGCGCGATCCTCGGCGTCGCCCTCGCCGATCGCGAGGCCGCGATCGCCGCCGACGAAGTTGGTCAGCACGCCGCTGTCGACGGCCTGCCCGCGCGTCGTGTCCCAGGTGAACTGCAGCTCGCCGACGTCGCTGATCGACGAGCCGCTGGCGCCGAGGGTCGCCCACGGCCGCGACGTGAACCCGAGCATCAGCTTGGCGTTCGTCCCGTAGCCGAGGTCGTCGATCATCATCCGCTTGTCCGACGGCAGCTGCGAGTCGGCGAGATCGACCTCGCGCAGCTTCGTGAACGGCAGCGCGAACACGACGTGCTCGACGACGATCGTGGTGGTCCCGCCGGACGTCGCGAAGTCGAGGCTGAACAGGCCGTCCTCGCGCGCGGTGACCTTCGTGAGCGCGTGGCCGAGGCGGATCCGGTCCTCGGTCACGCCGTCGGCGAGCGCGGCGGTCACGGCGTCGTTGCCCTCGTGGACGTGGAACACCTCGTCGGAGTCGCCGAAGATGTGGAACGGGTCGGGCGTGTCGTAATCGATCAGATAGAGGAGGTTGAAGATCGTCTGCTCGTCGACCTCGAGGCCGTACTCGCCGACGTACGCCTCCTCGAGCACGTGGCGGATCAGCGAGCCGTCCGCGAGGCCGGCCTCGTCCTCGAGCCACTGCGGGATCGACATCCCGTCGACGCGCTCGAACTCGGCGTCGTCGGCCTCGGCGGTCATCACCGTCGCCGACATCGTCGCCGCGAGCGGCGCGAACGCGGTCGCGAGATCCGCGACGTCGACCTCCGCGCCGTTGAAGTGGAACGTGTCCGCCTGGAGCCCCGCGGTGACGGCGGGCAGATCGTCGAGCGTGAGCCCGAACTCGTCGCACAGCGCCTGCATCGTGACGTGCCCGGTGTCGACCAGCTCACCGCCGAGCTCGCACAGCGGATCGCCGTCGAGCGCGCCGTACAGGCCACGGCCGGTCATCATCCGGCCGCCGGTGCGCTCGCTGGCCTCGAACACCGCGACGTCGACGCCGGCCTCGGCGAGGCGGTAGGCGCAGTGCAGGCCGGCGACGCCGCCGCCGATCACCGCGACGGTGGCGTCGATGCCGCGGTCGTCGTCGCCGCAGCCGACCAGCGGCAGGACGACGCCGGCGGCGAGCGTGCCCCCGACGAACTGGCGGCGCGACGGACCGCGCGACGCGCGGCGCGCGGCGTTCGCGGCGATCACCTCCGCCGAGGTCTGCCCGGTCCGACGGGCGACGTTCGCGGTGGCGAGCAGGCGGCGGAGCGAGGCGAACAGGCCGGTGCGGGACATCGCCCGCGAGCATAGCTCAGTCGCCGATCATGTAGCCGAGCCCGATCTGCATCACGACGCCGCCGAGATCGTCGCCGGTCCCGGGCACGATCGCGCCGAGGTAGCCGACGGTGGCGCGGTAGACGATCTTGTCGGTGGCGTGGCCGAGCAGGCCGACCATCGCGCTGACGCCGAGGGTGGTGCCGCGGAAGCTCATCGCCGGCGCCGTCTCGTGCGTCGTGACGTGGAGGACGTCGATCCCGAGGCCCATGTACGGCATGAGCTTGCGCGAGATGTCGTGCTTGACCCCGATCTGCACGTGGACGTCCAGCACGTCCTGGCGCGTGTCGGTGCCCTGCTGGCCGAACGCGGCGAACGCACCGAACGAACCGGTCATGCAGTCGTCGTCGAGGAATCGCAGCTCGGCGCCCATCCCGCTCGCGCCGGCGTGCAGGCCCTGGCGCGGCGCGATGTGGGTGGCGTCGATGATGACGGCGGTCTCCTCGTCGGCGAACGCGGCGGCGGGAGCGAGGAGCAGGAACAGGGTGGTGAGCTGGGTGCGCATGGTGCTCCTCAATCCAGGACGAAGCCGACGCCCGCGTCGGCGGTGATGGCGCCCACGCCGGCGCCCACGAACCCGGCGCCCGCGCGCCAGTACAGCTGCTTGCTCAGGAACCCGTGGAGGCCGACCTCGGCGCTCGGGCCGATCGCGAAGCCGTAGCTCGCGGCCGACATCGGATCCTTCTGCATCGCCGCGACGCCGCGATCGACGACGCGGCTGGCGCCGATCGCGATCCCGACGGCGGCGTACGGCACGACCAGGCGCTTGCCGAGCTTCGGCGAGCCGACCACGCGGGACGACAGCGCGTAGCTGGTCATCTGGTCGCCGACGAGGAACACGCCGGTGACCTCGACGCCGGTCGGGAAGTCGCCGCGGCGCTGCAGCCACGAGAACCCGATCGTGCCGCCGCGAGCCGCGACCTCGAGGCCGGACGGCCGCGACAGCCACGCCTGCATCGCGGAGCCCGTGACCACGATCGACTCTCGCGGGCCCTCGTCGACCGGCTCGATGTACGGCTCGTAGTACGGCTGCGCGTAGTACGGATCGGGGATCGGATCGGGCGTCACCACCACGATGGGATCGACCGCGACCTGCTGCTCGACGACGACCACCGGCTCGACCGGCGGCGTGACCTCGACCGGCACGAGCACGTCCTGCTCCCAGTCAGCGGGAGGCGGTGGGCTGGCGGCGGCGATGGTGGCGGTGGTGGCGAGGGCGCAGCACGCCCCCACGAGCACGCGTGCGTGCTTCGAAACGATCATCCGGAACCTCCGGCGTCCCGGTGGGGACGCGGCTCTCGATACGCATGACAACGACGTGGCGATCTGGTTGCCTTGAACTGAGTGACCTCACAACGGCTGCCCGGCGTCCGGCTTACGCGGCGCGGACGCGGCGGTCGCAAGTCCCGGCGGTGCCGGGGCGCGCTGCACGGCGTCAGCCGTGCGGAGCTCGGTGGGGCGGCGGTGGGGCGGCAAGGCCGGACGCCTGTCGCTGGCGACGACACCCCGCGGCCGAGATCGGCCATGGAATTCCATGGGGTTGCCTGCGGCACGGGCGTTGCGAACAGCCGGTGAGCCATGCGCACCCCTGCCCTGCTCGCGTCGTTGCTGCTGATCTCCGCCTGCGCTGTCGAGGGCGACGACGCTCCCGAGGGCGAGGACGGCGTCGGCGACTACGACGAGTCCGTCACCGACGACAAGGCCGACGGGGCCGAGCTGCGCGCCCGGATCGACGGCCTGACGGTCTGGGTGGATCCGGTCCTCCAACACACCTCGGCGGGCTGGGTGATCGAGGGCCGCGCCAGCCGCAACCTCGAGTCGGTGTTCTCGTTCGTGCCCGACGACGCGTTCGCGACCGCGGCGATCACCGGCGCGCGGACGTTCACGGTGACGTTCGAGCCCGGCCACGAGCTCAACACGCTGCTGTCCGGCCTGCCGATCCTGATCTCGGTCGACCCGCTGACCGGCGCGAACGCGACCGCCGCGGTGTGGGCCAAGCCGCGCCTCACCAACTTCGCCGGCAGCTCGCGCGTCTACCTCAACACCACGATCGCGCCGGTCTCGGTCGGCAACGAGCTGGTCTACCGCGGCGGCGCCAGCACCGCGGTGGGCTGGAGCAACCTCGCGGTGTGGGGCGACGGCGGCGCTGGCCCGCAGGTGGTCGCGCAGCCCGCGCGCAAGTACCGCGTCGACTGGACCTACGACGCGCTCGTCGCCGCGCAGGTCGTCCACGCGTCCGCGTCGAAGAACGGCGTCACCGCCGAGAAGACCGCGACGCTCGAGGTCGCGGTCGCGCGCCTCGCGTTGACCCGGCTCGATCCGTACGAGGCGTGGCCGCGCGAGTGCGAGGCCGACGTCCAGGCCTGCCTCGACACGCTCGTCGGCGTCGACGCCGGCGCGTGCGGCAGCTACCGCGAGGTCCAGTCCTGTGGCGGCGTCGCGCTCGCGGCCGCGCCGTCGAACGCGACGATCGTCGCCGATCTCCGCGCGCACCTGGTCGGCTGGTACGCCGCCCACGGCGCCGACGTCACCGCCGCCGGCGGCAACACGCTCGCCGCCGCGCAGGCCGCCGTCGATCCGAGCAAGCTCGTCAAGATCACCTCGCCCGACGAAGATCCCGAGGGGCACGACCTCGGCACCTTCCACACCTACCGCCACCCGGACGTCACCCACCCCGGCTCCGACATCGCGTGGTTCGTCGTCTACTCGCGCGACACCGGCGAGCTCGTCTCGATCTACGACTTCAATTGACGCTTTCCCAGATCGGTCTGCCGCCAAGAACGCCATGGCGTCCTTGGCGCTATTCGATCTGGGACTAGCGGTTGACCAGGATCAGCATCGTCGTCTCGAACACGTCCTCGGCCCAGCGGCGCTTGTAGTCCATGTCCTGGCCGAGGTCGTAGCGGCGCACGCCCTCGTCGGCGAGCTCGAGGATCTGGGCCTGCTGGCACAGCGAGCCGAGCGACAGGTGCTCGAGCGTGCGGTCGTAGCTGAACTGCAGGCCGCGGTACTCGCCGTCGAACACCGCCCCGAGGCAGAACGCGACGTCGCGGTCGCCCTGGCGCGCGAAGATCGTCCGCTGCCGCCCGCGCGCCGCGAGCCTCGGGATCATGTCGGCGTAGAACTCGTGCATCGCGCCCTGGTTGATGCCGACGCCCTCCTCACCCTTCCAGCTCCGCCGCTCGATCGCGACGATCCGCTCGTACAGCGCCGCCGCGCCCGCGGCGTCGACGCGCACCTGCTCGAACGTCACGCCCGCGGCCTCGGCGTCGCGGGTCGACGCGCGCAGCGCCTTGCGGAAGTTGCGGCTCCGACGCGCCAGGAAGCCGTCGAGCCCGCCGTCGAGGCTGGCGATGATCCGCAGCGTGGTCTGCCCGAACCGCCGCTCGATCCGCGCCGGCAACGCGGACAGCAGCGACGCCAGGACCGCGCTGCTCGGCGTCATCCCGGCCAGCAGCATCACGTTCCAGTCGCGCCGCGCCGCGATCGTCGCCGCGACCTCCGCGCCGAACGGCTCGGGGTCACCCGAGATCAGCGGGCACGCCATCCCCCACGCCAGCTCCATCGGCTCGACGTACGCGATGCCGGTGGGGTGGCGGCCCGACATCGCGGCCAGCCAGCCGTGCTCGCCCCGGTGGATCCAGCTCTCCCTCGGCGGCATCAGCGCCCGGGTCGCCGGGATCACCCAGGCCGAGGACGAGCAGAACCGATCGATCGACGCGGTCCGGATCACGTCTCGGTCCAGCTCGTCGGTCAGTTGGTCGAGCTCGTCGACGGTCAGCCCGCGCATCGGCGAAGGAACATCGTAGCAGCGTCTGCTAGGATCGCAGGCGATGCGTACCACCGGGGTCGTGGTCCTCGCCCTTGCGTTCGCGCTGGGCGGTTGCCTTCACACCACACACAAGATCCCGCGCGGGGAGCTGATGCGGCTGGCGCAGACCGCGCCCGAGCAGCGCGGCGAGCACGTCCGGGTGATCCAGGACATCACCGGCGACGAGCCGCCGCGGTCGGATCGCGTCGATTCGACGACGGTGATCATCATCGGCGGCGGCAGCAGCGGCGGCAGCGGCGGCGGCGGCTCGGCGGCGCCCGTGCATCACCAGCCCGGCAAGGCGCCGCACCTCGATCTCGCGGCGTCGAAGTCCGACAGCGCCGCGGCGCTGTTCATCGTCGCGGCGGCGGTCGCGATCACGCTCGCGTTCACCGAGGGCGCCCGGTACGACGGCTGGGTCGGCCTCCACCCGATGCACCCGGTGCACATGTTCGGGCCGGGCGGCTACGTGGTCATGCCGCTCGCGCAGATCGATCCGCAGACCGCGGCGTGGGCCGAGCGCGCGGTGGTGCGCCCCGAGGAAGGCCCGTGGACGCCGCGAGGACGCGCGCCGTTCGATCGCGCCGGCTGGACGTACTCGGTGCTGCTCGGCGCCGGGCAGGTGCCGAGCGCGTTCGGCGACAAGGACCTCGGCACCGCGGGCCGGGTCCAGCTCGGCTACTTCCCCACCCACCAGTTCGGCATCCAGCTCGACTGGGGGTTCGCGTTCCGCGACAACCGGGTCGGCGAGCGGATCTTCGACGACCGGATCGGCGTCGAGGCCGTGTTCGCGCCGATCGACGCCGGCATCTTCCACGCCGGCGTGTTCGGCGGGCTCGCGTTCGCGTCGCGGTTCGAGGACGGCAACCCCAACGGCCGCCGCGACGGCGGCGCGCTGTCGTACGGCGCGCTCCTGCAGCTCGGCCTGACGACGCGGCTCGGGTTGACCGGCCGCCTCGGCGCGTCGGCCGCGTACGGCGAGCCGGCGATCATGGATGCGATGGTGGGGCTCTCGATCTACTGACGGGCCGCTGCTGTGGGACGATGGGGCCGTGCCCAACCTGCCCCTCCGCACCAAGGTCGAGACCCGTCGCAGCGAGCTCGAGAAGGCTCTGGAGACCCTCGATCCCGCCGACACCCGCTCGAAGACGGACATCGACAACGCGCTGCGCGCGCTGTCCCGCCTGCTCACGGGTGATCTCGACAAGATCCCGGACGCCGTCGCCAAGGACCTCGCGCGCTGGCTCGAGACCAGCAAGTACCTCGGCAAGAAGGACTAGCGACTCGCAGGCGCGCTACGCGGCGAGCCGGTTCCAGTCGAGCAGCGCGACGGTCTCGTCGGCGATCCGGAACTCGAACGAGCGCCGCGGCGTCGCGACGTCGCCGCCGATCTGGAACGGGACCTCGCGGTCGAACTCCATGCGGCCGTGGGTGAGGAAGAAGTCGTGCATCTTCGGCAGCGGGTGCGTGCCGCGCCACAGCCGGAACATGTTGCGCGTCGCCTCGAGGACCGGCGCGGCGTAGATCCGGACGGACACCCGGCCCGGCGCGGCGTGCGCGAACGGGAACGCGCGGAACCCGAACCCCCACTCCTCGGTGGTCCCGACCGCCGCGACGCTCGCCGGGCCGCGGTACAGCACGGCGCCGGTCTCGCCGCCGACGAGCGGCACGACGCAGCCGCGCTCGTCGACGGTCATCGCGGGCGCGCCGAGGTTCGTGACCACGACGTGGGGCGCGCCGCCGCCGAGCACGTGGCGCGGGATCGTGCGCGTGAACATGCCGGTGAGGTAGCTGGCGAGGCCGGCGCCCGGCGTCGCGTCGAAGTCCCGGATGATCTCGGCGTCCCAGCCGGTGCCGAGGAACGGCGCGACCCGACCGTCGCACTCGACGAGCCCGAACGCCCGCGTCGGTGGCGCGCCCCGCATCGCCGCGACGTGATCGAGCGCCTGGCCGACGCGCGGCGCGCCGGTGACGTTCGCCCAGCCGTTGCCGGTGCCGAGGCGCAGCACGCCCAGCGGCGCGATGTCGACCTTGCGATCGCGCAACTCGTTGAGCAGCGCGACCGCGGTGCCGTCGCCGCCGCCGGACAGCAGCAGCTCGGGCGGGTGCGGCGCGAGATCGCGATCGATCCATCGCCGGACGTCGTCGAGGGTCCGCGTCACCCTCACCCGCGCGTGCGGCAGCCGCTCGCGGACCAGCCGCCCGACCCGCTCGGAGCCCTTGCGGGCGTGGAGGTTGACGACGACGGCGACATCCATGCGCGGACCGTAGCAGGGCCGCGTGTCACGGCCTGGTCACATCATTTCTGGTGGTCGGCCTTCCACTGCTCGTACGGCATGCCGTAGACGATCTCGCGCGCCTCCGGGTCAGTGAGCGCCACGCCTCGCTCCTCCGCCGCGGCCCGGTACCACTTGGAGAGGCAGTTGCGGCAGAACCCCGCCAGGTTCATCACGTCGAGGTTCTGCACGTCGGTGCGCTCGCGGAAGTGGGTGAGCAAGCGGCGAAACGCCGCGGCCTCGATCTCCGTGCGGGTGCGCTCGTCCATACGCTCGTCCATGCCGGGGTTTTACTCCGTCCCCCGTGCTAAGCACGCACCGATGGAGGTCCTGACCGCCGGCGAGACCACGTTTCACATCGTGGGGACCGCGCACGTCTCGGAGGCCTCCGTCGCCGAGGTCCGAGAGGTCATCCACCGCCTGCGGCCGGAGGTCGTCTGCGTCGAGCTGTGCCAGGGCCGCTACGACGCGCTGTCGCAGGATCGCGCGTTCCGAGATCTCGACGTGTTCAAGGTGGTCCGCGAGGGCAAGGGACTCTACTTGCTCGCGCACCTCGCGCTCGCCAGCTACCAGCGCCGGATGGGCGACGCCCTCGGCGTGAAGCCCGGCGCCGAGCTGATGGCGGCGGTCGAGGCGGCCAAGGAGGTCGGCGCGCGCGTCGAGCTCGTCGATCGAGACATCCACGTCACGCTCAAGCGCACGTGGGCGAACCTCGGGCTGTGGAAGCGCTCGCAGCTGATGGCGAGCCTGCTGATCGGCTTCGAGGACAAAGACAAGGACAGCGCGAGCAAGGAAGTCACGGTCGACGACATCGAGCAGCTCAAGGAGCAGAAGGCGCTGTCCGAGATGCTCTCGGAGCTGTCCCGCGCCCTGCCCGAGGTCAAGACGCCGCTGATCGACGAGCGCGACCAGTACCTGATGTCGGGGGTCGAGGCGTCGGCGAACGGCGCGCGGGACGTGGTCGCCGTGGTCGGCGCGGCGCACGTCCCGGGGATGAAGACGTGGTTCGGCAAGCCGGTCGATCGCGCCACTCTCGCCAAGCCGCCGCCGCCGTCGATCCTGTGGACGATCGTCAAGTGGATGGTCCCGGTGCTGCTGATCGCGGGCATCGTGTGGGGCTCGTTCCACACCGACCAGTCGCTCGGCTCGCTCGCCCTGACCTGGGCGCTGCCGATCTCGGTGAGCGCCGCGTTCCTCACCACGCTCGGGGGCGCGAAGATCCCGACGATCCTGACCGCGTTCGTGGTCGCGCCGATCGCGGCGTTACACCCGCTGATCGGGACCGGCATGGTCACCGGCGTCGTCGAGGCGTGGCTGCGCAAGCCCACGGTCGTCGACTGCGAGCGCCTGCCAGACGACATCAACTCGATGCGCGGGTTCTGGCGCAACCCCGTGACCCGGATCCTCCTGATCGCGACCCTCGGCGGCCTGGGGACGATGATCGGCATGTGGATCGGCACGGCCTGGGTCGTCTCCGCTGTGACCTGACGACGTCTCATTCGTCACTTCCCAGCGGTCGGACCTCGTGTAGATTCCGATCATGACGATGAAGCGACGCGACGCGCTCAAGACGATGGGCGCCCTGGCCGGCGCGGCCACCATGGGCAAGGTCCTCCCCGGCTGCGGCACCGACGGCGGTCCCGGCGAGATCAAGACGATCGTCGTCATGATGATGGAGAACCGCACCTACGATCACTGGCTGGGCGCGCGCAAGCTGCTCGAGGGCCTCCCCGGCGACGGCCTCGAGGCCGGGATGTCGAACCCCGACGGCAACGGCGGCACCGTCGAGATCTACGAGGCCGAGAGCGGGACCGGCGTCTGCGACTTCGATCCCGGGCATGGCTGGGTGGGGTCGCACAACCAGTTCAACAACGGCGCGAACGACGGCTTCGTCACGGACTACATCGCGGAGACGGGCGACCCCGCCGCGAAGGACGTGATGAAGTACATGACGCGCGAGCACATCCCGGTGACCTGGGCGCTCGCCGACGCGTACTGCACGTGCGACCGCTGGTTCTGCTCGGTGATGGGCCCGACGTGGCCGAACCGGATGTACTGGCACACCGGGACGTCGCAGGGGATCGTCGCCAACGAGCTCCCCTCCGAGGGCTTCAACTGGACGTCGATCTACCACCGGCTCGTCGAGAAGGGCGTGGAGTACGGCTACTACTACGGCGACGTGCCGGTGCTCGCGGTGATCGAAGACATCCCGGGCAACAACGACCGCATGTACCGCATGGAAGAGTTCTTCGAGCACGCGCGCGAGGGCACGCTCGCCCCGGTCGTCTACATCGACCCCGCGTTCTCCGCCAACGACGACCACCCGCCCAAGCACCCCCACCTCGGGCAGCAGCTGATCGGCTCGGTCTACACCGCGCTGTCCGAGTCGCCGCAGTGGAACGAGATCCTGTTCGTCGTCACGTACGACGAGCACGGCGGCTACCACGACCACGTCGCGCCGCCGACCTCGGAGGACGACTTCGCCGCCGAGGGCTTCGACCAGCTCGGGTTCCGCGTCCCGACGATGGTGATCGGCCCGTGGGTCAAGCAGGGCGTGGTGTCGACGCAGTTCGACCACACCTCGGTGCTCAAGCACATCGAGAACATGTTCGAGCTCGAGCCGCTGTCGATGCGCACCACCGCCGCGAACGACCTGACGGACTGCCTCGATCTCGAGGCGATGGCGGCGGGCACGCCGCTGCCCACGATCACGCTGCCGGTGGTCGAGATCGACGACGCCATCGTCCACGCGCCGGAGTGCAGCAACGCCGAGGCGCGCCCCGGCCCGCGCACCGCCCCGCGCACCGCCCCGCGCACCGCCCCGGACGACGGCATGCTCGGGCTGGTCGCGAAGTACCCCGAGCGGTTCGGCAACCCGATGGAGAAGTTCGACCGGGTCCAGTACCTGACGACGATCGCCGACTTCCTCGAGGCCCGCGGCCTCGGCGGGATCAAGAAGAAGCTGGGCTAGCCGACGCTTGCGACCCATGGCATGCTCGTGGCCATGCGTAGCAAGCTGATCGCCGCCCTGGTCTCGTTCGGGTTCCTCGCCACCGGCCTGAGCACCGCCGTCGCCTGTCCGTACGAGGACAGCGAGAAGGCGGCCGCGGAGCCGAAGATCGCGAAGAAGGACGCCAGCAAGAAGATGAAGAAGGCGCCCTCGAAGAAGGCGCAGGCGCGCCGCGCGGCCGTGAAGAAGGCCAAGGCGCGCCCCGCGCCCGTCGCGAAGGTCGCCTCGAAGTAGTCAGCTCGGCTTGCGGGGGATCTTCGACATCGCCCGCTCCGCCAGCGCGGTGATCGTCAGCGACGGGTTCACGCCCGGGTTCGCCGACACCGCGGCGCCATCGATCACATAGACGCCCGGGTAGCCGAACACCTGGTGGTCCGCGTCGATCACGCCCTCCTCTGCCGAGCGGCCCATGCAGGCGCCGCCGAGGATGTGCGCGGTCGATGGCACGCCGAGCAAGGTCTCGGTCATCAGCGTCATCGCGACGCCGCCGACCTTGTGCGCGAACCGATCGGCGAGGTCGGTCGCCTCGTCCATGAACGCGGTCGGCGCCGGTGAGCCCTCGGGCAGCGTCGTCACCATGCCCTTGCGCAGCGCGGTCCACGGGCTGCGGCCGCGCTTGAGCGTCAGCGTGCTCTCGAGCGTGCGCATGTAGAGGAGCATCTGGGTGTGGGCCGCGAAGTCGCGCACGGTCAGCGCCTTGGCCCAGCGCAGCGGGTGGCGCGCGAACCCGCGGACCGCGCCGGCGAGCCGGCCGAGCACCGTCGGGCCGGGCGCGTGCGGAAGCACCATCGTGCGGAAGAACCCCGAGCCCTTGCCGTAGCGCACCGGCTCGACGTGGCTGTGCTCGTCGGTGTGCAGGATCGACGTGATCGCGACGCCGTCGGACCAGTTGCCCTCGCCGGGCGCGATGATCCCGATGATCGACTCGTTGTTGGTGCGGACGTCGAGCCCGAGCCGGGGCGACAGCCCGGGCAGCCCGGCGGAGTCGGCCTGCATCTCGAGCAAGAGCGGGATCGTGCCGAGCACGCCGCCCGACAGGATCACCTTGTCGGCGGTGAACACGCGGTGCTTGGTCTCGACCGCGTAGCCGCCGCCGGCGCGCCGCCGGATCGCCGTGACCTCGGTCTCGGCGTGGACCTCGGCGCCACGCAGCTCGGCGAGGTAGAGGTAGTTCTGATCGAGCGTGTTCTTCGCGCCGACCTTGCAGCCGGTCATGCAGGCGCCGCAGAACGTGCAGCCGACGCGCTCGGGGCCGGCGCCGCCGAAGTACGGGTCGGGCACGCGCGCGCCCGGCTTGCCGAAGAACACCGCGACGTCGGTCGCGTGGTGCGCCTCGGGGCGGCCGAGATCGCGCGCGATCTCCGCGAGCACCTTGTCGCCGCGGGTCCACGTCGGGTTGGGCGCGCTGCCCAGCATCTTGCGCGCGGTCGCGTAGTGCGGCGCGAGCTCGCGCTCCCAGTCGGCGAGGTGCGCCCACGACGGCGACGCGAAGAAACTGGTGGTCGGCGTCGGCAGCGTGTTGGCGTAGACCAGCGAGCCGCCGCCCACGCCGACGCCGTGGAGGATCGTCACGTGCTCGAAGAACGACATCTGGAAGAACCCGCGCAGGCCGAGGCCGGGCATCCACATCCACTTGCGCAGGTCCCAGTTGGTGTCCGGGAAGTCCTCCTTCGCGAACCGCCGGCCCTTCTCGAGGACGGTGACCGAGTAGCCCTTCTCGACGAGGCGGAGCGCCGAGACGCTGCCGCCGAAACCCGAGCCGATGATGATGCAGTCGACGTGTGCCGCTTGGTCGTTCGGCATGTGGGCACTACACCAGGATGTCGAGCAGCTGGACGCGCGTGAGGTAGCCCTCGAGCACGGCCACGTAGTCGTCGATCAGCAGGTCGAGCTCGACCGTGACGTGCTGATCGCCGCTGCGGATCACCTTGCCGCTGATCGGGATCTCGGCGCCGGCGAGCTCGGCGACGCCGGTGACCCACTCGCCGTTGCCCGGCGCCCGCGCCGACGCGGGCCAGGTCGCGGTGACGTGGGTCCGCGACAGCTCCTCGATCGGAGCCTTGCCGCCCTCGACCTTGAGCCACGACGCGAGCGCGGCCGGCGGCTCGACGCGATAGTTGACGCGGCGGTTGGTGACGATCAGCCGATCGAGCGTGTCGTGGACCGGCGCCGACACCGGCGTCTCCGGCGCCTCGAGCACGAGCTCGCGGAGCTGCTTGAGCGCCTTCTGCGTGCGGACGAGGTTGCCGCGCATGTCGGCGAGCCGGCGCTCGTCGCGGTGGACCTTGTCGGCGACGACCTCGAGGAGGTTGACCAGGAACCGGATGCCGAGCTCCTGGCGCTCGATGAAGTGGTTCTGCATCGTCCGGGGATCGAGCTGCCACAGCTCGGCGTCCGCGGACGCGACCGCGCGGCAGCTGCGGGTCAGCCCGGCGAGGCCGCCGAGCTCGCCGATCAGCGCGGGCGGGCGCAGGCGGTAGACGTCGTCACCGGGCCGCTCGAGCGTGACCTCGCCGGCGGTGAGCAGGCAGAAGTCCTTCGCCGGCGCGTCGACCTCGAACAGCACGCCGCCGGGCTTCGCCTCGG
>Ga0163144_10020101_pt1 | contig 13384 bp, 8 predicted proteins | sample OliLak19BULKMAT1_FD_123175 | JGI IMG/M metagenome (GOLD analysis project Ga0163144, IMG submission 123175) | Freshwater microbial mat bacterial communities from Lake Vanda, McMurdo Dry Valleys, Antarctica - Oligotrophic Lake LV.19.BULKMAT1 | ecosystem: Environmental > Aquatic > Freshwater > Lake... | reverse complement strand
CTCGGCGCATCGCCCGCGCCCACCGCGCGGCCGACCAGCACTGCGGCGGCGGAGGAGATCCCGAGCGGGACCATGAACGTGAGTGAGGCGATATTGATCGCGATCTGGTGTGCCGCGACCGGAACATCACCGATCCGGCCCATGATGAGCGCCACGGTCGCGAAGATCCCGAACTCGAGCTGGATCCCGATGGCGATCGGCGTGCCAATGGCCAGTAATCGCAGAATGGGCTTGAGCTGCAGCGAGTCGGCGCGCCACACGAACAGCCGCCGCAGTTCGCTCCACCCCAGGAACAAGAGCAGCAGGACGTTCGCCCAGCGCGCGATCGTGGTCGCGAGCCCTGCACCCCACACACCCATCGCCGGCGCACCCAAATGGCCGAAGACGAACGACCACGCGAGCAGCGCGTTGAGGACGTTCGCGAGCACGATCGTGATGACGATCGGCCGCATGAGCCCGCGAGTCTGCAGCGACTGGCGTAGCAGCACGAACAGATAGAACGCCATCATGCTGGGCGCCTGCACGTGGGAATAGCGCACCGCGACGGCCACCAACTCATCACTCTGACCGAATGCATGCAGCACCGGCCCGATCGGATACAGAGCGAGTCCGCCGAGCACCCCGAACACGCCGGTGAGCAACAGCCCGCGTTGGAACGCCCGCGCGAAAGCGTCCTCCTCGCGGGCACCCACGGCCTGTGACATGACCGGTTCGAGCGCCATGAGCAGCCCCATGCCGAGCGAGCCGAGCGCGAAGACGTACACGGTTCCGATCGCGACACCTGCAAGCGCCGCGGCCGAGATGCGCCCGACGATCATGGTATCGACCACGCCCATGGCCATCAGCCCCACCTGCACGAGCGTGACGGGGACGGCCAGTTTGGCGAGTGCGCGGAAATCCGCGCGCGATGGACGGTTCGAGCTCATGGAACCGGGCACTCTGCCATGAACCAGCGCCCGGAGCCAGAGATCAGGGCTTGGCGACCACTCCCTCGGGTCGCGCGGCACCTGCTGCGCCACTCTCTCCGCCCGAGACCACCGCGACCCGGTGACGGCCGAAGCGCCGCTGCAGTCGGTCGAAGTAGGTGTACAGCACGGGCGTCACGTACAACGTGACGATCTGCGAGAACGCGAGGCCACCCACCACCGCTAGTCCCAGCGGACGTCGCGATTCGGCTCCAGCGCCGATTCCCAGCGCGATCGGCAGCGTGCCCATCAGGGCCGCCATCGTCGTCATCATGATGGGACGGAAACGCACGCGACACGCCTCCAGGATCGCTTCCTCTGCTCCCTTGCCATGCTTGCGCTCCGCCTCGAGCGCGAAGTCGATCATCATGATCGCATTCTTCTTCACGAGCCCGACCAACAGGATGATGCCGACGAAGGCGTACACACCCAGCTCGACGCGGAACAGGCCAAGCGTCAGGAGGGCGCCGAATCCGGCGAACGGCAAGCCGGAGAGGATCGTGAGCGGATGGATGAAGCTCTCGTACAGCATGCCCAGCACCAGATAGATGACGAGGACCGCGACCAACAGGAGCGCGAGTAGTCCGCGCTGGCTGTCCTGGAAGACCTGGGCGTTGCCCGCGAAGTTCGTGTTCACGCTGGCCGGAAGCGCGCCACGCGCTTCACGCTCCACGGCAGCCACTCCTTCGCCGAGCGCAACGCCCGGAGCAAGATTGAAGGACAGTGTGACGGCGGGAATCTGGCCGGCGTGGTTGACGGTCATGGGCCCGAGCGCTTCGGTCAGATCCGCGACGGAGCCGATCGGCACCAGCGTGCCGCTCTGCGAGCGCACCATGAGTCGCTTGAGTTGCGTGAGGTCGCGCTGGAACTGCGGCATCAGCTCCATGAGGACCCAGTACTGGTTCTCCGGCGTGTAGATCGTGCTCACCTGCCGCGACCCGTAGGCGTCATAGAGCGCCTGCTGGATCTGCTGCGCGGTGACGCCGAGCGCCGAGGCGCGGTCGCGATCGATGCTCACGCGCACCTGCGGGTTGCGGATCTGCAGGTCGCTCGTCACATCGGCGAGCTCCGGGCTCTGACGCAGCTTGGCCTCGAGCGCGCGAGCGCCTTCGTAGAGTTCGCCGAGGTCAGTGCCCTGCAGCGTGAACTGGTACAGGCTCTTGCTGCTGCGTGCGCCGATGCGGACCGAGGGTGGATTCTGCAGGAATGCTCGAATACCTGGAACGGTGGCGAGCTTGGGAGCCAACTCACGGATGACCTGATCGATCGGCGGCCGCTCGTGCCGCGGCTTCAGGTGGATGAACAGCCGTCCCTGATTGACCGTGCCGCCCGGCCCGCCCGAACCCACCGAGGACATGAAGCCATCGATGGCAGGATGTCCCATGAGCCGGTCGGCGAGCGCTTTCTGATGGATCGCCATGGCCTCGAACGAGGTGCCCTCGGCCGTTTCGGTGGTGCCCATCAACTGCGAGTTGTCATCCGTCGGCAGGAATCCCTTGGGCGCAACGCGGAACATCCACACCATCGCCACCAGCACGAGCGCTGAGAACACCATGGTCCCCCGCCGATGCCGCATCACCCAGGTCAAGCTGCGGCTGTAGGCGCCGAGCAACCGTTGGAACTGGGCCTCGGTCGCACGCTGGAACCGGCCGGGCTCCTTCCCGCTGTGCTCGGCGCGCAGGAAGCGGCTGCAGAGCATGGGCGTGAGCGTGAGCGAGACGAAGCCCGAGATCAGGATGGCCACCGTGATGGTGACCGCGAACTCGTGGAACAGGCGGCCGAGCAGTCCGCCCATGAAGAATACCGGGATGAACACCGCGACCAGCGAAACCGTCATGGACAGGATCGTGAAGCCGATCTCGCGCGAGCCCGAGAGCGAAGCGGTCCGGCGGTCCTCGCCGAGCTCCTGGTGCCGCACGATGTTCTCGAGCATGACGATCGCGTCATCGACCACGAACCCGACCGAGAGCGTGAGCGCCATGAGCGACAGATTGTCGATGCTGTAGCCCAACTGCTTCATGGCGGCGAAGGTGCCGACCAGTGACAGGGGTAACGCAAGGCTGGGAATGAGCGTGGCCCGGACGCTGCCCAGGAACAGATAGATGACGAGCACGACGAGCACGAGCGTGAGGAGCAGCGTCAGTTGCACATCGGTGACGCCCTCGCGGATCGATGCGGCGCGGTCGTACAGCAGATTGACATGCACCGAAGCGGGCAGCTGCGGGCGCAGCTTGTCGATCAGAGCGCGCACGCCGTCCGAGACCTCGACTGTGTTCGTGCCCGGCTGGCGCTGCACGGCGAGCATGATCGCGCGCGTGCCGTTGAACCAGCTGGCGGCCCGGTTGTCCTGCACGTCGTCGACCACACGACCCAGATCCCCGAGTCGCACCGCCGAGCCATTCGGGCGGGCCACCACGAGGTCGCGGAACTCCTGTGCGTTGCGCAGCTGACCATCGGCATCGAGCGTCTGCGCCTTGTCGCGGCCCCACAGCACACCGGCGGGCAGGTTCACATTCCAGCGGCCGATCGCCTCGGTCACCTGATCGATGCCGATGCCGCGCGCGGCGAGCGCGTCCGGCGAGAGCTGGATGCGAACGGCGTACTTCTGCGAACCGTACACCGAGACCTGCGCGACCCCCTTGACGGACGACATGCGCTGGGCGAGGAACGTCTGCGCGTATTCGTCGAGCCGGGACAACGGCAGCCCGTCGGCCGTGAGCGCGATGTACAGGATGGGCGAATCCGCGGGATTCACTTTGTTGTAGGACGGCGGCAGGATGCCCTGCGGCAGCTGACGCTGCGTCTTGCTGATCGCGGCCTGCACGTCCTGCGCTGCCGCATCGATGCTGCGGTCGAGCGAGAACTGCATCGTGATGTTCGTGGCTCCGAGGCTGCTGGTCGAGGTCATGGCCTCGACGCCGGCGATCGTGGAGAACTGCTTCTCCAGCGGGGTTGCGACGGCCGACGCCATGGTCTCGGGGCTCGCGCCGGGCAGACTCGCGCTCACCGTGATGACGGGATAGTCCACGTTGGGTAGATCCGAGACCGGCAGTTGCCGATAGCCGAGCATTCCGAACAGCATGATGCCCGTCATGACCAACGTGGTCATGACGGGCCGGCGGATCCACGGAGCCGAGAGATTCATCGCCGCCCCTCCTTTGCACCGGCCTTGCCTGCATCGGGGCGACCGGCCCCGCCACGCGCAGAGACGATCACCTTTGAACCCTTCGCCAAACGGAACTGACCGTCGGTCACCACCACGTCACCTACCGCGATCCCCGAGTCGATGACCGCGAACTCACCGGCCATTCGCCGAACGGCCACCATCTGCTGGCGAACCGTCGTATCCGGCTCGAGCACATAGATGAACGTTCCTTGCTGACTGCGGGTCACGGCGGCACCGGGGACCACGGTGACGTCCCGCTCCTCGGCCGCCACCAGTTTCACATCGACGGTGCTACCCGGCCACAATTTTCGGTCCGCATTCGCGAACTCGGCCTTGAGAAGGACGGTGCCCGAGGCGGGGTCGACCGAGTGATCGACGAACACGAGTCGCCCGGGTGAAGCCTGGCCCGAATCCCCGCCCGCCGGGCTCGCGAGCACACGCGCCTCGCCGCGCGTGGCGCGCTGCACGAGCGCCAACTCGCGCTCCGGCACCGTGAAGCGCACGCGCACGGGCTGCACCTGGCGGATCTCCACCAGCGGCTGCTCGGTCGCATTCGCTTTCACCAGATCGCCGACATTGACATGGCGTTCACCGGTGCGGCCCGAGATCGGGGCGCGCACCGAGGTGTGCGCGAGATCGAGCGCCACCGATGCCGCGGCCGCGGAATCCGCGAGCACGCCCGCGCGCGCCGCCTCGGCCGCCGCATGCTTCTGCTCATTCTCGGAGGAACTGATCAGGCTCTGTGCGAACAGTGTGGACGCGCGATCGGCGTCCAGCTGGGCGGAATGCGCCTGCGCTCGCGAGCGGGCGAGCGTGCCGCGGGCGCGGGCGTACAACGCCTCGAAGGAATCGCGGTCGAGTTGGAACAACGTCTGCCCGGCGCGCACCTCATCGCCTTCGCGGAAACGGATCGCCGTGACAATGCCACCGACCTGAGCATGCACGGTGGCCGAAGAGAGCGGTTCCACGGTGCCGACCGCTGCGAGTTCAAGGGGCACGGTTCGGCGTTCCGCAGTCGCGACCGTGACCGGCACACGCGGCGAGCGCGCGGTCTTTGGCTTGCCGCAGCCGGCAAGGAGCACGGGCGTGAGCGAGAGCAGAACAACGAGCCAACGCCTCAGGCGCGGATTGCTGTGGGGCATGCGATCTCCTGGAATGGCCGCTGCCCATTCCAGAGGGGCGGCGGCTCCGAGCGCAATGAGGTGTTGCCTGCAATTGATCGAGCCCGCATTCTACGAGTGCCCCGATTGATTGCAACTGCAACTATCCCCGATGAGGCGGATCGCATGACCAACGCGAAACCCGATCGCCCGGAACCTCTGGGCCTGCTCGTGGGTGCCGTGCGCCGCCGCATCAAGCAGGCGGTGGATGTCCGGGCGCGGCGAAATCGACTCTCCCCGCAGCAGTTCTGGTTGCTGGTGGCCATCTTTGAGGTCGAAGGTTGTTCACTCCGATTCCTCGCGGAACGCCAGCGGATCGATGCCCCCACCGCCTCGCGTGTGGTCGGCGGACTCAAGCGGCGCGGTCTGGTCCGATTCGAGACCGATCCCGCCGACCGACGTCGCGGCTGCCTTCGGCTCACCCCCAAAGGTCGAGCGCTCGCGCTGCAGATGCGCATCCAGGCCATCGAGATCCGCGAGGCCGTGGCTTCGGGCCTCACCGACGCCGAGCAGGATCGCGCCCGCGCGCTGCTGCGCAGGATGCTCGCGAACCTTGAACGATTCGATCCAAGAGGCTGACGCCGCCGCGCCGATCCGCGGCGCGGCGCGGCGGCCAGTCTTCAAGCGCGGACATCCTCCGCCAGCCAATCGGCGAGCTTCGCACGCAACTTCGCCACCTTCGGCGCGATCATCGCCTGACAGTAGCCCTGCTCGGGATTCCGCCGGTAGTAGCCCTGATGGTATGCCTCGGCTGCGAAGAATCGCGTGAGCGGCGCTACCTCGGTGACGATCGGCGATCCAAACACCTGCTGCGCGTTCAGGGCTGCGATGACTTCGCGCGCCAGAGCTTCCTGCTCGGGCGAATCATAGAAGATCGCCGAGCGGTACTGCGTGCCCACGTCCGGACCCTGGCGGTCCTTCGTCGTGGGATCGTGGAACGCGAAGAACAACTGCAGCAGGTCGCCGAAGCCGATGATCGTCGGATCGAATGTGACCTGGATGACCTCGGCATGTCCGGTCTCTCCGCTGCAGACTTTGTCATAATCTGGCTCGTCGTCCTGGCCACCGGCATACCCGGAGACCACCTGACGCACCCCCTTCAACCGTTCGAACACGGCTTCGAGGCACCAGAAACAACCACCGGCGAGCGTTGCGGTGCGAAGGCCCTGCATGAGCGAGACACTCCTTTCGTTCGGGGAACCATCGAGATGCTTTCAGCCAGCATACGGGTTCCCGCCTCGAAAGTGACTGCGCGATCAACTCCAAAGGGCGATCTGCCGATGACTGGGGGGCCAATAGCTGGGCGGATCGCCCCGGCTATCCCCGACCTTGGAGACTCCCCGTCATGCGGCCGTACCACCCGACACTCCCTATCATTACGGCCTCGATCCTCATGGGCCTGTTCACGGCGTCAGCGTGGGCAGGCAACGTGGAGGGCCAGCTATGGATGAGCCGCGAGACGCAGGCGGCCGCGGCGCGCACGACGGACCCGGCTCGGATCGCTAGAGCGCAGCGTGGAGCGGGGGAAGCGGTCGTGTGGATCGAAGCGATCCCCGAGAAGGTCGAGCAGAAGCTGGCGAGCCGGCGCACGGGGTGGTTGTTCAAGCGCACGCTCCCGGAGTTGATCGAGAGCATCGTGCAGGTCAACCAGCGCTTCCGCCCGCGCGTGCTCGCGGTCCCCGCGGGTACCCGGGTCGAGATCCGAAACGCCGACCGCGTGTACCACGGGACCTTCAGCGTCTCGCCGGCCAAACGCTTCGATCTTGGGACTCATGCGCCGGGTCGGCGCGACACAGTCCAGTTCGCACAGCGCGGTGTGATCAACCTGCACAGCGAGCTGTATCCCCAGATGCTCGGGTTCGTGGTTGTGACACCGAACCATGCCGTTGCCCGGCCCGACTCCGTTGGTCGGTTCCAGTTGCCCAAGCTCCCGCCCGGGCGCTATACGCTGCGGGCGTGGCATCCCGAGCGGGGCGAGCTCAAGCGTGAGTTCGAGGTCGCCAAGCGCGGCGATACCAAGCTCGAGCTGCGGTTCTGACATGAAGCTGTCGCTGCGCTGGCGCATCCTGTTCCTGACTGCGCTCGCCCCGCTGCTGCTCGCAGCGGCGGCGTTGTACACGGTCCACCGCGACGTCGCAGACCACGTGGATGAGTCGAGTCTGCACGAGAACCTCGACCATTCGGTCGCCGTGTTCGAGGGCATGCTCGCGACCCGCTCGCGTGCGCTCGCCGGTGGCGCCAAGGTCGTGGCGCAGGACCCGCGCTTCTTCTCCCTGCTCATGCTGGGCGTATCGCAGCAGGACGCTCGCTTCACTCAGACCGTGAAGCTCATGGCGCACGATTTCAACGCCATCACCCAGACCGACCTGTTCGAGGTACTCGACCGCCGGGGCCGAGTGCTGGCATCGACGGGCGCAGCCAAGAGCACCCCCGCGGCGCGCGACTCATTCGTCCGAGCCGCGCTCAAGGGCCAAGTGAGCCAGGGAGTATTGATCGAGGACGGAGCGCACTATCAGGTGGTGGCAGCACCGGTGCTGGGCAATGGCCGCGTGGTCGGGGTGCTCCTGCTCGGCGCGACGATCGGCTCGGCCCTCGCGAGCGAACTGCGGAGTCAGATGCGCTGCGAAGTCACATTCCTGAATGGCTCTCGCATGACAGGCACGACCTTGGCGGATACCTCGGACCGGATTGCGCTTGCCGCTCGGCTCGCGCAACTCAGACAGGGACAGGGCTTGGTCGTCCATCGTCTGGGGATCCTGCGCATCGGCTCGGGTTCACGCGAATATCTCACTTTGGTGCGGCATATCCCCGACACCCCGCGTAGCGAAGCCCAGTTCTATGTACTGCAGCGCTCGTTCGATCCCGAACTCACCTTCGCCAACGCGATCCACCGCGACCTGCTCGCAATCGCGGCGGCGGCGCTGATCCTCGCCGTGCTTGGTGGCCTGCTCCTGTCTGCACAGATTCTCACTCCCATTCACCGGCTCGTCCGCGGTGCGCGCGAGATGCAGGGCGGGAACTACGATCATCCGCTCGATGTGCGACGCGGCGACGAACTCGGCTACCTTGCCCAGCAGTTCGGCGACATGCGTCAGCGTGAGCGCACCTATGTGGGCAGCCTCGAACAGGCGACCCGGCTCAAGAGCGAGTTCATCCACATCGCTTCGCATGAACTGCGCACTCCAATCAGCGTCATCAGCGGCTATCTCGACGTGTTATCCCATCCCCAGAATGGCATCGTCACGGACAAGCATCGCCGGATGGTGGTGGCGATGCGCGAGCATCTTGACCGCCTGACCCGCGTGGCCGAACACGCGACGCAGATCGCCGAAGTGCAGAGCGAGCGTATCGCGCTCGACATCCAGCCCACCCCACTGGGCCGGCTCGTGACGACGGCGTTGGGAATGGCGCGCGCCTCGAGTACAGGCCGCGAGGTGGGGTTCCAATCCGAGATCCCCGATCCCACGCTGCTGGTCTCGGTGGATCCGCAACGAATCGGCGAAGCGCTGTTGAACCTGCTCACGAACGGCGTGCGGTTCACGCCCGATGGCGGGCAGGTGCTGGTGCGCGTGCAGATCCTTGACGAGACGCTGCATCTGGCGGTCGAGGATCAGGGCACGGGAATCGCTCCCGATGCGCTGGCGGCTCTGCGCACGCACGGCCTCGCGCCGCACGAGGTCCAGCACCATCGCTCGGCGCCGGGCCTGGAGCATGGTTCCCACGGCCTCGGCCTGGGCTTGCCGCTCACTCGGGGCATCGTCGAGGCCCACGGCGGCGAGTTGAGGGTCGAGAGTGAGTTGGGTCGCGGCAGCGTGTTCACCATCGTCCTGCCGCTGTCGAAGTCCCTGCGCGCAGCCGCCTGACGCACACACCTGCCGCCCACTGGAACATCACCGCTTCGCAAGCGTAAGCTCTCCGCTATGCATACTGACCTCGCACGTCGTCGGGAGCGCGTCGCCGCCGCCTGGGCGCTGACCGACGAGATCGTGCTGATCGGCGCGGGAGACCCCGTGTCCATCCCAGGCGGCGCGGACCAGACGTACCCCTTCCTCTCGCACGCGGAGTACTTCTATCTCGCGGAGCACGAGTCGCCCGGCTCGGTGCTGGCATTCGATCCGCGCGAGGGCTGGACGGATTTCGTGCCAGCAACCACGATCGCCGAGCGCGTCTGGGAAGGCCGTGGCGACGCGCCCGGCACTGCGCGCAGCCAACTCCCGGGCTGGCTCGCCGCCCGCGCGGGCCGACCCGTGGTGAACCTGGGTTCGCCGGTGCCCGACCTCGCAGGAGATCCCGAACGCCTCGCCCACCTGCGCGAGTCGCTTCAGCACGCGCGACGGCCCAAGGACGCCACCGAGATTGCTCGGCTGCGCCGCGCCTGTTCCGCGAGCGCAGCGGGATTCGCCGCCGCGCGATCGCTCATTCATCCGGGCATCACCGAGCGAGCGCTGCAGATCGAGCTCGAGGCCGAGTTCTTCCGTCACGGCGGGGAGCGCCCGGGCTACGGCACCATCGTCGGCGCCGGGAGCAACAGCGCCGTGCTTCACTTCTCTCCCGGTCCGCGCGAGTTCGCACCCGGTGACGTGGTGCTCATCGACGCGGGTGCCGAGGTCGAGCGTTACACCGCCGACATCACGCGCACCTACCGCGTGGCCGGCGGAGATCCGGGCTTCTTTCGCGACCTTTACGCGGTCGTGCTCGCAATCGAGGAGCGAGCGGTCGCAGCCTGCCGCCGCGGCGTCGAATGGCGGGACCTGCATCTCGAGGCCGCTCGCGGAACACTCGAGGGACTGAGCCGACTCGGGATCCTCCGGGGCGAAGTCGACTCCCTGCTCGAGCGCGACGCGCACGCGCTCTTCTTCCCGCATGGGCTGGGACATCTGGTCGGACTCGGCGTCCGCGACGCGAGCGGCTACCTGCCGGGCCGGCAACGCAGCAAGCGGCCGGGGCTCGACATGCTGCGCACCGACCTGCCGCTCGAGCCCGGCTATGTCATCACGGTCGAACCGGGGATCTACTTCATCCCCGCGCTGCTCACCGATCCGCAGCGACGCGCGAAGTACGCCGACTGCGTGGACTGGGTCCGCGTCGATGGTCTGCTCGAGTTCGGCGGGATCCGCATCGAGGACGATGTGTTGGTCACCGAGGGGGACCCCGACGTACTGACTGCGGCGTGTCCAAAATCGCTGGAGAATGCGCTCATCGGCTGAGAGAACCAGAGCATGGAATGGTCGACGCCCGGAAGGAGACCCTCCCGGGCGTCGTCATCTCACTCTCGCGCTGCGCTCAGCGACGGGCACCTGCCCCCGCCGACTGCAACCGCTGCTCGAGCGACTTGAGTTCGTCCTTCAGGCCCTGCGGGAGCTTCGCCCCGAACTTCTCGAAGTGCTTGGCGATCAGCGGCAGCTCCTGGGTCCAACCCTCGACATCCACGGTCAACAACGCCTCTGCTGCCGCAGGCGTCAGGTCGAGCCCAGTCAAGTCGAGTGCGCCGGGCTTCGGTAGTCGGCCGATCGGCGTCTCGACAGCATCCGCTGAGCCCGTGACGCGCTCGAACACCCACTTGAGCACGCGGCTGTTCTCGCCGTAGCCGGGCCACAGGAGCTTTCCCTCGGCATTCTTGCGGAACCAATTCACATAGTAGATGCGCGGCAGCTTCTCCGGCGTACTCTTCGCTCCCACCGTGAGCCAATGCGCGAAGTAGTCGCCCATGTTGTAGCCACAGAACGGCAGCATCGCGAAGGGATCGTGCCGCAGCACACCCGACGCACCCGCTGCAGCCGCCGTGGTCTCGGAACTCATGATCGAGCCGAGGAACGTGCCGTGCTGCCATGACATCGCCTCATTCACCAGCGGCATGACGGTGGCGCGACGGCCGCCGAAGAGAATCGCGGAGATGGGCACACCCTTGGGATCCTGCCACTGCGGCGAAATCACCGGGCACTGGCTCGCGGGCACACAGAAGCGCGCGTTGGCGTGCGAGGCCTTCCGGCCACTTCGCGGCGTCCATGGGCGGCGCAGCCAGTCGGTGAGCTCGGACGGCGGCGTGTCACTCATCTCCTCCCACCAGATGTCGCCATCCGGCGTGAGTGCACAGTTGGTGAATACCGTGTTCTTCTCGATCGTGCGCATGGCATTCGGATTCGACTTCATGCTCGTGCCCGGCGCGACGCCGAAGAAGCCGGCCTCCGGGTTGATCGCGTAGAGACGGCCATCGGCGCCGTACTTCATCCACGCGATGTCGTCACCGACCGTCTCCACCTTCCAGCCCGGGATGGTGGGATTGAGCATCGCCAGATTGGTCTTGCCACAGGCCGAAGGGAACGCGGCAGCCACATAGATCTTCTCGCCCTCGGGGTTGGTGATGCCAAGGATGAGCATGTGCTCGGCCAACCAGCCCTCATCGCGCGCCTGCACCGACGCGATGCGCAGCGCATGACACTTTTTGCCCAGGAGCGCGTTGCCACCGTAGCCGGAGCCGTACGACCAGATCTCGCGCGTCTCGGGGAAGTGGCAGATGTACTTGGTCGAAGCGTTGCACGGCCAAGGCGAGTCCGGCGTGGTCGCGGTCACGAGAGGGCTGCCCACCGAATGCAGGCCGCGCACGAAGTCTTCGCTCGTGCCAAGCGTTTCGAGCACCTTCGAGCCGACTCGGGCCATCACGTGCATGCTCGCGACCACATAAGGAGAATCCGTGAGCTCGATGCCGATCTTGGCGATGGGTGAACCGATCGGGCCCATGCTGTAGGGGATCACGTACATCGTGCGCCCCTTCATGGCCCCCGTGAAAAGCGGGGTCAGCATCGTCTTGGTCTCGGCCGGGTCGCGCCAGTGGTTGGTCGGGCCAGCATCCTCGGCGGACTTGCTGCAGATGAAGGTGAACTCCTCGACACGGGCGACATCGGCGGGATCGGAGCGCACGAAGACACTGTTGGGCCGCTTGGCTTCGGAGAGCCGGATGGCGGTTCCAGCCTGCACCATGAGATGGAGCATGTGCTGGTACTCGGACTCGGAGCCATCACACCACACGACAGAATCGGGCTGGCACATCGCGGCCATCTCTCCGACCCAGGCTTCCAGCTTCTTGTTCGTGCTCATGGCGTTCGCCTATTTCCTTCCGTAGCTGGTGCGACGGTGACGGTCGGCTGCGCTCGGGACACATGAAGGATATGCTGCTTGTAACCAAATGATACTAGCCCAACCCCGCATCGCCGCAAACCTCACGCGTGACGTAGGATGGGCCTGAACATAAGCGGATCGGCCCGGCCCGCACCCGCCCCACCTCTATAGAAGAGGAACTTCCCCGCATGGCCTCCGACTGGCAGCGATTGCTCTCCACGGTGCGACTCGGGGCTCCACCCGAGGATCAGGCACCCGCCCGCTCGCCCTTCCAGCGCGACCACGACCGGATCCTGTTCAGTGGTCCGTTCCGTCGTTTGGCGGACAAGACCCAGGTGTTCCCGCTTCCCTACGACGACCACGTGCATTCCCGCCTCACGCACAGTCTCGAAGTGGCCTCGATCGGCCGGTCGCTCGGGACGTTGGTGGGTGGACGCGTGCTGGCACGCGAGTCGTCGCTCACACGAGCACTCGATGCGCGCGACTTCGGCGACTGTGTCGCCGCCGCATGCCTCGCGCACGACTTGGGCAATCCGCCGTTCGGGCACGTGGGCGAGGACGCGATCCGGGAGTACTTCGAACGCGAGCGTCCCTTCTGGGACCGACTCACAGAACGCCAGCGCCTCGACCTCACCACGTTCGAGGGCAACGCCCAGACCTTCCGCATCGTCACCCGCACCGAGCGCCCCAGCCGCAGCGGCGGACTGCAGTTGACGCTCGCCACGCTCGGCGCGTTGGTCAAGTACCCGTGTTCCTCGCGTGTGGCGTCGAAGACTTCGACGCAGAAGAGTGCGCGCAAGCCCGGGTTGTTCGATGACGATATCGCGGTGTACGCGCCCATTGCCGAGCAATTGGGACTGGCGCCTCAAGGGGACGACCACTGGCAGCGGCATCCGCTCGCGTTGCTCATGGAGGCGGCCGACGACATCGCCTATCTGTTGCTCGATCTCGAGGATGGCCTGCGACTCAAGCACGTT
>Ga0163144_10020099_pt1 | contig 13386 bp, 9 predicted proteins | sample OliLak19BULKMAT1_FD_123175 | JGI IMG/M metagenome (GOLD analysis project Ga0163144, IMG submission 123175) | Freshwater microbial mat bacterial communities from Lake Vanda, McMurdo Dry Valleys, Antarctica - Oligotrophic Lake LV.19.BULKMAT1 | ecosystem: Environmental > Aquatic > Freshwater > Lake... | reverse complement strand
TCGAAATATTTCCGCAACAACGTCTCGGGCGGCATCCACCTGCTCGACGCCATGGTCGCAGCCGGCACGCCCCGGATCGTCTTTTCCTCGACCTGCGCCACGTTCGGCCAGCCCGACCGGGTGCCCATCGATGAAACCGTCCCGCAAAATCCTATCAACCCGTACGGCGAGTCGAAGCTGATGTTCGAGCGGATCCTCGGCTGGTACGAGACAATCCACGGCATTACCCACGTCGCCCTCCGCTATTTCAACGCGGCCGGCGCAAGCGCCCGGTTCGGGGAGGATCACCGGGTTGAGACGCATCTCATCCCCAATATTCTCAGGGTCGCGCTGGGAACACGCGCCTCGGTGGATCTCTACGGCACCGACTACGAGACGCCCGACGGCACCTGCATCCGGGATTACATCCACATCCTCGATCTCGCCCAGGCCCACCTGCTCGCCCTTACCGCCCCGCGCAGCGCCCGCTACAACCTCGGCACCGGCCACGGAAACTCGCTGCGCGAAGTGGTCGATACCTGCCGGCGCATCACCGGCCACCCGATCCCAATCCGCGAAATGCCCCGCCGCCCCGGCGACCCCGCCCGGCTCGTCGCGGCTTCGGAACGCATCCGGGCCGAACTGGGCTGGAACCCGCGCTTCGGCGACCTTGAATCGATCGTCCGCAGCGCCTGGGACTGGCATGTGAAACATCCCGAAGGCTACGGGGACTGAGGGTTCCCCGACGGTTGGCGCGTTGAATCGCAGCCCGGTGCCTCCCGCAATCTGCTTTGCGCGGACAGAATTGCAGGGTAGTGATCGGGCGATGCGCCCCCTCCTCCTCCTCCTGCTGGCTCTTCTGGTGAACGGTGCCGCCCATTGCGTGACCGCCGCCGAACCCAAAACCTTCACGGATCCGCAAGGCCAGCTCCGGTTTCGCGCACCCGAGGTGCCCGCGGACTTCCGCAACCCATGGCCGAAAGAGCAGGAGGATGCCTTTTGGGCCAGGCTGCAACCCATGATCGCCGCCAAAAAAGGCAAAGCCAACCCGCGCAGTCAGGGCGAAGGCGAAAAATGGGGCCTCCCGGAAACATTCATGGCCTACGTCGCCGGGGATCACGAGGCCGCGCTGGCCGCGATGCAGGTGGAAGACATCGAGGGGGCCGAACACGCCCACACCCGCGGGATCGACCTCTACTGGTGTTTCACGTTGAAGGGTCAGATGCGGAAATACTTCGGGTTCGGCGACGAACTGGCCCCCGACTATCGCAAACGAATGTTCGAAGGCGGCAAAGTCTGGACCGAGACCGATCCGCGCCCGGGTCTCGAAACGATTCTGCTGCTCGATAGTTCCGACCCCGGGATGCGGAACTATGCGGCGGCGGAGATGGAGAAAATGACCGGCGAGAAACTGGGGGAGGATCGGGAGAAATGGCAGGCGTTCTGGAAGACCTACGCCGATCAGGGCTGGAAAGTGTTCGAAGATTACGAGCGGCTTAAGAATACGCGGCCGCATCCGAAATACGGCATCGGCAAAGGCCCGGTCGGCGCCGAGTGGGCCCCCGAGATCCGGGGGTTCGTGGTGGATGCACGCAACACCGACAATCTACGGGCGATGCGCGAGGTGGCGGTCTACCTGATGGCCGAGGAAACCGGCAACGAACTGACCCGCAAAATCTACAAGGAAAAGCTGGGGCGCACCGCGCGCGGTTTTCTTGGAATGGGCATGGGGGAATGGGACAGCGAGGGGTACCATGGCCATTCGTTCGCCGCCTGGACCAATCTCTACGACTTCGCCCGGGATGGCGAGGTGCGCGGCTACGCGAAGGCGATCATGGATTATTTGTCCGCCTGCGCGGCGGTGAAATATTTCCACGGCGCCTGGGGCGGTCCGAGCCGGCGGGATTATGGGAACGTCGCACCGTTCAGCACGTCGGCCGCGACCTTCTTTCCCTACTACGGCGGGGCGCCGCGGGAGAAAGCACCCCCCGATCTCGAACTGGCCTGGGTGATGACAAGCGCTTACCGCCCGCCGATGGCGCTCGTGAAGTTCGCCGAAAAGGCGTTCGAGCAGCCGGTCGAAATGCTGAACACACATCCCTCCTACTCCAACTGGCTGCCCGGTCAGGGCGAGGAGCCCGAGGATCACGAAACGATGTTCTTCGACCGATCCTTCCAACTCGGGTCGCTGGTGCGCGGCAATCAGGGCGACACGAGCGGGATGAAGCTGCTCACCACCAACCGCGAGGGAACGGCCGATTACTTCATCGGCACCAGCTCCACCCGCGATACCGTCCGCAACATCTGCAACGAGAGCGCCGGGCAGGACCGGATCGCACAATACCGAAACCTCCTCATTTTCCTGAACGGATCGAAGCCCGATGCCTTTCTGCATTTCCTCCTCCCGAAGGACGGGACGATCTCCCACGAGGGGGGGATCACTTTCGTGATGGCGCATGAAACCTGGATCGCCCTGATGCCGATCAACGCGGAGGCCCCGGCCGATTCCGGTGCAACAGCGAAATCCGGAGCGCCCCTCTGGCGCACGCGAGGACAAGGCAAGACGCCCTGCGGATACGCACTCGAAGTGGGCTCGCGGGCCAGCCACGGTGACTTCGAGGCGTTCCGCAAATCGGTCGCGGCCAAAACGAAACTCGACCTCTCCGGGCTCGCCACGGGCACGGTCAGCCTGCGCGCCTCAACCGGAGAAACCCTCAAGCTGAAGCTTGCCGGCGAAGGATTGCCGGAAATCTGGCGCAACGGCGTAGCCCACGATTGGAAGCTGCACCGCGCTGTTTACCAAACCGTGGGCGATCAACCGCCGCTCATCCGGCTCGGCTGGAAAACGCGGGTGCTGGAAGTCGAAGCCGGGGGGCGACGCTTCCGCGGCGAATTGAAGGCCGACGGAACTTACCTCTCAACGTCCAACTGACGTCCAACTGTCCGGTCCTCCCGTCCGCGTCGGCAGCCTCGAAAATCAAAACAGCCGCAACTGGCGGGAGTCGTCCGTCGATGGAACTCCGCTCCCGCCCGGGCGCTCACCCGGTTGCGCGGAGCGCGGCGCGCGCAACGACGGTGTCGGGCGGGGCGCGGCAGGTGCCGATTCTTGATTCAACTTTTCAGCCGCCTCGAATTCGGCATGCAGCGCTTCCTCGAAATTGATCGGATCGGGCGCGAGCGCACCCAGAAGGATGTCGAGCGCAGCTTCCTGGAGAGTGACTCCAGTCGCCTCGGAAAGCGTCACCAACCGGTCCCGCAACCGCGCCGGTAAAATGATCTGGAGAAAGCTCTGCTGTTGCTCCTTCAGACGCTGCCGACGCCGACGCTGAGCCTCGCGCATTTGCACGGCACGACGGCTTTTGCGAAGTTTGCGGGTAACCGGCATAGCGATGACATGCTATGACGGATCGGATAATTTTGTCATCCAGAAAATGTGACATTTCTGGAACGGCACGATGGGTCGGCCAGGGCCCGGTGGATGGCCTTCACTGGATCGCCCGAATTAACGGTGAATTCACTTGAAAGTGGCCTCGGTAAATTCATGACATGTCATAATGACATGTCATATCTACGAAAGCAAGAGACGCGTCACTCTACGTGGCTTACACCCCTGGCTCCTCTGCTCCTCCCGCAGACCGGTCCCGCGAATGACAAGATCCGCGTCCCATGGAGTGGCCGGGCCGCCCGGTGTTGACCGCCTTTCGGAGGCTCGCCGAGTCGCGCGCGACCGGCGATGGATGCCCTGCCAGCACTGGACGGTGAGGGAGTGCCTCCCTACACTGCGCACCCCATGAACGTTCTGATCCTTGCCGCCGGCTACGCGACCCGCCTGTATCCTCTGACCCTAACCAGGGCAAAGCCGCTGCTCGAGGTGGCCGGGAAGCCCATGATCGATTGGGTCCTCGACAACCTTGCCCCGATCCCCGGCATCGAACGCATCTACGTGGTGACCAACCACAAATTCGCGGCCGATTTCCAGGCGTGGGCGGACGCCTACGCGCAGCGCCAGCCGAAGCTCGCGTTTACGATCGTCGACGACGGCAGCACCAGCGACGCCGATAAGCTCGGCGCCATCGGCGACATCCATTTTGTGCTGAATCGCGAAAACCTGCTCGGCGACGACCTGCTCGTGGTCGCGGGAGACAACCTGTTCAGCGAATCCCTCGAGGGATTTGCGGCGGCCGCCCGTGGCGCCGCAGCCGCGCTCGCGGTCTACGACGTGGGCGACCTCGAACTCATTAAAAAATACAACGCCATCTCGACCGATGCCGACGGCGTGATCACCCATTTCGAGGAAAAACCGGCGAACCCAACGGGCACGCTGACCGGCATCGCGCTCTACTACTACGCGAAACAGACCCTGCCGCTCTTCAACACATACATCGAGGAAGGCAACAACCCCGATCAACCCGGACGTTTCGTCCAGTGGCTCCACACCCGCCAACCGGTCCGGACCTGGCAGGTGCCGGGCATCTGGTTCGACATCGGTGGCAAAGAATCGCTCGAGGAAGCAGATCGCGTGTTCCGGGCGCTCTGATTCGCGGCGTGCAGGCATTGAAACCGAGTTGATTCAGGCCGGGCGCTGTCACCAAACCGCCCGGGTTTGTGCTTTACCGACCCGCTCCCCGGAGCGAAGCATGAGCCCTGATTCCGCGACCGACAGACTTACTCGAAGCGCCACGGCGGGTCGACCGGGGGCATCGGGGAGAGGCGATCCTCCGCTCGTTTCTATTCGGGCGGGCCTTGGGTCTTTGGGTTCCCCTCTCCGTCCTCCTGCTTTGTGCCGGCTGCCAGCGCCCGCCCCGGGTCACTCGTCCCCCGCTCCGCATCCTTTGCGGGAGTTCTCTGGCGACTCCCCTGGATGAGATCCAAAAGGCGTTCTCCGCAGCCCGCGACATCGAGGTCGAAGTCGATCTCGGCGGCTCCGAAACCTTGCTTCCAAAAATTCTCGCAGGGGGCCGAGCCGATATTTTCGTCTGCCACGATCCCTTCGAAGAGAAGCTCCGGGCCAAGGGCCTGGCCACCGAGTCCGTCTCCGTCGGGTACCTGGAGCCGGTCCTCGCCGTGCGTCCCGGCAATCCGAAGGGGATCCGATCCATTGCGGATCTCGGCGAGCCCGGAGTGCGGCTGGGCATCGGCGACCCTCGCTACTCGACGTGCGGCGCGTTGTTCGTGGAGCGGGCGCTCCCCGACCCCGCCCTGCGCGATCGGGTGCTCGGCAACGTCGAGTTGCAGGCCCGCACCCATGCCGAAGTGGCGAACGGGCTCATCCTCGGGCCGCTCGATGCCGTGGTGGTCTGGAATTTCGTGACCGCCCTGTACCCCGGCAAACTCGAATCGGTCGCCGTGGGGGTGCCCTTTCCCGCGACCCGGGTGACCATCGTGGGCCTGACCGCAGGCGCGCGTCCGGAGGCGCGCGATGCGTTCCTGGACTGGTGCCGCCAGCCCTCGGTTACCGAACGCTTCCGCGCCGGTGCTTACACCCGCGATCCGCGGCTATCGACGCCGCCTGCCCCATCCCCATGAAAACCGCCCTGGTCTCCCTGGGGCTCTGCACCCTTTACGCCACGCTCCGGTACAACGTGTTCAAAGCTCCAACCGAAACCGATGCCTCCGAGCTGAAAACGATTCGGCACTCCGATGGCACGGGGTTGGACGCGATGGCTTGGGTTTGGCTCCTCCAAGGATTTTGGAGACGCACTCGAAAATTCTTCCCTGAGAGACGGCTTCGCAAGCCGGCTTCCACCCCATCGCTCCTATCCGATGCCGTGAATCACCGCCTTTGAAACTGCCGGTTGACACCGAGCCCGGGCATGCGAGTTTTCGCGCCATGAAACAACTTCTTTTCATCGCGATTGCGGGTGCGGTCCTGGTTGGCAACCAACTCGTCCACGCCGGAGGCGCGGGCTGCGGCGAGGCCGCCAAGGCCGGCGAAAGCTGCGAGGCCAAAGACGAGACCGCCAAGACGGAGCCCGATGCCAGGAAGCCGGCCGAAGGCCAGCCCGCAGGCGACAAGGAAAAGGCCCCGAAAGCCGGCGACAAACCGGTGAGCTGAGCCGACCGGGGCGAGCCCCGGGACTCACCCATCCCTCAGCCTCATTCAAACGACCGGTCGCGTTGCCGGGGACAGATCGGAGACAGATCCTTCTCGATTGGATCGTCCCCCACCGGTCCGGCGGACTGCGCACCGACCCCTCAGAGCCCCAGGCGTCGGAACGTTTCCTCGACGTGGCGGAAGTGGATGTCGACCGAGCACAGCCCGTCGATCTCGCCACGGGAGAGGCAGGCGGTGACCCCGGGTTCGGCGGCGAGATTTTCCTGCAGCGTCCCGCTCTCCTTCCACGTGCGCATGGCGGCCCTCTGAACGGCTTCATACGCGGTTTTGCGCTCAAGTCCCCGCCGGGTGAGTTCGAGCAACACCGCCTGGCTGTGATAGAGCCCCTTGGTGAGCTCCATATTCCGGGCCATGTTCTCCGGATACACCTGCAATCCCCTCACGAGATCACGCAGCTTCACAAGCATGTAATCGAGCAACGTGCACGAGTCGGGCAGGATGATCCGCTCAACACTGCTGTGGCTGATGTCGCGCTCGTGCCACAACGCCACGTTCTCCATCGCCGCCGCGGCATTGCCCCGCAATACCCGGGCCAGCCCGCTCAACCGCTCGCCCGTGATCGGATTGCGCTTGTGCGGCATCGCGGAACTCCCCTTCTGGCCGGCCGCGAAATGTTCCTCGACCTCGAGCACCTCGGTCCGCTGCAAATGCCGAAACTCGGTCGCCCATCGGTCGATGCTGCACGCGATGAGCGCCAGCGTGGTTGAAAACTCGGCATGCCGGTCGCGCTGGACCACCTGGGTCGCCAGCGTCGCCGCCTCGATCCCCAGCCCTTTGCACACCGCCTCCTCGACGCGCGGATCCAGATGGGCCCGCGTGCCGACCGCCCCGCTCAGTTTGCCGAAACGCACCCGCCCACGGGTCTGACGCAACCGCTCCTCAGCCCGGCCGAATTCGTCGTACATCAACGCCAGCTTGAGTCCAAAGGTGATCGGCTCGGCATGGATCCCGTGGCTGCGCCCGATCATGGGGGTCAACTTGTGCTCACGCGCCCGATCCGCCACGACCGCGCGCAACGCCGCCAAATCTTCGAGCAGCAGATCGCACGAACGCATCATCTGAACCGCCAATGTCGTGTCGAGGATGTCGGATGACGTGAGCCCCTGATGCATCCACCGGGCCGCCGGACCCACATACGACGCCACGTTTTCCAGAAACGCGATCACGTCATGGTTGGTGCGCTTCTCGATTTCCAGGATCCCCTCGATATCGAACCGCGCCCTTTCGCGGATCACCCGGGCATCGTCGGCCGGGATCTGGCCAAGCTCCGCCATCGCCTCGCAGGCGAGCACCTCGATCTCGAGCCAGATTTCAAACTTGGTCTGGTCTGACCAGAGTTCGCGCATGCGCTTGAGGGAATACCGTGGAATCACCCGCGCAGTGAAACGACCCCCCCGCCCCGCGGGAAGCAAAAACCGCGGAGCATCTTCCCCCCCAGAATAAGGGTGTGGGAGGCGGGCGCGACGCTTCTTCGCGGGGCGGTTTTGGAGTGCGGCGAGCGGGAGCGCCGCTTTGGATTGCACGCGAAACGCACGTTACACACTGCGCTTGGAATCGTCAGCACGGGCACAGTCCGCCATGGAGAGGAGGCGGAGGGTGTCAACAGGCTCGATGCGCTTCTGTTGTATCGGTGGCTCTGTCCCTGGCGAAGCTTTGCGCAGCCAGGGACGTGCCACCGGGCAGGCGGCGTACGGACCCGCCCCCGGCGGCACCCCTTCGGGAGAGCCGCCGCTACAGCGGAGGGGCTGACATTCGTCCGCTTGTCGGACGGGAATCGATGGCAAGTCGTGCGACGATGGAATTCTTGGGAATTCCGCTACGACCAGCGGGGGCCGCTCCCCCTGTCGCGGAAGTCGCAGTGACTTCCCGGGCGAGCGACGCCCGCCTCACATCGGTCGCCATGGAGGGGTGCTAGCCTCGCCCGCCCCGATGACGCCAGAGCAGCCGCAGGAACCGGATCGTGTCGCGCGCGGGATGGATCTTGCTCTGCTCGCCTGCGTAAATGGTCGAGATCGGGACCGACTCGATCCGGAACCCGGCCCGGCTCGCGGCGAACAGCATCTCGCTCTCGTAATCGAATCGGTCGGACGGACACGCCAACAACACCTCCACCGCCTCGCGCGGCACCATCCGGAATCCGCACTGGGAATCCGGGATGGGCTGCTGGCAGATCCGGCTGATCGCCTCCGACATGAGCCGGTTCACCCAGTATCGCACCGGCGGCATGGCGCGGGTGTCCTCCATCCGATTGCCGATGACCAGGGCGCGTCGCTGCGTGTTTCGAGCCGCCATGAACCGCGTGATTTCCCCAGGTGCATGCTGCCCGTCACCATCGAGCAACACGATCCAGTCAACCTGCTGCGGGGCCAGCGCGGCGAGCCCGGTCTTGATGGCGGCGCCCTTGCCACGATTGACCGGATGAAGGAGCACCTCGGCCCCGGCCGCCCGCGCGGCCCCGGCGGTGCCGTCGTCCGATCCGTCGTCCACCACCAGCACGGTGCGGACCACAGCGAGCGCACCGCGAATGACCGGACCGATTCGCCCGGCCTCACGATATGCGGGGATCAGTGCGGCAACGTTCGCGACCTCCGCAACATCGGCGTCATTGGCGGCATCGTCCGACCCGGACCGCCCGGGCAGATTCATCGGCGCACGGGGCTGAAATCCGCGGCGTGGTAGGAGCTTCGCACCAGCGGTCCGGAGGCCACATGGTCGAAGCCCTTACGCCGCGCGATCTCGCCGTAGGCGTCGAAGCGGGCGGGTTCGATGTATTCGACGACCGGGAGATGCCCGGCGCTGGGGCGGAGGTATTGGCCAAGCGTGAGAACCTGCACCCCGTGTCCCCGCAGATCATCCATCGCCTGGAACAGTTCCTCCTCCCGCTCCCCGAGGCCGAGCATGAGCCCGCTCTTGGTCACGATATCGGGCGCGATGCGCTTCATCCGGCCGAGCACTTCGAGCGACAACTTATACCTGGCCCGGGAGCGGACCACCGGAGTGAGCCGCTCGACGGTCTCGATGTTGTGATTGAAAATTTCGGGGGCGGCCTCGGCCACCCGGCGGAGGGATTCCTCGCGCCCGCGAAAATCGGGAGCGAGCACCTCGATGACAATGCCCGCGTTCGCCTCGCGAACGGCGGTGATGGTCCGGGCAAAGTGCAGCGCGCCGCCGTCCGGCATGTCGTCACGCGCCACCGCCGTGATCACGACATGTTTGAGTTTCATCCGCCGCACCGCCTCGGCCACCCGGCGCGGTTCATCGTCATCGAGCGCGAATGGCTTTGCGGTGGTCACCGCACAAAACCCGCACGCCCGGGTGCAACGGTCGCCGGCGATCATGAACGTGGCCGTTCCCTGGCTCCAGCATTCCCACCGATTCGGGCATTGGGCGCTCTCGCAGACCGTATGCAGGTTTAGATCGGCCACCAGAGCCCGGGTGGAGAAGAAGACCGGGTTGTTGGGCAGGCGCACCCGGATCCAGTCGGGCTTTTTCGGTTGGTGCAGCGCTGGATCGATTTTGCAGACGGACATAATACAGCCGACCCTAACCTGCCTTGCCCGTGCCGCAAAGCGGATTGAGCGGACGCCCGAGCCCGGGCCCAATCACCCCGGCTTGCCACAGCACACCTTGAACTTCCGTCCGCTCCCGCACGTGCAGGGATCGTTTCGCGACGGCGGACGGCCCGGTCCCCGCCTCTCGGCGGCCAGGATCGGGATGAGGTCCGAGGCGGGTCGTCCGCTCCGGACCCACGCGGCCATGCGGCGCATCACGGGATCGATGTGGGCGAAGAACCGCTTGTAACCCGCGCACAAATAGTTGAGTCCCGGCTCGCCGTCGGGCGTCGCGAGAAACCGGTGTTTCGGGCATTCCCCGTTGCACGCGAACCGGTATTCGCACTCCCGGCAGAACCGCGGCAGCGTGTCGCGCTTGTCGGTCCCGAACTTTTTCTGGGCCGCCCCGCGCACCATGTCGCCAAGCGACTGCTCGGCGATGTTCCCGATCCGGTATTCCGGATAGACAAAGTGATCACAGGCATACAGGTCGCCATTGTGTTCGAGGGCGAGCGCGTTGCCGCAGGTCTCCCCGAACACACACAGCGCCGACGGCAACCCCATCCAGAGGCCCAGTTGCACATCGAACAGTTGCACAAACACCCGGCCGACATCGCGCTGCAGCCACTCATCCCACACCCCGCATAAAAAATCACCGAACTGCCTCGAACCCACACTCCAGTGGGTCACCGACTCCTCCGGCTCCGCCGATCCGTCCGGCGCCCCCGCCAACCCTCCCCCCTCCCCTTTGCGTTCGACCAATGGAATGAACTGCATGAAGCCCGAGCCGTGCTCGCGCAGGAACCGATACACCTCGGCGGGATGCCTGGCATTGTGCCGGTTCACCACCGTGAGCGTGTTGAACTCCACGCCGTATCGCTTGAGGAGGTCCAGCCCCTCGATGACCTTGTCGAACGTCGGGCGCCCGCCCTTGTCCACCCGGTATCGATCATGCAACTCGCGCGGCCCGTCGATGCTCACCCCCATCAGAAACTTCTCACGTGCCAAAAATTCGCCCCAGGCATCATCGAGCAGCGTGCCGTTGGTCTGCAGCGCATTTGTAATCCGTTTGCTGCCGGGACAATGCCGCCGCTGCAACGCCACGACCCGCTCGAAAAACTCCACGCCCATGAGCGTCGGCTCCCCGCCCTGCCACGCAAAGCTGATCTCCGGCCCCGCCTGATGCGCGATGTAGTCGCGCACGTAGGTTTCCAGCATCGCGTCGGTCATCCGGAACCCCGCCCCCCGTGTCTCCGGATACATCTGCTCCTTCTCGAGATAGAAACAGTATTTGCAGTCAAGATTGCAGATCGGCCCGATGGGCTTCGTCATGATGTGAAAATGCGGCACCCCGGAAAACGCAACCGCCCCACCCGGCGTGGAAACGACAGGCCCGTTCATGGCCGGAGCCCGTCCGGGCGCGTGTTGGAGGATGACAAGGGGCCTGGCAGGTGGCCGGTGATCCCGGAACCATGCACCCACCCCGGAGCGTAGAGCGTGAAGTCCGTCGCTGAACGGGTAATGAATACCATGGGCAGGATCTACCCGACGGCGGACCTGCCCGCAATCCCCGCTTCCCGCCTGTAGCGGAAGTCGCAACGACTTCCGGGGAACGTGACTCCCGGGTCCCTGCCTACGGCATCCTCCACTCGAACGCCCCCGGCCGCCGCAGAGCCAAGTGCCAGCAATGATTCCACCGGCGCGGGAGCGATTTCCGAAGTGGGATCAGCGATTCCATCCCGACGAAGTCCCGCCTCTCCACCCGGGCCCGGATTCGAGCGACCGCATCGGTCAGGGCCTGGCGGAGCAACTCCTCGCCCGAATCGGGCGGCAATGGCGGCCCAATCGAGACGTAAATCCCCGGGCGATTCTCGGACACCCACTCATACGCGAACGCCATCGGCAGCATCGGACATCCGCTCCGCATCGAAAGATGACACGCACCGGGCCGCACCTCGATCCCGCGACACGGATGCTCGATTCGCCCTTGAGGAAAAATCCATAGCACCGCGTCCGGACGACGCAGCACTTCGAGGCCGGCCCGGAGCCCGCCCACAGCGGACCTCGGCGACTCAAGGTCGATCCCGATGGCCCCGGCCTTGCGCAGGAACGGGTATCGGGCCAGATGCCGTTCCTCCTGCAACACAAAGGTGGCCCGACGGCACAGGCGCTCCCCGACGAATTGCGCGACGAAACCGTCCCAGAAATTGGTGTGGTTCGCGCACCCGATCAGCCCGCCCCCCGGCGCCGCGGCTCGCGCGTGGTTCGCCCCCTCCACAAACAGCCCGTGGAACGAGCGCCGCATGCCCCGCCGGGCTTGGAACCCGATCAGCGCGGCAACCCACGGACTCCGGACGGGCTTGGCCATGCCTCAGGCTGCGGCGCTCACCGCTCGAAGCGCAACGTGACGATTTCGAACGGGGCCACCTCGATGCCGACCGACCCGTCGGAAGCCATCGACAGTTCGCGGACCGGACGCTCGAGCAGATCCGCGATCCAGGCCTTGCGAAACGGGAACCCGACGCGGAGGGTCGCCGCCCCGCGCGTCGAGAACGCCTCGTGGAAACGGACAATCACGCCGGACCCATCCTCGGGGGCCTTGACGGCTTCGAGCACCATGCCCGAACGATCGCACGCGACGAGGCTCTGCGCGGAGGGAAGCGAACCCTTGCGAGGACCGGTCTCGGCGAAGCGGATCGGGGAATTCAAGGCGTGCGCCTCTTCCACCACCCCGCCGGATCGGAAATCCCCGGCATGCGGCAGCATCGAATAGGTGAACCGATGCGCGCCTTGATCCGCTTCGGGATCCGGACTGGTCGGCGCCCGGAGCAGGCTGATGCGGAGCACATTGCCCACGGTGTCGTGGCCGTATTTGCAGTCGTTGAGCACGGCCACTCCATAGTCGCCCTCGGAGAGATCGGCCCATTTCTGGGCGCACACCTCGAACCGGGCCAGGTCCCAACTGGTGTTGAAATGGGTCGGGCGCTCGATGCTCCCGTACTGGATCTCATACGTCGCCCGCGACGAACGCACCCGCACGGGAAACGCCACCTTCAACAGCCGATGACGCTCACGCCAATCAATCTCAGTCTCGAAATCAATCCGGCTGGACCCGGCGCGCAACACGATCCGCTGCACGAGACGCGAAGCGCCAAACCGGCGCTCGACGAGCACCACGGCACGAAACGGCCCGCTCTCAACCAGTTCGACCCGCTCTGCGGCAGTGAGATCGACGCCGACCTCACGGTGGAACACATCGACGTCCCAGGCATCCCAGCGGTTGGGATAATCGGGATGAAGCTGCAGAAGATTGCCCCGGGCGCCTTCCGCCAGCGCCGGGCGTCCGCACCGCAGATCGAACACTTCCGAGAGCAATCCGTCGGCATCGATCACCACCCGCACGCGGCCGTTGGACAGCACGATGGAATCGCCGCTGCGCACCGCCTCGACCGGTGCGACTCCCGCGGGGAGCGCGGCTTCGGAAGCGGCGTCGAGCACCGCATACCCACACGACGGGACGTCGACCCAGCGCACGCCCGAGCCCGGCAACTCAGCCACCTCGCCCCGGGCCCACCCAAGCGGATTGAACGCCAGCACCGGACGCGCCGCCTCGCCGGTATCGATCCCGTCCGCCAACGCGGCCAGCGAATGCCCCGCCACCCGCTCGCCGAGCGCGGCGATGGTGTCGTAGTCGTGATCACTGTCCCGGTAAACCCAGTGAATCGACGAGCCCGGAATGAT
>Ga0163144_10020098_pt1 | contig 13386 bp, 4 predicted proteins | sample OliLak19BULKMAT1_FD_123175 | JGI IMG/M metagenome (GOLD analysis project Ga0163144, IMG submission 123175) | Freshwater microbial mat bacterial communities from Lake Vanda, McMurdo Dry Valleys, Antarctica - Oligotrophic Lake LV.19.BULKMAT1 | ecosystem: Environmental > Aquatic > Freshwater > Lake... | reverse complement strand
GCGCTGCCACTCCGTGTTCTCCGGGTCGCGGGCGGCGAGGGCTTCGCGGATCTTCATTCCGGCGGTGTAGGAGGCGCGGGCGGCGGGGAGATCGCCCTGGGCGGTGGCGATGTCGCCGAGATTGTCGTGGCTGATGGAGAGGGCGCGCTGCCACTGCGTGTTCTCCGGGTCGCGGGCGGCGAGGGTTTCGCGGATCTTCATTCCGGCGGTGAAGGAGGCGCGGGCGGCGGGGAGATCGCCCTGGGCGGTGGCGATGTTGCCGAGCCTTTCGTGGCTGACGGAGAGGTCGCGCTGCCACTCCGTGTTCTCCGGGTCGCGGGCGGCGAGGGCTTCCGCGATCTTCATTCCGGCGGTGTAGGAGGCGCGGGCGGCAGGGAGATCGCCCTGGACGCGGGCGATGTTTCCGAGCCTCTCGTGGCTGATGGCGAGGTCGCGCTGCCAATCCGTGTTCTCCGGATCGGTGAGGGTGAGGAGGGTGGATTGGCGCAGGGCCTCGCGGTAGGTGGCAAGGGCGGCGGAGAGTGTGCCGTGGGTTTGCTGGCGGGGACCTTTGGTATCGACTAGATAGACCCAGTATTCGTGGCGAGCCTCGGGCCAGCTTACTACCTCTGGGGCGAGGAGTTTCAGGAACAGGGCTTCGGCTTTTTCGGGCTGGCCGCTGGCGAGGGCGAGCTGGGCGCCGGTGAGGAGGGGCTGGAGATCGTTGCGGGCGTCATCGGCCTTGGCGGTGGCTTTCCGGAGGAGGCCATCGCTGCGGCTGGAGAGGTAGGCGAGGGCTTGGTCAATGCCCTCTTCATCGAGGATGCGGAGCATCTCGGTGAGGGTGGCGGAGGCGTTTTCACCGGTCTCGATGGCGGCAAATTCGTCGGCGAGTTCATTGACGCGGGAGAGGCGCTGCTGGTGGGCGGCTTGTGCGGCATCGGTGAACTTCTGGCGTTTCTGCCAATCGCCCTGGATGGCAGCGGCCTCGGCGAGGTCTGCGGCGAGGGCTTTCTCGGAGGCGGCGGTGAGGTGGGCGCGGATGCGGGCTTTGTCGAGGGGCTGGTTCTGCTTTTGGGAAATGGTGTCGAGTTTCCCCTGGGTGGAGCGGTAGGCGAGGTAGCCGCCGACGGCGAGGAGGAGGACGAGGGCGGCGAGGGCCAGGAGGTTCCGGGCGGTGTGGGTCTGGCTTTTGCGGAGGCTTTCCTGCCAATCCCGGAAGCCCTTGCGGAGGGCTTCAGAGTCGTCGCGGAGCCTGAGGATGGAGTTCTCGAGGGCGGTGTCGTCCGCCGGGTGGTGCCAGAGGTGGCCGCCGGTGCGGATGGTTGCGCGGTAGGCGGATTGGAGATCGCGGAGCTCGGACTGGTTGGCGGGATCGAGGTTTTCGAGGGGGGTGTCCTTCTGGCAGCCGGGGCCGGCGAAGAGGACGTAGGTTTTTTTCCCCTGCTTCTGCGCGTAAAGGAACTCGAACTGGGTGAATGAGACGCGGCCGAAGTCCTCGTCGGGGACGGGCGGCTCGGCCCCGTAGGCGTCTCCGGCGAGCTGGAGGAGGGCATCGCAGGAGTCGATCTTTTCGCGGAGGACCTGGCGGAGATCGCCGGGATCGACGCCGAAGATGTCCTGCTGGACGACCTCGTAGCCGAGGAACTCGAGGACGTGCTCGATCTTGGTGCGGGCGGTGCGGAACTCGCTGCTGACGGTGGAGACGAAGATGCGTGGCTTCATGGCTTTTTTCCTGAGTGTGAGGGAGGATTATCAGGAAGAACGGGCGGTGGGAAGGGCGGTTTGGCAAATGGGAGTAGAATTCCGGGGGACCGCTGCCAGGTGAGCTGCGTCTCGGCTAGGAAGCGGTAGGTGCCGCCTGCGGCGTAGAGCTGGGCGTGGGTGCCTTGCTCGGTGAGCCTGCCTGTGGAGAGGACGAGGATCTGGTCGGCGTGGCGGACGGTGGGGAGGCGGTGGGCGATGTCGAGGGCGGAGGTGGCTTATTATGCTGGGCGCGGGGCAGGATCGCTACAATTTGTCTGGGAACTTGTGGTGGGGAACTGGTCGGCGTGGCGGACGGAGGGGAGGCGCTTGAGAGCTTTGTTGTCGAGGGCGGAGGTGGCTTACTATGCTGGGCGCGGGGCAGGATCGCTACAATTTGTCTGGGAACTTGTGGTGTTCCCTTCACCCATATGGGGGCTCTACAATCTGTCTGGGAACTTGTGGAGGGGAACTTGTGGTGAGAGTGACTCTCCTTTTTATCTCCCGACTAACACATTTGTAAGTCGTTGATAATCAGTGAATATTTTTCATGGTCACCTTGATATCCCGCCTACCTTGCTCCGTGTTACTCATGGTTCCACACCTCCTCGCAGCGCGGGTTCGGGGCTGGGAACTTGAGGTGCTGTTTTCACCACGTTCTCATTTGTCATGGGGAACAGAAACACCCGCCCGGCGAAGGAAGTCACGAGAATCCACATGCATGTCAAGCTGGTCACGGGGCGGCAAGTTACTGTGAGTGAATTTTTGGCCTCTCTGTAGAGAACTCATGTCGAGTATCGCCTCCAACGAGCGCACACCGTGCTTGTAACGGGGAATGGTGAGAAAGGCTTTCACCAATGTTGGATCAATATTTTTGGGTATTTTCCCTAGTCGCTCCTTAAGTTTATCTTTGAGGAACACCGCCCTTCGTATCATGTAGATGTGTTCGATTTCATCACCCTCAGGCCTGTTCATCCCCTTGATGTTGAGAATGCCACGCAGACGGCTGATGAAATCCGGCCCCTTGGCATCACAAAAATCGGGGTTCCGGCTCCGCTCGTTGAATTCGGAAAAACTGTGATTCACCCCTCCGGCAAAAACAAAGATCGCCTTTCCAAAGTGATAGGTCTTCCCGTTCTCGACAAACTCACCGTCCTGCATGGGAGCCAGGAAATACTTAAGCCAACCGAATGCCTTGCCCTCGAAACCGGAATCGAACTCGTCAAAGAATACCAGGGGATTCGGAGATCGCAAACAGGCGTCACGCACCAGATGGAAGGATTCGGTCAGTTCACCCAACGAGCGCATTTGTGAGAGATTGATTGTGATTTCCTTATCGGTAGAAGAAGGGTTGCCGCTTGTCATCTCAGCCACCAATTGCTTGACCCCAAATGACTTGCCAGCACCGGGCTGCCCGAACACCCCGATGCACATCGGTCGCTTCAAATCATGATTCCCATTGTAGCTGAGCAACAGCCGCTGCAAAAACAAATAATCCTCGACCTCGTGGCGATCCACGATTTTGAGCTTACCGATCTCAACGATAGGGAGGGGGGCGTTATCATTACTCTCGCCTTTCAAATACTTCTGCGCTATAATTAGACATTGAGCAGGATCTGTGCCCAATTTCTCACCCAAAACCGTGCGCCAGAACACATTCGGAGAATTTGCTTTTTGGTAATCCACAGGCAAATCAATCACTTTCTCCGGAGCTTGCTCGACGACATATTCCTCAGGATGGAGATCTTTACCTTCTGTGAGAATTATTCGCGAAGCACATCCTTGTGGATCCGGCACGGGACCCGGTTCGTCCTCTACCCAAATCCCGTGCCGGATATATTGAGCGAACCGTTCGTCTCCTGGAACCTTCGCCGTACTATCATAATTCTTTTCAGGATCTCCATCACCCCGGAAAATCCCAAAACCTTCACAAAAGCATCGGTAGGTACCCTGAATCCCGTGTTTGATCCCAGTCGCTAATGCATCATTTATTAATCTAGTAGAGGTATCCAACTTCGCGAGTTGATTCACAACGGAAGCCGTCAGGATTAGATCGTAAGCCAACATGATTCCCAATCCAGGAAATGTCGTCGGGGCGCTGCGCTTTGGATGAAAAAGAAGTCTCAAGTCCCACTTTTGGTTATTTTCTTCATCTCCATCATGCTGATTATTTTTACGTGAAACAAGAATGCAAGCGGCATTTCCGATACGGATGATAAGGTGGTTGAGAGTTCCTTCACCGACCAAGCTATCTAGCATAAATTCTCTATTCTTCCCCTTATGTTTAGATGCCCTACAGATATCCCCCACCGTACGCTCGTAAGATGTATCGGTATGGATCGGGTAATCTTTTGCAAGATCAGATAGATCAATCTGACCAATAATGGTTTTTGAATTGCCTTCGCATAGATCTTTGATCGACTTACAGTGTTTAATAATTGAGTTCGGATCCTTCGCCTTTACATAAAAAAAATCTTCATCTTTGATCACGAAATTTTTATTATTGGTCAATTTAGTTTTTAAAAAGCCACCAACTTTTTGGGGGTTTCCACCAACGACAATGACATTTCTAACCACACTACTGGAGCTAAGATCGAATGAAAACCCAACTGGGAGATCGAAATCTTTACTATCCTCCTTATCCAATACACGCAAAAATTTTGTTTTGGGATTGAGAAAGCCCAGCCATGAGGGCGGCGGGCTATATGGCTCCATGCGAATAAACCGTTCTGGAAGACCCAATCCGTATTGATTCTTTTGCAACCATTTGTCGTTTAATTGCTTATTATTTTTAGCCTTCAGACCCGTCCCGCCTAGTCTTGCAGTCGAATAACTCGCCTCCAGCAAACTAGCCAGCACTTTGACGAGGATAAGCGCGCCGCCAACAAACGAGTGATTGATGGTATGTGGAGCATGTGGCGGCAGGAGAAACCTGTGAATCAACTGGCACGGTGCCGCAATTACTATTTTAGGCATGATTAGGATTTTGGTTGGGGGATTTTATCTCGTTGCTGTTTCACTCCTTTGAAAAGGGATCTTGCCAGGCTTTTTGCAGCATCCACGATATCTCCGGGCTGGCTTTCCGTTGTAGGATCCGCCACGCGCATTATTTGCATCAATGCGTGCTGGATCAGATCGTGCATCTTGGCGGGGTCCACATCTCCAACCGGCCCATAAACACGATCCCGGCGGCGGCCCCTGCTACCTTGGAACATCAACAGCTCATTCCAGCTCAAATAATCAATCCCAGTGACAGGCCTGTCGCCATAGTATTGGTAAAAGTCCTTTCTCGCAGGCAAACCCGCTCCCATTCTGGCCCGCTTTTTGGTGCTGGAGAGTGAAGTCATCTCCTGTAGCAACACCTGGGCCAGACCTGGTGCGGCGGTTGGACTCTTCACCCCAACCATCCACGCTCCGCAACATCCGTAGCCCGTGCGAGTTTCTCTGGCAATACCCTCTTTGGCATCCAAAACATTTTTCCATCCACCCTCTGGTAGATCGAGTGTTTTGCGAAACTTTCTCCACTTGACGAGTTCATCGATGTCATCCCGATTTGGGGATTTGTTTTTGAACTCAGGCTCCAAGTACTCGATCAGTTCCATTTTAGTTGGACTTTTCCGGGACTTCCCAGTCATATCTGAAAACCTTTTATAGAAACGGATTTCCCGATCTTTTCCGTCCTTTTCATCCCTATCCCTGGTTTGCCATTTGAGAGGTCCAGGCGGCATGAAGCCCAGTGAGACCAAAGCCGGATGCAGAACAATTGGCGCGCCTTTGATCGGATCACAGGGAGGAGTCCCGCGTCCCACAACATCCACAAAGGTTGAGTAAAAGTGTCGGCTGAAGGCGGATTGCGCGGTGTCGGTAATTGTAGGTGCCGGTGGAGTCAGCTTGTGGTGAACAAGGTATCCGACGAAACTCAAGGCGCGTATGATTGAATCTTTGTTGGGATTTGCAGTGTCATTCGGAAATAGCTCTTGGTCACCGCCGAAGGCCCACGCCAGTTCATAGAAGAAGCTGGCCGAAGATTCCGGAGCCCGGCTGTCCCAAGCGAATCCAAAACGGATATCGCCACGTTCATCTTGTGGCAGGTCCAGATGTTTTTTCATCAGGTCAACGAGACAGTTTTCTTTGTCAGGTTCCGGTGCTTTGAACCAATATTCGTCTTTGTCTTCCGGGACACACCATGGAACGAGGTATTTGTCCAAAAGGTGAACCAGTTTCTGGCGATCCTCCAGGGGGGGGGCCGCATCCCAAGGCAATCTGTCGGCGTCGTCCCAACTCGCGTAATTCGTGTGACATTTCGGCTGGTATTCACCCGCCACGGCACGATGGACACACAACATGCCGAAATCCAGGAATGCCGGCAAAGCATAAGGCCCTATACTTATTCCCCTTTCGGCTTCTCCGACCTTCTGATGAAAAACCTTCTCCATCTCAAAACACCAGAAGTCGCTTGGAGAAATGGAACTTTCGTCTGAAAACCCAACAAAGCCTTTTAAGTCTACGAGGTGGTTGTCATTTACATACTTATGAAAATCTGACAGGTCGGGTTCCTTGTCGGCGTCTTGTGGTGCGGCCTTGTGAAGTGACTCAAGATTTTGCAACTTGTGCGAGAGCCACCATTCATCCATGGTGACGATCTGCACATCACCACTCGGGATTTTCACGTGATCCCGCCTACCTGCCAAGGTGGAGGTGATTTCAAATCTGGAAAAGTCCCTCAAGGTGATTTCATATGGCAGCAGACCTGCAAGATGTTCGCAAAGGCTCCGGTTGTAGTCTTTTTCCCGAGCGTTTTCCTGGAAAAGCTGCAACACCACCCGAGCCTTGACCAAATTCCCCGAGAGCAATCCTGAGAACGCGTCAAATCCAGAATGAATGTAGGTCTTCTGCGGATTCCCGTGATCAAGCACCAACTCGCGTGCCATGCTGTCATAATTGCCATGGGATGATTTGATCACCGTTACGGCGGTCCGGCGGTCGTCCTCGATCACCTTGTGGCTGAGCAGGACAATGTTGTGCGCCGGCAATCGGAAAGCCATCGAATTCAGGAGGTTTTCCGTCTGGGGGGCTTCATATGTGAGGAACAGAGAGGCGGGTTTCGCATTTTTCGCATTTTTCGCATTTTTCGCAGTTTTCGCAGTTTTCGCAGGTTCCGCAAAGATGGCAATAAGAGCGTCAAGCATGTTCGGGAATGCCTCAGGGTGCGCCGCCTCAAGGTTTGAAATCCCGTCTATGGCAACGCGGCATGATGAACCGCTATTCTCTTTCAACCATGCCCGCAATTCCATGAGGAAGAGATTGAAGTGAAGTCCGGACCGGGGGCGATAGATCATCTCGCATCTTCCGATTATCGTGCCTGCCTTGGAGCCTTCGGGTGGAGGGTATTTACCTGCAAAGCCCTGGAAGGAGCTACGAAAATCATGCTCGAATCCGACTAGAAGAGCCTGGTTTTTGGAGTCTTTAGCCAAGTGCTTGGCGACAACATGAAAACAAATGGATGTTTTGCCAGTGCCAGCTTCGCCCACGATCATGGTCACGTTCCCTTCTTTGATGGCGGCAGCCTCCTGAGGGGACTGTTTGCCTGCTTCTTCAAACCAGTAGTTTGGGTCAAACTTCAACATCTGGTCCAAGCCATTGATTCCGGATAGTTCGCATTTACATTCAGAATCGGGTTTGAAATCGGCATCCCGTTTGAGCTTGATATGAGGCCGTGCCAAAACCACGAATGTTCCCCAAGGTTTTGGATTAATGCTGTTGGGATCGCCTAGTGTCCCGTGCCCTTCCGTAGCGCAAACCTCCTTAAAAATTTCACCCCTCAACGTCTTTCCGGCGACGACGCGCTCCAGTGATTCATCGGTCAGGATGTGCCAGGTATGCTGCCCGATGAGCATGTTCGCACCTTGTGACTTCGTGACCTCCAGTGTTCTGAGGCGTGCGCCCATTGCGAGCGATTTCTCGCCAAAGTTAAATACAAAGTCCGCCACGTAGGTCTCCATGCCTGGCGTATCGAGGTTTTCAATCCCCTGCTCGGAAAGCAGCATGATCATGCCGAGGGCGCCCGCCCCCTGTTTGGCCTCCTCGCTGGAGAATTGCCCCTGCAGGCGATGCACAAGCTCGTGGACTTGCCTCCGGCTCTCCCCGGAACCCTTGCTGTCCTTGAACAAGGCCGTCACGCTGTCAACAATGATAAAGACAAATTGGCCGTCTCCAGGCGGCGGCCGGATGGATATCTGCCGGACAATGAAATTGACGAGCTCTTCGGAAGATTTGACCGGACGCTCGATTTCCAAGGGCGGGTTGATCACGTGCAGGCCTGTGGTCTTGCTTGAATCCGGGTTCGGTTTGAAAAGCTCGTCATCCTTGGCGAACCATCCGCGACCTTCAAACATCCTTTTTAGCCGCAGGCGGTTCACTTCCGTGCTGATGTAATAGACCGTGTGTCGCGGCTTGCAATTACTCTGGCTATTTTTCTTGTCCTCAGGGCCCTCAGGGTCGCGAATCATCGATCTCACCAGACCAAGGGCGAAGGTGGTCTTTCCTGTACCTGGCGCCCCCGAGAGAACCATCGTCGAGCCTGCCGGGAAATTGGGATTATTCGAGACACCATCACCGTTTTTGAGGAAAAGGTCGCTGAGTCCTTGGATATGAAAATCCGGGAATTTTTTTGATTGCACGGAGGTTATTTTGAGCTGGGATTACATGAATGGGGTAAAGAAGCAGAGGCCGGACAAATCGTGTGTTCGTGGAATGGTGATTCCAGAACAATGGAGTATCCGATTTTTAAATTGGTGAAGGGCACAATCAGAGGGCTCTCCCGGATGGATGGTCTTTTGCGCGGGGTGCGCTGGAAGTGGGAGGCGGTGACCCGTTCGGCGAGGATTTCGGGGTTGCGGCGGAATTTGTTTTTCATGGCGGTGGCGAGGGATTTAAGCAGTTCCCGTGCCTCACTGATGAGGGCGGCGACTCGGGCGGTGTCGCCGACGGAGCCGATCTCGTCTTTCTCCTGCGCTTCGCCCTTGCCGTCGATGAGGGCGAGGTCTGCCTTGAGATCGGCGACGAAGCCGGGATCCATGGGGTAGGCGATGAATCTGGCGACGGTGGCGGGGGTTTCGAGTTGCTTGAGGATGCGCCCGGCATCGGCGAGGATCAGGCGGTGGGTGTCATCGCCGAGGCGGTAGGGGGTGGCGAAGGCGGGTTCCTTTTTCCCGATGGCGGCGGCGGTGGCGGCGATGGCTTCGAGGTCGTCGCGGACTTCCCCGAAGAGGTCGGCCTTGGCTCCGGTGGCGGGGCTTGCGGGGCGGCCCGGGTTCTGCCGAGGCGCGCCGATTTCGGTGAGGAGCGGGGTGACGCGTGCGAAGTCTTTGGCTTCCTCGCTCCCAGCGGTGAAGGCGGTGGCGTGGGGGATGGCGAAGGCGAAGGTTTCGAAGCGCTTAAGGCCTTGATAGACGTTGAACTGTGGCTCGATCACGGGCGTGCGGGATGGGGAACTGTGGTTTTGGTCGGGGTTCTCTCTCCAATAACCAGCGCATGGCTAACAGAACGGGCGCGGGTGGCAAGATACATTTGATGGCTTTTTTGTCGGAAAAGCCGGAAAGGTCACATGATCAACGACTTGCGAAAACCATATTTCCCGCAAGGCGATCTCTGTCGTATGGAGGTGAATCTCCGCTCCCTGGCGGTGATCTTCTGCGCCCAGTGGCTGATTCTCTGCGGATGTGATTTTTATCGGTGGATGATCGTGACGCGGTGCAGGCCATTCAAAAAGGTAGGGCTGATCCGGCCCGGTCGACCCCGATCAAAAACGGAATGCAGCATCTGCGGAAAGCCTTTTCTTCCTATTTCGACGGAGGAAACAAGCTAGTGACGTGTAAAAGGAAAAACGACGGGTAGAGAAAGTCTTAGAAAACCCTGAAACCATGGACACAAGCCCGAATGGGGCTGGCATTTTTTAAACCACGAATTTCACGAATCCCACGAATGATGACAATTTCTTGAGGCGGAGCAATGACCCGAAGGGTTTTCCGCCTGAAAACTCGCGGGATTCATGGGATTCGATTGGGTATCCCGCCCGGTAAGGACAGAACATAATAGCAAGCCTGGGGCAAGAGCGCGGTAGCGGTTGACGCCCTAGGTTAGTCCCCAAAAAAAAACTCACCGCAGGCTGAAGGTCTGCCTTATAGGGTAACGGAAAATCCAGACATTTATGATGCAAGCTTTCAGCCTGCCAAACGCTTTTACAAGCCACCTAGGGCGTTGCCCTAGGCTAGTATGAGTCAACCCGTTGGGCTGCGGATAATGGACGCCACCAGTCTGGCAGGGAGTGATGCTTGTTTCTGATTGAAGCTCCAGAACGGGATCAATGGATTTCCTCGCCAGTCCCCGCGAATCCACGGCCTTCACGGGTAGGTCAGGATGTCTGAGACTTTGAAAATGAGTGGCATCCGGGTTTTGATGACTCTCCCGGAAACCTTTTTTGCTCTTCCTTGGCGGACTTGGCGTCTTGGCGGTTCAACATTTCCCTATGGCAAAGGGCTTCAAGAAAATGTCTCCCTGACGTAGGCACCCTGGCTCTCACCCCTGCGCATACGCCTCCACCGAGTCGCAGGTGCAGACGAGGTTGCGGTCGCCGTGGACGTTGTCGATGCGGGAGACGGAGGGCCAGAACTTGTGGGTGCGGAGATAGGGCAGCGGGAAGGCGGCCTGCTCGCGGGTGTAGGCGTGCGGCCATTCGTTTCCGCAAATGACTCCCGTGGTGTGCGGGGCGTGCTTGAGCGGATTGTCGGTCGCATCGGATTTGCCATCGATGATGTCCTGGATCTCTCCGTGGAGGGAAATCATCGCATCGCAGAAACGGTCGAGCTCGACCTTGGATTCCGACTCGGTCGGCTCGATCATGAGCGTCCCGGTGACGGGCCATGACATGGTCGGCGCGTGGTAGCCGTAGTCCATCAGGCGCTTGGCGATGTCCTCCACGGTGATGCCGGATTTCTCGGCGAGCGGGCGGCAGTCGATGATGCATTCGTGCGCGACCAAACCGGTTTTCCCGGTGTAGAGGATGGGGAAGAATTTTTCCAAACGCTTGGCCATATAGTTCGCATTGAGGATGGCGATCTCGGTCGCCGTCTTGAGACCGTCCGCGCCCATCATGGCGATATACATCCATGAGATGACATTGATCGAAGCGCTGCCGTACGGGGCGGAGCAGACGGCGTGGGATTTCTCGTCCAGCGCGAAGTGACCCGGAAGGAAAGGCACGAGCTGTGGCGCGACACCGATGGGGCCGACACCCGGGCCGCCGCCACCGTGCGGGATGCAGAAGGTTTTGTGGAGATTCAAGTGGCAGACATCCGCGCCGATGAGGCCCGGCGAGGTGAGGCCGACCTGGGCGTTCATGTTCGCGCCGTCCATGTAAACCTGTCCGCCAGCGTCGTGGATGATCGCGGTGATCTCGCGGATCGTTTCCTCGAACACGCCGTGGGTGGACGGATAGGTGACCATCAGCGTGGAGAGGTTCGCACGGTGGGTCTCTGTCTGCGCGATGAGATCCGCCATGTCGATGTTGCCCTTGTCGTCGCATTTCACGCCGACGACCTTCATCCCGCACATCACGGCGGAGGCTGGATTTGTGCCGTGGGCGGAAACGGGGATCAGGCAGATGTTGCGGTGCCCCTCGCCGCGCGATTCGTGGTAGCGGCGGATGGCGAGAAGGCCGGCGTATTCGCCTTGCGAGCCGGCGTTCGGCTGCAGGGAAACGGCGGCGAACCCGGTGATCTCGGCAAGCCAGTTCTCAAGCTGCGTGAGCATCTCGATGTAGCCCTTGGTCTGCGATTTCGGAGCGAAGGGATGGATCGAGGAAACCTCGGGCCAGCTCAACGGGATCATTTCCGAAGTCGCGTTGAGCTTCATCGTGCAGGAGCCGAGCGCGATCATCGACTCGTTGAGCGCCAGGTCTTTCGACTCCAGGCGCTTGATGTAGCGCAGCATCTCCGTCTCGGAATGGTAGGCGTTGAAAGCCGGCGCGGTGAGGAATTTCGATGACCGCGCCAAGGACGCGTCCCACGCATTTCCGGCGGGCGCTTCTTCCGGCGAGGCGATGTCGAAGAGTTTGCAGATCGCCCAGAGATCCCGGTTCATCGCGGTCTCGTCGAGGGAGATGCCGACATGGCTGCCGTCGATCAGGCGGAGGTTGAAGCCGTGTTCCGGCGCGGCGTCCGCAAGAGATGCAGCTTTCTCCGTTTCCACCACGAGCGTGTCGAAGAAGGGACCGTCCTCCACCGCGTAGCCCCCGGCGACGAGCGCCGCCTTGAGCCTACCTGTCTGCGAATGGATCCCACCGGCGATCGCTTTAAGCCCCTGCGGGCCATGATAAACCGCATACATCGAGGCCATCACGGCGAGCAGAACCTGCGCTGTGCAGATGTTCGAGGTCGCCTTGTCGCGGCGGATGTGTTGCTCACGGGTCTGCAGTGAAAGGCGGTAGGCGGGCTTGCCCTGTGCATCGATGGAAACGCCGATCAGACGGCCCGGCATCTTGCGTTTCAGCGCGTCCTTGCAGGCCATGAAACCGGCATGTGGCCCGCCGAAACCGAGCGGCACCCCGAAGCGCTGCGAGGAACCCACGCAGATGTCCGCGCCGAATTCCCCCGGCGGTTTGAGAAGAGTCAGCGCCATCAAATCCGCCGCGCAGATCGTAACCGCACCGGCCTCAGCAGCTTTTGCGAAAAATCCCGTGAAATCGTCAATGCGTCCCCGTGTGTCAGGATACTGCACGATCACCGCGAAAAGCCCATCCGCCGCAGCGGGGTCGAAACTTTCCCAATCGCCCACCGTCACTTCGATCCCAAGCGGTTCGCAGCGGGTTTTCACCACATCGACCGTCTGCGGGTGGCAGCGGTCGGAAACGAAAATCGACCTGCCGTTCGGTTTGTCGGAAAGGGCGAGCGAAACCGCCTCCGCGGCGGCGGTGCCCTCGTCGAGCAGCGAGGCGTTGGAGACATCCAGCCCGGTGAGATCCGTCACCATTGTCTGGAAGTTCAGCAGCGCCTCCAGCCGACCCTGCGCGATCTCCGCCTGATACGGCGTGTAGGCCGTGTACCAGCCGGGATTTTCCAGGATGTTCCTCAGGATCACGCCAGGGGTGATCGTCCCGTAGTAGCCCTGCCCGATGAAACTTTTCAGCACCGTATTCTGATCCATCCATGCCTTGAGCAATCCCAGCGCCTCCGTCTCGGAAAGCGCCTCCGGAAGATTCATCGAGCCCTCCATGCGTATCCCGCCCGGAACGGCCTCGGAAATCAGCTCGTCGAGTGTGCCGTGACCCACGGTTTTCAGCATCTCGGATTGTTCGGATTCGGTTGGTCCGATGTGGCGTGGCAGGAAGGAGGAAGTGGCGGCCATGAGTGTGCCCCCGTCATGCAGCAGCAATGCCAATTCTGCAACCAAAGAAACAGATGCAATGGAAGTGGCGGGTAAATCCTGCGGAAACGAAATCTCATGGTTTTTGGCGCCCTCGCCGAAAACGTAGCCTGAACTTACGTAAAGCATGCATCAAGATCCCCACGCCGTTCGAACCCTGCATCCAGCCGCCGGGCAATCTTCCGTTTGACCCGCCGGAAAAGGGCGCGAACCTATCGTCATGTCAGAACCGAAAAACCTCAT
>Ga0163144_10020097_pt1 | contig 13386 bp, 15 predicted proteins | sample OliLak19BULKMAT1_FD_123175 | JGI IMG/M metagenome (GOLD analysis project Ga0163144, IMG submission 123175) | Freshwater microbial mat bacterial communities from Lake Vanda, McMurdo Dry Valleys, Antarctica - Oligotrophic Lake LV.19.BULKMAT1 | ecosystem: Environmental > Aquatic > Freshwater >... | reverse complement strand
GGCGGATCGAGTCAAGGGCGCTGCGGCTGTCCGTACCCGGTGCGCGAAAGACGCTTCCCGCCATCGCGGCTTTCGTAGTACCGGTGACGTCCAGCCATGCCGGGCATTCCCAACTTCCCGAATTTCGGCGACCTCGCGCGGTGGGGTACCGCTGTCGTCGACGAGTTGAGCGACCTGCCTGACACGCTGGGCAACGTTCGCACCATTCTCGCGCGGCTTCCCGATCAGCTGACGGCGCTGGTCGCCGCGCTCGAGAAGACGACGGACACGCTGGATCGGGCGCTGCCCGAGCTCACCCGTGCGCTCGCGGCCGTGAACGAGCGCATCGATCACGTGGACGGCTTGGCGTCGCAGCTCGCGGCCGACCTGACGCGGACGGCTGCCAGCCTGGAGCGGATGCTGCCGGAGGTCTCCGGCGCGGTCGGCGCCATGGACACGCGCCTGCAGAATCTCGACACGACGATCTCCGAGCTCGGGCAGGTCGTGTTCGGCGTGCTCGACGTGATCCCGGGCGCCCGCCGCATGCTCAAGCGGACCCTACCGCCGACCTGAGCAGCTGCTTCAGTGATCGGCGGTCGGTGCTACGCGCTCGGCCCAGAGGCGCTCGGTCGACGGGTGGACGGTGATCCGAAAATTGCGGAGCAGGCCCATGCCGACGCGACCGACGACCCGCGAGCGCTCCCAGAGGCGCGGCGTACCGGTCTCGATCGTGATCGGCACGCGCTCGTAGCGGCCGCCGAAGAGGCCGACGCCGCGCAGCTCCGAGGTGGGTACGGTCGGATCGCCGGCTTGGGCGCCCGCCATCGGCTTCACCACGCCGGGATGCTGCTTGGCGAAGCCGCGCCAGACGCTGATCGTCGCGGGCGATCCCGTGTCGAGCAGCAGCCACACGCGCGTGCCGTCGGCGAGCGTCGCTTCGACGAACGGCAGCCCTTGATCGATGCGGAGCGCCTCGGCTGAAACGCCGGCCGGCGGCTCGAACGTCGTGTTGCTGTGGACCGTGAGCGTGGCGTTCCGGACGTCGAGTGTGAAGGGCGCCGTATCGAACGCGGAGAGCCCGATGACGCCGGCGAGCCGGCTTCCGACCAGGAGGTCCGTCGCGCCGAGGTCGACCACGAACGCGCGCTCGGCGGCGAGCGGCACGCCACCGAGCGTCAGGCCGCTCAGCTCGCGCATGTCGTCGCGGTCGCCCGGCGTGTCCTCGGTCGACGCGGTCAGGGGGTCGCGCAGCTGCGCCGCCTCCGCGACGGTCCGGTCGAGGAAGACGGCGCCGGCGCTCGTGTCGAGGAGCACGTCGCCGATCGGGCGATCGCCGATGCGGGCGGCGCCGCTCAGCAATGCGCCGTGTCGTTCGAACGTGAGGGTGCCCGCAAGGGGCACGGGGTTGCTCGCCACCGGAGCCGCGACCGGGGCTGCCGGGACGGCGACTGGTGGCGCGGTGACGGGCGGGACCTCGGCGGCGGGTGTCGGCGCTGTTGCCGCGAGCGGCATTTCCGCGAGCGGCGCTGCGGCCTCCGCGCTGCCGTCGTCGTTCGGATAGGCCAGCTTCGACAAATGCACGAGGGTCGGTTGCGGCGTGGGCGTCAGCGTCGGCCGCGGTGCCGGTGTCGTCATCCGCAACGCGGGGACGCTCACGCGCGGGGCCGGGCTCGGTTCGAGCGCGACGGTACACGCGCTGATGGCGCACGCGAGCGCGGTCAGCGTGGCGTGGCGTCGCGTCGCGGCAGATCGCAGCGCGAATCGTCGCGTACTGGTGGGTCCGTCCACGTTCGGTGCCGGGCCTGGCTGTTGGTGCGTGGCGATCAGTGAAATTCGCGCTGCACGCCCGTCATCGGACCAGGGACGTAGTGTCGCAGCAGGAACTCGAGGTTCTGGCCGAGCACGCGGCGGAGCTCCGCCGGCATGACGATCTCGGAGATCGAGCCGAGACTGAGCGCCTCGCGCGGGTTCATCAGCTCGCGCTCGTACCGTTGATTCAGCTCGGCCTCTTGGCCCTTCATCCATTCGGCGATCGCCGCCTCGTCGTCCCCGGCTTTGCGACGCTTGCTCGCGGCGTCGCGGGCCTGCTTGAGCTCGGTCTTGTAGACGTACTCTTTCCCGGCGGGGCCCATGACGGCGACGCGCGTGGTCGGGAGCGCGAGCACGATGTCGGCGCCGGTCGCGTAGCTGTTGAACGCGGCGTAGGCGCCGCCGAAGGCGTTCCGCAGGATCAACAGGATTCGCGGGGTCCGGAGATCGATGATCGCGTCGAGCATCGCGCGGCCGGCCTGCACGATGCCGCGGCTCTCCTGGTCCTTACCGGGCAGGAAGCCGGTCGTGTCCTCGATGAAGATCACCGGCGTGTTGTAGAGGCTGCAGAAGCGGACGAAGCGCGCGATCTTGAGCGCGGCGTCGACGTCGATCTGGCCGCTCGCGACCGCGCTGTTGTTGGCGACGAAGCCCACGACGTTGCCGTTCAGGCGGCCGAACGCGGTGACGGCGTTGCGCGCACGGTCGGGCTGCAGCTCGAAGTAGTCGCCGTGATCGCAGATGCGCTCGATGATGATCGAGACGTCGACCGGGGTGTTGAAGCCGGTCGGGGAGTTGAACGCCTTCCGCAGCATGACGTCGATCTCGGTGGTCTGGCGGTCGATCGGATCGGACGTCTTCCAGACCGGCGGCGCCACCGCGTTCGAGTTCGGCAGGTAGCTGAGCAGGCGCTCGGCGGTGCGGAGCGCACCGACCTCGTCGGCGACGGTGAGATCGACGACGCCGGAAGCCCCGTGCACCTTCGGGCCGCCGAGATCGTCGGGCGTCACGTCCTCGCCGAGCACGGTCTTGATGACGCCCGGCCCGGTGAGGCCGAAGAACGTGTCGGCCGGCTGGATCATGAAGCTGCCCTGGCGCGGCAGGTACGAGCCGCCGCCCGCGTTGTACCCGAACATGCACATCACGCTCGGGACGACGCCACTGATCTTGCGGAGCGCGGTGAACGCTTCGGCGTAGCCGTCGAGGCCGCCGATGCCGGCGGGCACGTAGGCGCCGGCGCTGTCGTTCATGCCGATGAGCGGCATCCCGCGGTTGCCGGCGAGATAGATCAGGTTGGCGAGCTTCCGCCCGTTGGTCGCGTCCATCGAGCCGGCGCGGATGGTGAAGTCGTGGCCGTACAGTGCGACGTCGCGCCCGCCGATCTGAACGACGGCGGTGATGAGTGAAGCGCCGTCCAGATTCTTGCCCCAGTTTTGGTAAAAAATGGTGGGCTCGGTGCCGGTGTCCTTCAGGACGTCGATGCGCTCCCACACCGTCATCCGCCCCTTGGCGTGCTGACGGAGCGTCGGCAGCACCCCCGACGACGTATACGGCCGCTGCCGGAGCTCGACGCCGGCCGCGACGGCCTGGTCGTAGGGCCCCGCCGCGGCAACCGCCTGGGGAGCCGCTTCCTTCAGGGGATTGTCGAGACTCGGTGCGACGGGTGTGGAGGCGCTCACGCGCGCTTTCGCCGCGGGGGCGGGAGCAGTCTTGGTCTTCGCCATGGGAGCGGTTTACCTAATGTGGGAGCCCCAAAAACGCCAGTCCCCACCAGTCGGATGGGCCCCGACCCAGCGCGGCGATCCCGCCCGCGGAGCATCGCAGAACGGGTTCGCCCGACGCGCGGTAGGGCGTCTGCGGGCGAGCATCCACGCCCAGATGACACTGCCGTTCACATGGCTACGATGAGGCATCCGTCGACGCGACCGCGTGCCGCCCCTGCCTCCCCCGCGTTCGATTACAAGAGGAGACCGAATGGCCGTCGAACGACACTCTGAGGTGTGGGGCGAAGAAGCGCCCGAGATGGAGCCCGGGGCGCACGAACCGAATCCGGAAGCCGTGCTTGCGGCGGCGGTCCTCAAGCTCGCGTTCGAGGATCTGCAGAAGCATCGTGGCTCCTCCAACGTGCGCAACCGGCGGGCCTTTCGCGAGGCGTACGTGTGGGTGGCGTCGAACGAGCGGCGCTGGCCGTTCTCGTTCCTGAACGTCTGCGACATGCTCGATCTCTCGCCGCAGACGCTCCGATCGAAGCTGTTGACCGACAGCTGAAGAGCGTTCGTCGCTAGGGCGCGGCGGGGACGTGCTCGAACGTGATCTGGTCGCCGGCCTTCAGCCCGTGCTTTGCGCTGAAACCGGCGTTCACTTCGAGCACGTAGCGCGACGGCAGCCCGCAGGTGCGCGCGGTCGTGGTGAACGGAACAGCGTCGGCCACGATGCCGACGATCTTCCGATCGTCACCGATGAAGATCATGTCGAGCGGCAGCACGGTGTTCTTCATCCAGAACGGGTGCTCGACGGTCTCGTTGAACACGAAGAGCATGCCGGCGGAGGCGCCGAGTTCTTTCCGGTACATCAACCCGACCGATTGCTGCGTCGGGGTCGCGGCGACCTCGACCGTCACCGTCACGTCGCCACTCGCGGCGTGCAGCACGACGCGCGGCTCGCTGGCGCAGGCCGAGACGGTGAGCCCGAAGAGGAGCGCCAGAGTGGCCAGCACGCGGGGGAGGGACAGCATCAAACGCACCGGCGGGGTATAGCAGACTCGATTCCGGCTGCGAGTCGTCCCGGGTCCGCCGCGCCCCACCTGGCGCGGGACGCCGCGTGACCTTTTGCCGCCGCCGGCGGTTCAGTGAGCGAGAGATGCAAGAGATGCGAGAGATGATGGTTCGCCGCGCACCCACCCCCGACGCAGCTCCCGACCCCGGCGTCGCCGAGCGCCGCGCCGTCGCGGCGGCCCAGCGCGATCCGCGCCGCTTCGACGAGCTCTACGAGGCGAACTTCGAGCGCGTCTACGCCTACGTCGCGCGCCGGGTGCGCGATCGCGACGAGGCCTGCGACGTCACGGCGGAAGTGTTTCATCGGGCGCTGAAGCACCTCGCGCGTTTCGAGTGGCGCGGGGTCCCGTTCGTGGCGTGGCTCCTGCGGATCGCGGCGCACGCCGTCGTCGATCGGGCGGCGCAGTGCGCGGCGCAGACGTTCGAGCTGCCGCCGCCCGATGCCGTTCCCGCCGTGGACATCGAGGACGCCGAGCGCCGCGCGGAGCTCTTTCGCCATGTCGACGCGCTCCCGCCCGATCAGCGCCGCGTGATCGTCCTGCGCTTCGCCGAGGACCGCTCGATCCGCGCCATCGCCGCCGACCTCGGCAAGAGCGAGGGCGCCGTGAAGCAGCTCCAGTTCCGCGGCCTGCAGACGTTGCGGGCGCGTTTGGGTGAACGCCAATGACCGACGATCGCAACGTCGCTGAACGGCTCGACGAGGGTGTGGAGGCGCTGATGGCGGATCGTGAGCTGCCGGCCTCCCTCGCGCCGGATCTGACGGCGCTCCTGCAGGTGGCGGCCGACCTCCGTGACCTGCCGCTCGCCGCGTTCAAGGCCCGTCTCAAGTCCGAGCTGCACGCCGGCGCCGCGCCGGCGCATGGTCCGGCGCTCCAGACGGCGGCCGACATCCACGGACGTCTTGCCGCGCTCGCGGCGCTCTCCGGATCGGAGCGCCTCGTGGCGCACGACCTCGACGCGGCGCTCGCGGATCTTCCCGAGCTCGCGATGCGGTTCGTCGCGCCGCTCGATCGTTGGACGGTCGTCGTTTCCGGGTACGCGACGGACACGCCGCTCTGGGAGCGCCATCCCGCCGGTGACGAGCTGCTGCACGTGCTCGAAGGCGGCCTCGACGTGACGACGCTGACGGCGACCGGCTTGGTTCACGCGACCGTGCCGGCGGGCGCGCTCTTCGTGTGTCGCCGCGGGCTCTGGCATTGGGCGCGACCGCGCGGGCACACGGCCGTGCTCTCGCTCACGCCGGGCGAGGGGACGGGACACTTCCAGGGGCGCGATCCACGCGACCAACGTGACCTGCCTCTCGACGTGCCGGCCGACACGCCGCCCGCAGCGGGATCGCACGCCGATCTCTGGGACCTGCCCGCGGCGCGCGCCGGGCTCGAGCCGCTCGCGATCACGCGCGACACGACGGAAGCCGAAGCCAACGGCGCCATCCGTGAGCTGGGTTGGCTGGAAGACCGCCTCGTCGGCGTCATGCGGTTCTCCGGCGCGACGCCGTGGGAACGCCATCCCGAGGGCGACGAGCTCTTGCACGTCCTCGACGGTGCGATCGACGTGACCGTGCTCGCCGAGGCCGGACCCGTCCACGTGTCCGTGGCGGCCGGCGGCGTCTTCGTCTGTCCGCGCGGGCTCTGGCATCGACAACGGCCGAAGACGGCCGCTGCAACCCTGTTCTTCGCGACGCCGACCGCGACGACCGAAGCCTCGTGGGCCGACGATCCACGAGTCGAAAGGAGCGAGTGATGTCGAACGTGCAACCGATTCCAGACGGCATGCGGGGGGCGACGCCCTATCTCTGTTGTCGTGACGCCGCGCGCGCGCTCGAGTTCTACGCGCGGGCGTTCGGCGCGGTGGAGACCATGCGGCTCGCCGAACCGAGCGGTCGCATCGGGCACGCCGAATTCAAGATCGGCGAGGCCGTCCTCATGCTCTCCGACGAGTATCCGGAGATGAACATCCGAAGCCCGCAGACGCTCGGCGGCACGCCGACCGCGATCCATCTCTATGTCGAAGACGTCGACGCGTTCTGCCGGCGCGCGGTCGAAGCCGGCGCGACGCTCAGCCACCCGGTTGCGGATCAGTTCTACGGCGACCGCTCCGGTCAGCTGCACGATCCGTTCGGCCACCGCTGGTCGATCGCGACGCACGTCGCCGACGTGTCGATCGAGGAGATGCAACGCCGCTACGACGCCATGATGAAGGGCGGCCCGTCGTGAGCGCGACCGTGCCGCGGGTGCCGCAGGGCTTCCACACCGTCACGCCGTACCTGATCGTCAAGGACGCGGCGGTCGCCATCGACTTCTACCAGCGTGCGTTCGGCGCGACCGAGCTCTTCCGCAAGACCGACGACGACGGGAAGATCCGCCACGCCGAGCTGCGGATCGGCACGTCGCCGATCATGCTGGCGGGCGAGCTCGCGGAATTTCCCGAATGGCAGAGCGCGGAGACGCGGCGCGGGTCGCCGGTGCACCTGTACCTCTACGTCGAGGATTGCGACGCGCTCTTCGCGCGCGCGCTCGCGGCCGGGGCCAAGCAGCTGTTGCCGATGCAGGATCAGGAGTACGGCGACCGCCAGGGTGGGCTGACGGACCCGTTCGGGCACGTCTGGTACGTCGCGAGCCGGATTCGCGATCTCGACGAGTGAAGCCGCGACGCCGTTACGGGAGATACCCGGCGATCTCGGTCTCGAACTCGGGGAAGTAGCGCGTCACCACGCGCACGTCGAAGCGCGCCATGATCGATTCCTTCGACTCGCGCTCCAGCAGGAACTCGAACACGGCTTCCACGAACGTCTCGGCCGCGATCGTGCGGCCACCCGTGAGGCGCGCGAGCATGGTGGGGTCGAGCGTGACGGTGTGGCGACTCGAGCTGTGACCGTCGCGTACCTCGACGGTGAACTCGAGCGTGGGTGCGGTCGCCGTTGGCGTGACGCTGATGCTCATCGGCCGAGGATCCTTTCGAGATGCTGCGCGATCACCTCGGGGGCTTCGAGCTGCGGCCAGTGCGCCACGTCGTCGAGCCGAACCAGGTCGACCTCGGGCAAGCGCTCCGCGACGCGCGCCGCCATGTGGGCGCCCGAGACCGGGTCGAGCATGCCCCAGAGGAAATGGCGCGGCACGGTCGTCGTCTCGAGGGCGTGCACCCAGCGCGCCGCGTACCGCTCGCGATCGCGGATGTATTGGATGAGCCGGTGGCCGATGCGATGGCCGTCGCGTCGCGCTACCGTCTCCCACGCGTCGGCGAGCTCGGCGTCGCTCGGCTGGTGGCCAGGCGCGTAGGTCGCGCGGAGTGCCATCGCGAACGTCTCGGCGGTGATGAAATCGGCCATCTTCGGACCCTGCTCGGGATCGAGCAGCATGACCTGTGACGGCTGAGGGCGGTGCAGATCGGGGTAGATGCCGCCGTTCAGGAACGTGACGCTCGCGATTTCGACGCCGAGGCCACCCTCGGCGTGGCGGGCCAGGATCTCCTCGGCGATCGAGACGCCGTAGTCGTGCACGACGAGATCGGTGCGCGTGACGCCGTGCTTCTGCCAGAGCGCGAGCACGAGGTCGGCTTGCTCGATCAGGCTGTAGTCGTGGTCGGCGGGCTTGTCGGAGTCGCCGAAGCCGAGGAAGTCGAAGGCGAGGGTGTGGCGACGGCTCGTGAGCGTCGGCCACACGGGATGCCAGTCCCACGACGACGTCGGGAAGCCGTGGAAGAGCGTGCACCACGGGCCGTCGCCGGCGATGCGCGTGAAGATCTGCCACGAGCCGCTCGCGACCCGCAGCACTTCCCGGTGGCCGTGGGCATACCAGTCGGTGAGCTGCATGTGCCTCTCATGAGACGGGGCAGGGTGGGCCGTCAAGAGGGGCCGGCCCGAGCCCGTTGCAACGGTCGGGACGCTCGGCCACAACCCGACCATGAGCCTGGCGCGCATGACGGCAGCCGCGATCGCAGCCTTGCCCGCGTCCGTGCGCGAGCCGCACGTCGCCGAGATGCAGGTGATCTCACTGGCGGGCAACGTGCCGCCCTGGAGCGCGACGAACATCCGCGTGCGAGGCGGCGAATGGATCACGCTGCTCGCGAGCGGTCGGCTCGTGCTCGCCGAGGCGCTGGATCTCTGGTTGCCGCCGAGCCTCGCGCTCTGGGGCCGGATCGACGGACGCGGGCCGATCTTCAACGGCACGCGCGACACGATGTCGGTGGCGGCCGAGCACGACGGCCTGCTCGAGCTCGCGCTCTACAACGGCGAGTGGGCGACTCCGGACGGGACGCTCGCGACCCCCGTCGAAGCGTATGCTGCCAGCAGCGGCACGATCGACGTGGTGGTGATCCGCTGGCACGGCAATCCGGAGCGCGGGCTCGCGGCACTCGCCGCCGCGCTGCCGGAGGATGTGCTCATCGACGGCGAGCGCGATCGGCTGGCCCGCGCGGTCGCGTCGCCGCCCGGCTGGAAGCACCTCTGGTTCCTCGGCCCGACCGAGTGCTTCCACGCGCACGCCGAGGACGGCCATGCGGCGATCCGCATCGACACGACGAACGACGCCGGCATCCTGCAGACACCGGTCGAGTTTCCGCTCGGCCCGGCGACGACGCTCGCATGGCGCTGGCGCGTCGACGAGCTGCCGGCCGTCGGTGCCGAGGACACGCCGCTCGCGCACGACTACATGAGCCTCGCGCTCGCGTTCGAGAACGGTCAGGACCTGACCTGGTACTGGAGCGCGGGGTTGCCGGTGGGATCGCACTACCCCTGTCCGCTCCCGACCTGGGCCGCACGCGAAACGCACTGGGTCGTGCGGAGCGGCAGCGACGGACTCGGCCGCTGGCACGACGAGCGGCGGAGCGTCGCCAACGACTATCGCGCCGCCGTGGGCGCGGTGCCGTCGCGCATCGTCGGCGTGTGGCTGATCGCCGTCAGCGTGTTCGGGCACCGGCGCGGCCGCGCCGCGTTCGCCGACGTCGTTCTCCGCGACGGCGACCGCGAGCTGCGGGTCATTTGATCGCCGCCTGATTTGAGCCCGGCGCGCGGCCGGTGTATCTGCGCCGCGCGAAGGAGGAACACTCAATGGCCAAGACGATCGTCAACCCGGCGACGATGCCGGCACCCACCGGGTACTCGTACGCGATCAAGAAGAGCGGCACGCCCGTGTTCATCTCCGGGCAGGTGGCGCTCGATGCGCAGGGCAAGCTCGTCGGCGAGAACGACGCCGCGGCGCAGACCGAGCAGGTGTTCCAGAATCTGAAGACCGTCGTCGAAGCGTGCGGCGGGACTCTCGACGACATCGTGAAGATCACGATCTTCGTCACCGATCCGGCGTTTCGGCCGGCGGTCGCGGCCGCCCGGCTCAAGTGGTTCACGGAGGGGCAGTGGCCGGCGAGCACCTATCTGGTGGTGTCGGCGCTCGCGGTGCCGACCATGCTGGTCGAGATCGAAGCAGTCGCGATGCTGTAAGGGTTTAGGGCGAGAGCGCACGTCTGCGCTCAAGGTTCGCTGGGATCGGCCGATAGATCGTACGGCAAGGTGTGGCCGCCGGTTCGCGTCAGCGATCCGTGAGGCGCATCTCGATGCGGCGATTGCGCGCGTTCGCTGCCGCGTCCGTGCCGTCGTCGAGCGGCTGAAACTGGCCGAAGCCGGTTGCGGCAAGGCGCTGCGGCGGCACGCGTTGCGACGTGAGAAACTTCACGACGGAGAGGGCGCGCGCGGTCGAGAGCTCCCAGTTGGAGGGAAAGCGCCCGGACGCGATCGGCACGCCGTCGGTGTGGCCGTCGACGCGCAACGCCCAGCGGACATCGGCGGGGATCTCCTGTGCGATCGCGAGGAGCGTCCCGGCGAACGCCGTCAGCGTCGCGCGACCCGCGGGGCTGAGATCGGCGGACCCGGAGGGAAAGAGCACCTCGGACTGGAAGACGAAGCGGTCGCCGACCACCCGAATGTCGCTCCGCTGGCCGAGCACTTCTTGCAGGCGGCCGAAGAACTCCGATCGGTAGCGCGCCATCTCGGCGACTTTCTCCGCGAGCGCAATCTGCAAGCGTTGGCCGAGATCGTCGATGGCGACCCGATCGTCGTGGTGCTGCGATTCCGAGGCGCCGAGGGCCGCGGAGATCTGCGCGAGCTGGGCATGGAGCTCCGAGATCTGCGCGCCGAGATCCGTAATCTGCCCTTCCTTCGCGGAGGCAGCTTGCTCGGAAGCGTCGCGGGCGGCGTTCGCGCCCGCGAGTGAGCTAGTCAGGCTCGCGGACTCGGCTTCGAGATCGCGCTTTGCCTTGCGCTCGCCGGCGAGCTGCTCCGAGAGCGTGACGACCTTCTGGCTCAGGCGGTCGAGCACTTTTTCGCGCCCGCTCAACGCCTGGCTGAGAAAGAACTGCGCGAGCACGTAGACGGTGAGAAGAAACGTGATGGCGAGCAGTAACGTCGCGAGCGCGTCGACGTAGCCCGGCCACACGTCGGGCGGCCGATAGGAGCGGAGGCGTGCGCGGGCCACGTCAGCGCTCCCGATCGGCGATGGTCGAGAGCGTGCGGGCCAGTAGGCGAATCTCGTCGCGGATCTCGTCGACCGCACGGTCGCGTCCGCGCGACGCTTCGTCGGTGAGGCGTGCGACGGCGACCTCGAAGCTGCGGAGGTGCGCGCCGTCGGCCGGCTCACCGCGAGCGCGGAGCGTGGCGGCAAGCTCGCCGAAGCGTTCGCCGAGCTCCCGCATGGTCGCTTGCAGACGTTCGCCGTCGTCGGCGGCGCGCGTCATGCGCCGTTCCAGCTTGTCGAAATTCTCGGCCGCCTGTTGGAGGAGGGCCGTCAGATACGCCGGCACGGACGCGGCGCCGTCGTGCCCGAGGTCGGTGCCGATCTGGGGCGACTCCGAAAGCCACACCTCGAGCTCGTTCGCGAAGCGGTTCTGGGCCTGCGACGCCTGGAGGTCGAGGAAGCCCAAGACGAGCGAGCTCGCGAGCCCGAAGAGGGATGTGGAGAAGGCGGTCCCCATGCCGGCGAGCGGAGCCTCGAGTCCAGCGCGGAGTGTCCCGAACATTTGCGCTGGGTCCGAGCCCTCCACGTTGAGGCCGCGGATCGTCTCGCCGACGGAGTTCGCCGTCAGAAGCAATCCCCAAAAGGTCCCGAGCAGTCCGAGGAAGATCAGCAACGCGATCAGGTAGCGGCTCGTGTCGCGGCGCTCGTCGAGGCGGCTGTCGATGCCGTCGAGCACGTTCCGCAGCGTCGCCATCGTGAGACTCGCGTGTCCGGGCGACGCGTCGAGCAGGAGTCGCAACGGGTGCAGCAACGTCGCCCGTGCTTCGGGCGTGATTGCTCGGCTGTCACGCCGCCGGCCCTCGATCCACGCGACTTCCGGTTCGAGGCTCAGCACCGTGCGGAACGACAGCACGACGCCGAGCCCGAGCACCGCCAGGATCAGGGTGTTGAGCGGTGGGTTGCGCATGAAGAAGTGCGCGGCCTGCTCGTGCAGCAGCACGGCCACGACGGCGACCACCGCGAGAAAAGCCGCCATGCGGAACGCGTAGCGCCGGGGAGGAGTCATGCGTGCGGTTTTCAAACCTCGCTCGAGTGCCCCGCGCGGGCGGCCGACGAGCTCGGGAGGGCGGAGACGGTCGTGGGCGCGTGCGTCTGCGGAGAGCTTGGGTCTACTCGCTCCGCGGCTTCGCGTCGATCAGGGTTGAACGGCCGACGGCACACAGATCTCACGTGGACCGGTGACCGCGATGGTGTCCCGTCCGAGCTGGTTGTCGATGAAGAACGGATCGCGGTACAGCGAGCGCTGCGGGTCGGTCTCGATCTGGTAGCACATCAGGTGCTCCGTCGAGTTGAGGACTCCCTCACCGTTCTTGTCGACGGCCATGCAGAGCCGCATCGGTCGCCTGATGTCGGCGATGTAGGTGCCGAACTGATCGTCGACCAAGAGGTCGTCGAAGCGCGCTACTCCGCCCTGCGTGACGTAGCACTGGAAGTGATCGATCGACGGATCGAGCGGCTGCGGAGCGCCGCTCAGGCTCTTGGCGGACGGCACGAGCAGGCGGTCGGGCCGAAGCACGTCGAGGACGATCGTGCCGAACTCGTTCGTCACGCCGACGTTCTTGAGCGGAACGAAGCTCGAGCTGATCGTGTCCAGCTCGTAGCCCGTGAGATGGTCGAGCTGAGACGGCGCGGTGGGGTCCTCGTCGTCGATGCTGGCTGGATTGCAGAAGCGCGACGGACGTTTCACGTTGACGGTGCTGCTTCCCAGCTCGTCGTCGAGGTTGACGCCCGGGATCGTCGCGAACGGATCGAGCGCGACCTCGTAGCAATGGTAGTGGCTGAGGACGATCGGTGTCGCGGTCGGGCTCGGTGTCGGGCCCGTCGGCGTCGGCGGCACAGGCGTCGCGGTGCGTCCCGCGACGGTGAACGTAGGCGTCGGCGTCACCGTGCGCACCGGCGTCGGAGTCACGGTGCGCGTGGCGGTGCGCGTCGGAGTCGGCGTTGCGGTGCGGGTCGGCGTTGCTGATGTGGTCGGCGTTGCCGTGCGTGTCGCGGTGATCGTCACGGTCGGCGTCGCCGTCCGAGTGACCGTCGGCGTCTGAGTCACGGTCGGCGTCGCGGTCAGCGTCGGCGTCGCGGTTTGAGTTGGCGTTGCGGTCAGCGTCGGCGTCGACGTCACCGTCGGTGTCGCCGTTTCCGTCGCAGTCGGCGTTTCAGTCGGCGTCGCCGTCTCTGTGGGCGTCGGCGTCTCGGTCGGGGTCGGCGTTTCCGTCGGGGTCGGTGTTTCGGTCGGGGTCGCCGTCAGCGTGGGCGTCGGCGTTTCAGTCGGCGTCGGCGTTTCCGTCGGGGTCGCGGTCTCCGTGGGCGTCGGCGTTTCCGTC
>Ga0163144_10020095_pt1 | contig 13387 bp, 8 predicted proteins | sample OliLak19BULKMAT1_FD_123175 | JGI IMG/M metagenome (GOLD analysis project Ga0163144, IMG submission 123175) | Freshwater microbial mat bacterial communities from Lake Vanda, McMurdo Dry Valleys, Antarctica - Oligotrophic Lake LV.19.BULKMAT1 | ecosystem: Environmental > Aquatic > Freshwater > Lake... | reverse complement strand
CTTTCCCAGGACACCTCATGGTTGGGCTTTCTTGCCCAGCGCATCATGCCCAGAGGCAGGCGCGTGCGCGTGTTGCCCACGCGGATGATGGCGGTGTTGTGGGGCTCCAGTTTTTCCACAACGCCCACGTAGCTGCGGTCCGCCGTCAGCGGCGTGCCGCGGATGACCCGCTCTTCATACGCACTGGTGATGCGCGCGCGGTCCTCTGGCGTGTTCACGTGGTCCAGCGGGCCGCGGAATCCCTGGCGCCGGTCCAGGCTCTTGAGCCCGTCCCGCATGGCGTCTTCCGCAAACAACTGGCGCTCCAGATCCAGCGTGGTCTCCACGGTGAGGCCGCCGGTGAGCAGCGCTTTCTCGCCGTAGGTGTCCGCAATGTAGCGGCGCACGTGTTCCGTGAAATACGGCGCAGTGTCCTTGAACCGGTCATCACGCGCGTGGGTGGTCTCCTCCACGGAGAGGTTGAGCGCGGCTTTGCGCTCCTCCTCCGTGATGAACCCGTTGGCCACCATGCGGCCCAGCACGTAGGTCTGGCGTGCGCGCGCCTTCTCCGGATGCACAAACGGCGAGTACGCGGTGGGCGCGGCGGGCAGGCCGGCAATCAGCGTCATCTCTGCCAGGTTCAGTTCGCTGACACTTTTGCGGAAGTAGTTCTGCGCGGCCGCCTCCACGCCGTACGCACCGTGACCCAGGAAGATTTCATTGAGGTAGAGGTAGAGAATCTCTTCCTTGGTGAGCGTCTGCTCCAGCCGGCGTGCCAGCAACATCTGGCGCACCTTGCGGCGCAGGCTCTTCTCCGTGCCCTTCTTGTAGCCCTCCTGTGCCACCAGCAGACTCTTGGCCAGCTGCATGGTGATGGTGGAAGCCCCCTGCTTGGCCTTGCCGCTGCGCAACGCCACCAGCGCGGAACGCACAATGCCGGAGTAGTCCAGGCCGCCGTGCTCAAAGAACTCACCGTCTTCTGACGCTACAAACGCCTGGATGAGCCGCTTGGGGATTTTTTCGTACGGGACCAGGATGCGGCGCTCCAGGTAGAACTCACCAATCAGCCGGTGGTCCGCTGAGTACACCCGGGTCACCAGGTTGGGCCGGTACTCCGCCACGCTGTTGAAGTTGGGCAGTCCCTTGCTGAACAGCGTGTAGATGCCCACGGACGCCACCACCGCCACCACGGCGCCCAGCAACGAGAAGTACGCACCCAGCCGCGCCCACCGGTGCCAACCCTGCGGCGTCTGAGGAAGACCCAGGATGACCACCCGGCCGTTGCTGTCCGGGCCGGGGGCCTGCGCCACGCGCGCGTCCACGGGACTGAGGGGTGCTTGGGGGACTGTCTCGTTGGAGAGCTGCTCAGACACGTCTTCCACCTGGAGTGCGCTGACCGGACAAGCAACACGCAGTGTTAGCACGCTGCTCCCACGCGCAAACATTCCTGGCTCCACGCGCGGATGACATCCAACGCAGCGCCTGGCGTGGACCGGAACCTGGGCATGGCCACCAGATGCCCGGCAGATGCCGGCGCGTGATGGAGCCACGTTTCCCGCCGGTCCACCAGACTCCAGAAGCGCGGCTTGTCATTGCACCCTGTCCTGCCTACGGTCCCCGCCCCCTCAGCCACAGCACGGTTTGGAGCAGGCACGTGGTGGATTCCAAGGATGGACGCGCGCGCAAGGCACCCCGCAAAGCCGCCGCATCCAGACCCAAGACCGGTGGCAAGCGCCCGGCCCGGCAGCCGCAGACTGTGAAGTCCGCGCCCCCCGTGCCGGACCTCAGTATTGTCATTCCTATTTACAATGAGGAAGAAATTCTGGAGCGTGCGGTGTCCAGTCTGGTGCCGCGCGTCCGGGAGCTTGGGCGTCCGTTTGAGCTGCTGCTGGCCGCCAACGGTTGTGTGGACCAGACCATCCCCATTGGCCGCCGCCTGGAGCAGATGTTCCCGGAAGTGAAGCTGCTGGAATGCCCCACGCCCAACTACGGTGCGGCGTTGAAGGTGGGCATGCTGGCGGCGGCGGGCAACGTGGTGCTCTGTGATGAGATTGACCTGTGTGACACGGATTTCTACGTGCGCGCGCTGGACATGCTGGACCGCGGCGTTGCGGATCTTGTTGTGGGGAGCAAGGCCATGCCGGGTGCGGATGACCGGCGGCCGTTTGTCCGCAAGGCCGCCACACGCGTCATCAACGGCATGCTCCGCGTGACGCTGGGTTTCCGCGGCACGGACACGCACGGGCTCAAGGCGTTCAGGCGCACGGTGCTGTTGCCGGTGATCCATACGTGCGTCGTGGACAAAGACCTCTTTGCCAGTGAATTTGTCATCCGCGCGCAACGCGCAGGTGTGGCGTGTGCGGAGATTCCGGTGAGCCTGGAGGAGCAGCGCAAGCCGTCCATCCATCTGGTGCGCCGGGTTCCCAACGTGCTGCGGAACCTGGCACGGCTGGTCTACGTGATTCGTCTGCAAGCACCGTGAGACGGCCCCGTGGCTGACGCCCTCAAGGTCCAACGTGGCCAGCTTGTCTGCTACCGGATCTATGACGCTGCGGAGCAATTTGACCTGGAGGCAGCCGGCCCGGCGCTGATGGAACACGCCGTCACCCGAGCCGCCTTCCGCCGCGTGAAACCGGAGCACCTGCAGGTGCGCGCGCCGCCGCTGCAGGTCCGCATGGGCCGCTACACCCACCGTGAAGGCCCGTTTCCGCTGACGGGTGACGTGGTGGTGCGTGCATTTGAGACCGGCGTGGTCAGCGTGGCTTTCTGGTTGGAGCTGCCGCCCTCCATTGCCCTGGATGATGTCCCCGCGCAGACGGCCAGCGTCATGGAATCCATGGAGATGGCGTCCGTGGCGGAGGCGCGCGTGCGCCAGCTCCTGGCCACCATGGGCAAAGCCGTAAAGCGGCCGCGTGAAGGGCTCAAGGTGATGGAGGAATATACGGTGGTCCTCACGCAGGAGCTGAGTGAGCGCGTGACGGCGGAAGAGCTGCTCCAGCACGCCGCGCTGCCGCAGATCCTCCTGGGTGAAGCGCCGGATTCACCACCCCTCTCCGACGACAGCCGCAAAACCGCCGTGCAGCGCGCGCTGAGCTACTACGGTGATGACCTGGTGGTGATTGACTGGAATGCCGCGTTTGTCTTTGACCCGCGCGGCGCGGAAGACGTGGCGGACATCCTGGAGTTTGCCACGCAGCAGCTGGTGGAATTCCGGTATTATGATGAGTACCTGGATGAGACGCTGGACCGAATGTACGACGCTGTGGAGCTCCGCGCGCGCCGCACCATGCAGCTCTTTGGCGGGCGTTACGCGCAGCTTGGCAGAGAGTTGATGTTGCTCCGCGTGGAGCTCACGGAAGTGACTGAAAAGATCGACAACAGCCTCAAGCTGGTGGGTGAGCCGTTCCTGGCGCGCGTGTACCTGGCGGCGGTGGAGCGCTTCCGCATGAACCAGTGGCGGGTCTCCGTGGAAGAGAAGCTGAAGGTCATAGACAACCTGGTCAGCCTGGTGCGTGGCGAGGTCAACACCGGCAAGACCCTGGCGCTGGAAACCGCGGTGGTGGTGCTCATCCTGGTGGAAATTGTGATGGGCCTGCTGAAGATGCACGGCTGACGCGCCCTCATTGACGGCAGGACGGTGCGCGGGAAACGCTGCGGGCCATGACCCCTGCCGCGCTCCTCCTGGCGTTGTCCCTGTTGCCACCGTCAGCATCAGGGCCAAGGGATGAGGATGCGCAGTCACCCTCATCACGGAGGCGGGTGTTGCTGGTGCCCGTGCAGGCAAGAGCGGGTGGGTCCGCGTACCTGGGCGTGGGTGTCATGGACGTGCTGGGTGAGGCGTTCAAGCGCCGGGATGACATTGAAGTGGTCACGCTGGACCCCGTTTCCACGGATGTGCGCGAGCCCGCGCTGGGCGCGCTGCTGCGCTGCATTGAGATGCGCTGCGCCACGGAGCTGGGCAACAAAGTGGGAGTGGATGAGGTTGTCCACGGCGTCCTGGACGGGAGCGAGCAGCCACCCATCCTCCGCATCTGGCGCGTGGACGTCCGTGCCGGCACGGTCACCGGGATGTTCTCCACGCGCGTCACGGATGACGCGCTCACCCGCGTGTCTGAGGACCCCAACCTGGTCCTCAACGCGCTGCTGGAAGTGGGAGATGTGTCCCGCCCAGCCGTGCGCTGGCAGCCGCCACCACCCAAGCTATCCAAAGGAGAAGTGAAAGCGAATGCCCGCCCCGCGGCCGTTCGGCGTGAGCTCCTGCTGCGTGCCGTGGGCAGCGCCGGACTTGGGTTGGCGGTGGCAGGCGCTGTGACGGGGTTGGCGGTGGTGGCGTTGTATGGGGCGCTGGTTGTGTACAACGCGGTGTATTCGCAGCAGCTTGGGGTGAATGCGGTGTCCATCCCGGTGGGCCTGGCGCTGGACCTGGGTGCCATGGTGGCGCTGCTGGGTGTGCTGATCAGTGTTCCCGTGGGTGCACTTTCCGTTGTGGCGTTGATGCTTCCCGCAAACCTGCTGCGTGGAAAGAAGGAGTAGGTCATGCGGAGCGCAGCACTGGTGGTGGTGATGCTGGGGCAGGGGTGTCTTTCTCTGCTCTCACTGGGGCCCAGGTCACCCTGCGCCATGGATCTGGACTGTCCGCCGGGCCAGCGGTGTGATGCCGAGCGCCGGGTCTGTGGTGAGGGGAACCCGGTCTCGTCTGTCTCATCATCATCGTCATCGCCAATCTCCTCCTCGGCCAGCTCTACGGGGACCTCCTTTGGTTCAACGTCCAGCGGCACCTCATCACGCCCCATGTCCAGCGGGACGTCCCAGTTTGCGTCTTCATCACACGCGCCGTCCTCATCAGCGTCACTGGTCCTCAGTTCTTCCGCGCCGGTGGTGAGCAGTTCTGCAACCAGCGCGGTGCCGCCCAGCTCTTCCGCGGACGTGTCTTCCTCCAGTGATTTCCCGTCGTCATCGTCATCGGACGTGCCGTCGTCCTCCGCAGCCCCGGTATCGTCTTCCGGTTGCACGCCGCAGCTCATCCGGATTGGACGGAACAGCGCTGATGACATCAACAGCGGCGAAGACACGCACATCCAGTCAGTCAGTCCACTGATGACGTTTGGCTCAGAGCCCGCCGTGGTGGCGGCCATTGATGCATCTGGCCGGTCCAACGCGTTGCTGCGGTTTGATGTGGGCTCCCTTCCAACCTCCAACATTGTCTCCGCCAGCCTGGTGCTGCAGGTCACCAACACCGTTGGCGGCGCGGGGACCGTGGCCAACGTCCACCGGGTGTTGCAGACCTGGGACGCCGAGTTTGCCACGTGGATGCACGGCGTGCCGGGAGATGAGTGGCCGGACCCGGGTTGTGAATCCTCCGTCTGCAGGTCCCTGGAGCCCATTGGGACGCTGGATTCCTCTGCGCCCGGCCTTGCCGTGGTGGAGGTTCCGCCCGCCGTCATCCAGGGATGGATTGCTGACCCCGCCACGCGCTTTGGACTGCTGGTGCGGCAGGATCAGGCTGCCAACCGGAGCGTCACCATTGTCTCCTCTGAGGGCGAGGATGGTCAGCGCCCGTCGCTGCAGGTCTACGTCTGTCCCTGAGGAAGCGCTATCCCACCGCGATGGGTCGCCGGCGCCTATCCAGATCCCACGTGGCAACGCAGACAAATGTGTAATTCACCAACGCAAAAGCCTCTGCCCATTTGATTTCACTGGGCAGGACGCCAAGTGGAAAGCCTGCAAGCAGCAACGTGCCAAGCCCGCAGATCACGATCATGCCGTATTTGCCAGGCGTGTCCTTGGCCTGGGTGCTGCGCAGGTAGAGGAAGAGCGCGCCAAAGAGGACCACGTTCTCAATGATGAACGCCGGGATCAGATGGTTCCACAACCCAAGCCCAACTTTGAAATCCTCTCCCAGGATGGGCAGATCCGGGTTGTGCGTGAAGTAATCAAGCACGAAGTGAGAGAACACCCCGAGCCCCATGAGCGCGGCTGCCAGCGTGCGCTTCTCTCCGCCAAGCTTTGTGAAACGGTAGAGTGCAAACGTGGCAAGCGAGAGTGCGACCGACGCCACCAGGCTGTGCGTGAACGGGTAGTAGATGAGGCGCACCGGCACCAACGCGGTGGCGCCGGGCTCAATGGCGGCCTGCTCCACGCCCAGGATGACCAGGGCGGAGTGGAGAATGTCCATGAGCTCAACGGCTACAATGTAGTGCCAGAGCGGAATTGCCTGGTGCGTCCGCTTGAGGACAAAGCTGACCCCGTAGTGCCCAATGATCATTGCGCGCTTATAGCCTGAGACCCGCGCTGGGCTGCCTGCAGCGCCGGACCCAGCAATGGATTTTTGGGCCCACCACGCCAGATGAAACCATCCAGCACGTAGTGCCACGCCTGCGGCAACGCCAGCAGCGGCACCAGAATGGTCCGCGCAGCGTCAGGAAAGTCCAGGCTGAAGGAGGAGAACAGCGTGGGATGGTCATGCCAGATGGTGACGTCCCATGCGGCCTCTTCCAGGAATGCCACTGCCACCAGCAGCGCCAGGTACGCGGGCCAGCGCACGCGCAAGAGCAGGTCCATCCATGACGGCGCGGGTGCCGTCAGCGCAGCGCGCCCGCGTGCATACCGCGCACAGAGCACCACGTAGGGAACACCGTGCGGAATGACGTTGACCACGGTGAACGCCAGGTCCCCACCGCTCTGCACAATGGAAAGCCACCAGCAGAGCGCCGTGGTGAAGACAACAAGGTGTTTCCCCCAGACCTGGGCGGCACCGCGGCTCAGATGGAAGAGGACATAGACCAGCAGCAAGGCGGTCTGAGTCCAGAGCGCCGCTGTCCCCGTCCATTCCGGCAGCAGCGGCACAAAATCACCCTGCACAAACCAGTGGAACGGGCGCGGCAGATGTGAATGCCACCACACCAGCGGCCCCAACGTGGCGGAGTAGATGGCCAGCGTGTCAACAATCTCACTGGCCCGGTCCGTCTCCTGCCCCTTGCGCCGGTACCAGTTCACAAAGCCGTACTGCTGGCGCACAAAGTGAAATACAGCAAGGTACGCCATGGCGCGCCAGAATGTGCCGGGGCCCATGGCGTGTAATACCATTCCTGCGGCCAGCGTCAGCACCGGGCCCAGGAGGTACAGGCGGCTGCGGCGCTGCAGTTCTTCACCATCCAGGTAGACGCGCCAGGCCGTGGCCCAGACGTGCGCCACATCCACCCCGACGACAAAGATAAGAAATCCCCATGCTGGTGTGGCCTCATCATTGAGACCCGTCACTTGGATGAGGAGCCACAATCCCACCGCCACGGCGGCGCTTCCACCAAACGCCCAGAGGTCCGTGCGCCGGTCAAAGAGCCACATCAGGCAGGCTCTACGGGCGGAATCTGCAACACGGTGAGCACTTCACGGGCGGCGCGCAAGCCCTGATCAAAGGCTTCTTCAAAGAGCGGAAGGCCGCTCAGGTCACAGTGGGCAAAGTGGATGGCGCCCAGCGGTTCGGCCGCTTTCCGACGGTGCGGGCCCCACATGAAGCCTGGTTCCGGACGCACCATGGCGTGGCCGTGTTTGATGATGTCAATGTGATCAACGCGTTGACGCAGGTCCGCATGCGCACGTCCAAGATCCTCCAGCACAACCTCCGCGGCTTCCTGCGCGGTCATGGCCAGCAGCCGCTGACGGGCCACTTTGACGTCGGGATCGGTGATGGGCAGGTACCAGGTCCACACGGTGGGGCCGGCGTCCGGACCTCTTTGATGCGTGGCCACCACGTAGCCCAACGAGGGACTCCCGTAGATCACGTTGTCCCACGCCACCTCAAAGCCGCGGTTTCTGGGCCGGCTGCTCAGATGCAGATTGGCGACGAGCCAGCTCCCAAAACGGAAGGCCGCAAGGTGCTCCGGAGGATGCTCACGCCACGGACGGACCATGCGTGCGGTCAGCGGTTTGGGCGTGGCCAGCACCACGTGGTCCGCAAGGATCTTCCGAGGTCCCTGGTCATCCATGGCCAGCACTTCCACGCCCGCCTCTGTGGGGTTCACATCCACCACCACGGTGTTGAGACGCACGCGGTCTGCAACCGGCTTCATCAGGTGCTGCACCAGCTTTCCGTTGCCCTCAGGCCAGGTGAGAAACGGCGCGCTCTCGTCGCCACCGGCGCGCCAGCGTGAGCAGAAATAGAACAGCCCAACCCACGCGCTGGTGTGCTCCGCCAACGCGCCGTGGTCATCCCGGCACGCGTAGTCCGCCATCCACAGCACACGCTTGCTGGTGAACCCTTCCCGCGTGAGCCAGTCCTTGAAGGTGATCTTGTCCAGCGCGGTCAGCTCCGCGTCATCACTGCCCATACGCAACGGCAACGTGAAGGCGCGGCGGCCCTTGCCATCCCGGATGGCGGCCATGGCACCCACGCGCTGGTGGAACGCCTGAATCTGCCGCAGGTCTTCCGCCGTGGCGCCGGGACGGGGGAGCAGGCCCTGCTGCCAGTAGCCGTGCATGAAGAGGCGCTCCTCCGGATCACGCACCAGCAGGTGTTCCGCGCCCTGCGGATCTCCCTGGGCATCCACGCCGTCCAGCGCGTTCATCTCCTTGAGCAGGCTGATGAGCGCGGTGTTCTCCTTCAACGGAAGCGGCAGGTAGTGCGCACCATACGGATGCCGCGAGACGCCCGTCTCACCCCAGGCACTGGTGCCGCCGGGCCGGGGTTCGGCGTCCAGGATGAGGAGGTCCGTCACGCCTGAGCGGTGCAGGAACCACGCTGCCGCCAGCCCACTGGGGCCGGCCCCCACGACGACAACTTTGCGCTTTTCAATGCGGTCCGAGCGGACTTCCGGGAGCTGGGTGAGGTCCCGCAGGCGGTGGCCGCGGTCGCTGGCGGCGCCAAGAATGCGCGCATCCACCGGCCTTTCGGCGTCATTGCGGCACGCGGACAGCGCCGCGGGTGCGCCAAGGAAATAAGCAAGCAGGTCCCGCCGCGTGAACATGGGACCACCATAGCCGCAAGCCGCCGGTGAACCATCGGGCAAACCTTGCCCGGAGGCGCGGGAAGGCGTCAGTGCTGAAGATGAGGACCTGGCCCATCCCCTGGAACGAGGGCAGTCGGCCTGTGGGGTAACACTTTTCTGACACGAGGATGGACCTTCGCCGCAGCGCACTTGACGGTGTCCGTTTGGACTGACACGCAAGGACCATGGTTGTCCTTGCGGTGAAGCGGTGGTTTTTGGCAGCAGTTCCTGCGGTGGCTCTGGCGTCCTGCGCGCCCGCTCCAAGAGATGTCCCTGGGAGTGGCACGCCGCCGGTGCGTCCCGGACCCGCTCAGCAGACCGCGCGCCTGCCCGCGCAGGTACCGCCGGACCTCCTCCCCGCCGTCCTCCTCAACGTCCCGCCCCCTGAGCGCTGCGCCCCCACGGAAGTCCTGTCCGGCTGGGATTTTGAAGGTGGCGCCCGCGTGGATGACAGCTGGTACACCGAGGGCACCGCGTTCCTTGGCCAGCCCGCGTTTGGCGAGAACATTTCTGCGCGCCGCTTCTCACCCACGGCGGCGCTGGGCCGGTTGGGCGGGGACTACTGGGATGGAGCCCGCGCAGTGGGCATTGAAGGCCAGTGGTGGGTGGGCAGCGCGGAAGTCCGGCACACTGCAGACGCGCCCTGGGGACGTTGGGAAGAACAGTTGGAGCCGGGCCAGCGGGTCCGCACCGGGACCGCCACTGCCATCCCGTTCACCCTTGCCAGCCAGTACATCCACCTGCTGGTGGGCGGCGTGGCGGACGCCAACAAGACCGCCGTGGAGCTCTGGACGGAAGCATCCGGCGTGGATGAGACCGCCGAACGTACTGCCCGGCTGCTGGGACAGCGTGTTGAGCCGGGCATGGTCTTCCAGGGCCGCCGTTTCCTGCGCCGCCAGACCGTCACACCCACCGCGGGAGAGATGTTGCAGCCTGCGGTGTTTGATGTGCGCGGCGCGCTCTACCAGGGCGCCGTGGCCACGTTGCGGCTGGTGGATGTCTCAGACGCGGGACACCTCAATGTGGATGCCATCCGCTGCCTGGACACCGCGGCGTCACCGTATCCACCGCGGCCGCTCTGGGGATTTGCGGACACGCACACCCATCCCATGATGCACCAGGGTTTTGGCGGTCTGCAGGGCATTGCGTCCGTGTGGGGCGTGCCTGGTGGGGACGTGCGGACGTACGCCGGACCCTCGGGGCAGGCGGCGTACGCGCGGGATGTGCCCACGTGTGATGGCCGGGGTCACGGCGGCGGCAATGCCTCCGCGCTGATGATCAAGGGAATTGAGATGCGGCTGGACCCGGACAGCCTCATTGCCACGCTGGCGGGCCCGCTGGTTGCCGGGGCGGTGGCCGGGGTGGCTGTTGGCCTGGGGGTGTACATCTGGGCTGTTGTGGGCGTGACATTTCTGCTGCTGGCGGCTGCCTGGCCGGTGTTGTTGGCGCTTGTGGCCAGCATTGCGGTGGCGGGTGTCATCGGCGCGGCCCATGTCACCTCCGTGCTGGACCACATGAGCCAGGGCCCGCCCGCATACCTGGAGGCCCCCACCTTCTACGCCGGGGCGCACCAGCAGCAGCACATCACGGGATTCCGGCGTGCGTTTGACGGCGGACTGCGCGTGACGTCCGCGCTGGCCGTCACCAGCAGGACCATGGAGTTCATGATGGGGCACCTGCACAACGACACGATCTACGACGGCTTTGCCACCGCCCGCGTGGCCCTCACGCCCACGCGTGAGCTGCTGGAAGCCCACGTGTGCGGCATGAAGCAGCTGGCCGCCATGAACGCAGACTGGATGGAGCTGGCGTACAGCCCGGAAGACATCCGCAGGATTGTGGGGCAGGACAAGCTGGCGGTGGTCCTTGGAGTGGAGGTGCCGGACCTGGGCGAGCTGTTTGGCACCCCCATCACCAACGCTGCCGGCGCCGAGGCCGAAGTGGCCTGGCTCCATGGACTGGGCATCCGGCACGTCCTCCCCATCCACGCGCGCAACAATCCCATTGGCGGCGCCGGCGTCTTCCAGGACGCGTACAACGGGGACAATGACCTGTTCCACCGGGCCCCTTTTGGGGACGCCTCCGCACAATGGCTGACCCTGGTGGATGAGCAGTACCCACCGCGCTTTCTCGACGTGGTGGAGGGCGGATGTGACACCGGCGGGGCCCTGGCCACGCGCGGAAACTGTGTCCTCTACTCGCTGGACTACGAGCAGAAGCGGCTGGGCCTGGCGTTCCTTGCGGGTTTTATCCCGGTGGCCAATGCGCCCTGGTATTCCGGCTCCAAAGTTCCGTCCTACCGGTTTGGCGTGGATGACCAGGGGCAGCCCGCCAACGGCACGCGCGGGCACATGAACGCACTGGGCATAGAGCCGCAGACCGGCGTCCCGTACATCCGCGCGCTGATGAACCACGGCATGCTTCTGGACCTGGCGCATATGAGTGACCGGGCCGCGGCGCAGACCGTGGGGTTGATGCGCTCGCTGTCTCCCGCGTGTGCGGCCAGCGCCATTGTGGATTCATCAGACCTGGATGCGGTGCGTGTGGGCTCGTCCCAGGCCTGCCTGGATGGCACGTATCCGGCGCTGGTCTCCCACGTGAATTTCCGGGCGCAGTCCATCCACCAGGACGCGCGCCAGCGCTTTGAAAATGGCGGTCCCTCGGTTCTGTCTCCCGTCCCCAACGGGCTTCCTGTGGACGCGCGCACGGCCACCGGCATCAAGGATTGGCTGCCCTCTGAATGGGAGCTGTCTGATCCGCTGGTGGACATGCTGGCGGCCACGGGCGGATTGGTGTCGCCGTTTGTGAACCAGGACCCCATTGAGCCGCCGCCGTGGCAGACACTTCCGCCCGGCCTGGACAACAATTGTATGCGCAGCAGCCAGGAGTTTGGGTTGGCCATGGACTACGCCGCCACACGCATGGGTGGTCGCGGCGTTGGCCTGGCCACGGACCTGGGGCTGCATCCGTTGACCGCCCCGCGCTTTGGTCCAGATGCATGTTGGATTTCCAACTTTGACCGCGTGAAGAACCCGGAACGCGCGCGCCAGCCCGGGCGCTACCGTCCGTCGCTGCAGGCCAACGCCGTCCGTTATGGTGAAGGCAACAACGCGCAGCCGCAGACGGAGCCCGTGCGCGCAGATCAGCCGCTGCTCCAGCCGTTTGAGATGCCGCGCAAGTACAACTTCAACATTGACGGAATGGCCCAGTACGGCCTGGTGGTGGACCAGCTGCAGGACGCCAGGAACGTGGGCATGCCGCAGAACGCATTCAACGCGCTCTTCCGGTCCGCAGAAGACTACGTGGCCATGTGGGAGCGCGCGTGGCGCGTGACCGGGTGCGCCGCGGGAGACGTCCGCTGCGCGGGCAACCTGGACACAACGCCGGACCCGGCAGGCCAGATGTGCCAGGCCGCGTGTAAGGGAACGTGCCCGGCGGACACCACGGGAGGGTTTGTGTACTCGCCGCCGGATGCGGGGATGGCGGGCTCTGAGCTGCCCCCGGACGCGGTGCGGGTGGATGGCGGCTTCATTGTGCCCGTGGACCACTTTGTGCCGGTGTGCCCGCCGGCGCGCGCCTGCCTGGGCACCAACCTGCTGCGCAACGCCGGCTTTGAGACCGCCACCGAGGTGTCCACCGGACCCGGCCAGCTTCCAGACCACTGGTTTGCTCCGGTGGGAACGCCGGACACCATCAGCGCAGATGGCACCTTTGGGCTGGCGGGCACTGACTTTGCCGCGTTCACCGGCAACGGCGCGCGGTTTGGCAACCACTGGCTGGCCGCATGGTCCTTTGAAGGAGAGCAGGTGGGCCAGCGCCTGGCCGCCACGCTCATCCCGGGGCACCGCTACCTGCTGAGCGGTTGGTTCCTGCAAGCGGACCGGGCGGACATTGCCAGCGCCGGCGGATACGACGTGACCCTCACCGACACCAGCTCGCCAAACCTCCAGCCTTTCCCGGTGGGCAGCTTCTGTCCGGTGGGCTTTGGCACCTGGCAGCTCCGCTCGCTGGAGTTCACGGCGCCGGCGGATGCGGAGGTGCGCTTGGACCTGGTGTTCCAACCGCTGGCCATGTTCCAGGGTTCGTACGTGTATCCGGGCATGGATGAGCTGTGGTTGGTGGACCTGATGGAGTGCCCATGAAGCCGGTGCTGCTGTTGTTGTGTCTGTGCGTGCTGGGTTGTCCGCGCACCACGCCGTCCAATGACGCTGGCGCCGCTTCCACCGCTGCGGCCGGCGCCACCTGCACCACGGATGAACAGTGTGCGTCCGGCTTCTCGTGTCAGACGCGCTCGGACAATGATCCGCGGCGCCGCTGCACCGCGCCGTGCACCCCCTCAACCGGAGAAACCGAGGCTACTGCGTGCGGAACAGGAGCAACCTGTCTCTCCGTGGCCCCGGGTGGGGGCGCGTGCACGCGTGCGT
>Ga0163144_10020094_pt1 | contig 13388 bp, 11 predicted proteins | sample OliLak19BULKMAT1_FD_123175 | JGI IMG/M metagenome (GOLD analysis project Ga0163144, IMG submission 123175) | Freshwater microbial mat bacterial communities from Lake Vanda, McMurdo Dry Valleys, Antarctica - Oligotrophic Lake LV.19.BULKMAT1 | ecosystem: Environmental > Aquatic > Freshwater >... | reverse complement strand
TGAAGTCTTGAACGGAACTCATCAAAAATATGTACGCTGATCTACACCTGGCCGAAAGGGGATGTCCCAAACTTTACGGCACCGGCCTATTCAATTATGTCGGTGGTCTCCGGCGGCGAAGGCTCTTGCGACGATTCAATCCCAAGGACTGAAGTGTCGTTCGGGAACCGTTTGTGACGTGCGACAGCGAAAGCACGTATTCAACTTTCAAGCGCGATATTACACGTTGACCCGTGGTTCGCCGTGCTGTATACGTACCATGAACCGAAGCGTGGGAGATTTCCCGGCGAGCCGCGGTGGCAGTGCCACCCTGGAACTTCGCAGCAGCCCGGGGAGGCTTGCGAGCGATCACAAATCTCGTTTATCCAGATGGGGTGGGCTGCTTGCAGCGCTGGCGTCAACTGACGACTTTGACACGGTTTGCAACACTGATGAAGACTTGAAAGAAATGATCACTACGGTGTCCGTTCTGGAAGAGTCCCTCCAGGACTGTGCTTTCCATGGTCCTCAGCAGGTCATTGATGCCTTCATCTCCTGTCAGCTCACCCCTGCGATTCTGAACCGCTGGAACTCGCCAGTATTGGACGCGTTGTGGCAAGCTATCACAGGCCGCACTCCCGATGGCGTGACGCCGTTTGCGGTGAACGCTCCGGCGTCTGCGGCGGAGCTCCTGAACCGAATGGTCTGGCCTAAATCGTACGCCGAGGCCGCGGAACTCTTTGTGGAGATGAACCTCATCGCACTTGAAGGCAGTACCACTGCAGTACTTGCACCTGCTATCATAACCCTGGCGTGTAAGAGAAATCACAGTATCCTTCAGAGGTTGTTGGTTGCCCCGCTTTCCGAGGAAGCGAAGGACTATGTCTGCAAAGCACTGCCCCATGTCATTCGCTACTCGGATATCCGAAGCATGGCTTTGATTCTCTCGTTCGTCACACCGTTTCAATCGGTCGTCCCGGCTGCTCACCCTATCGCGGTTGCGTTGTACAGCTCTGTATCCAAAGATAACGTCAAGCTGCGGTTCCTTCTAAGTTCATATGACTTTCACGACGAGGTGATAAGACGGGCAGCCCATGGTGCAGGGGGCCATTGTCATGCGTGGTTGCGTTCAGCTGCTGTAGACAACTTCTCAGTCCTTATGGACATGGTCGAAGCTCGAGCATCACGTCATCCTGATCTGCAAGAGCGGCTTGCAATTGTGGAAGCCGGTGCGAAGTACCACAGAGTCGACACAGTAGAGCGAGCTATTGCATTGCTGCCCGATGTCGACCATCGCGCCTGCTTCCTCGCAGTACGGAAAGCGTTGGTCAGCCAAGCAACCCAGCCGGGAGTTGGTCTGCTACTGAGAACGTTTGTACCGAGACTGGCGATGCCTGATGTTCTAAAGGCGTTTCGGATTAGCTTCTCCAGCTGGTCCGCAGTATTCTCGCCATCCATTGTGCAACTGATCTGGGAGCACGTGCCCGATCATCACAAGCGCACAGAACAGGTGCAACAATTTCTGAACGAAGGTTTGGTTTACGCTGTCAGTAGACTGAAGCTCGACCTGATAACTTGGTTTCTGGCCAGCGGAGCAGTTGTTACTGCGCTGAACTATTACGTAATCTATCTGGCTGCACTATCGGGTCATGCTCATGTGATGGAGCTGCTTCTGGGTGTAGCTGATCCGAATGCCGAATGGGTTGTGCAAGTTCGTCAGCAGATGACGGAACCGGCCGGCCTGCTCACGATAGCCAGACAGCTACATGAGACGCATTCCGCAGAGTGGGCAAATGCTCTTGAAGACGAAGACGATGCTTTTTCGTTCGATATGGGCTACGAACTGATGTCCGCTTTGAATGGAGGCGCACGTGCAGCTCTGGAGTGGATCATTACATCGCATCCGCAGCAAGACTCTGACGAAGGCACTGTACTCACCCCGCTTGCAGAAGCAATGGGTGCCAGTAGCATCACGCTCATTCGCATTGTGGCAACTGCCCCGTATTTCGGTACAGTCCTCTCCGAGTTTTTTTGGATAGATGTTCTTCGATTTGCTCGCGAAACCAAAAATTTCCAGATCTGCCCTCACCTTCTGCAGCTTTCGTGTGACATACTGGATGAGCCACTTGGGCTCTTTCATCTTGAGCATGCTCTTGAAATCAACGACCCGTTCACCTGCCGATATCTCCTCGGGTACTTCCAAATTCACCCTCCCATTCAGCCGGATTGGCAGTCCGACTGCTTACAGTGTCTAATGTTCGCTAGCATGGGCGGCCATGTTTCTTTGCTCGAAGAGACGTGGAATTTCTTCGCGGCCATTATGCCACATACGCACTCCGCGTTTCTCGAGATGATTGAACATCGAATCATTCCCGCTCTGCAGCTGTGCACGGAAGGTGACCTGACTCCGGTCCTCATGGTGCTGCATGAGCTGTCTGTGCACTCTGGGTACGATACTGAGGCGATGGAGCTTGCTGCAAGCTGTGGCCATTTGCCCGCTGTGCGATTGTTTTTGGCTCGAGGCATACCTGCTCAGTATGCTCTGGCTGCAGCTGTGACCAACGGCCAACGAGAGGTGGTAGATTGTTTGATCGCCCACGGCGCTGTACATTCTGAGCTGTCTTAGCCGACCCATACGAAATCACAGGACTTTAGGTATGCATGGTGTAGTCACTGTAATTGATGTGTCACTACTGGGCGTTCAACATAAGACTACTGTCGTGAGAGCATTGACGTGTAACTTTGACCTCAACCTCCAGTCAATCATCGAGAACGAAAAGTAAAAACAAACATTGTGTCATACCAAGAAAGCGCAAACCCTGCTTGTGGCACAAGTCCGCAGAGGCTCAAGCTCACTACAAAGATCGCTACAAGCGACAATTACATGTCATGGCGCAAACGTCGATTGACGCACTGGTGCTACCAGCGGGGAGTTCAGCACCAGAAGTGGACCGCAGCAGTGCAGGGTAGATGTGGGCCTCTTGAAATTTTCAAGAGACTGTCTTGGAAACAAGAACTAGCGATGCTCGGTGAATAGATCATCAAGGAATACACTGCGACAGAACTGTGATCGTGAGCTCATATTTTGAATTGCAATTTCTTGCGCTGTGATCGCACCTTGTATTGCAGCCGGGTTCGCCCTCCATGAAAATAGACTTCCATGGTGTCCGCAATTGCAACAGCGTACACGAGTGCGTGCAGCATCCCGAGAAACCCACAGTACAGGCAACGAGTCGACAGGCCATGAACAGCACGATCAACAGGAGACAGGCGAGCCGTTTCAGAAAACCACGGAAGACTCGTATGGACTGCACCGTCATGGTCCAGCAATTACGCCCACTTCTGCCACAGCGTCCAGCACGGTCAAGCACAATCCACATCCATCGAGCACGTGCCGATCAGGCGAGCTTCCAGTGACACCCACATCGAAGATCGACTAGTGGTGCACCACACTCAGCCAGCGGCACCGTGTCAATATGGGGTCGAGCCCCTACCAGGATTTGACCGCAGATTATCCTTTACCACGGCGGCCTCGTACATACGCCCCTGCGGGAGAACATAGCAACGGGTCTGAACTTGCTGGCCTCAGAGGTAGATGTGCAAGCAGCCTGCATCCGCCACACGGCTTCACAAGTGTCCGAGATGCGATGGCGGAACAGCATCCAGCGAACTGGCCTCGAACAGAGGGATTGCGTGCATCACGGTAGAGAGGGGCATACGTACGCCAGCGACCTCACGACACTGAGTTGAACGATCGAGTTCACGTGCACAAAGGTACTTCCAGCGTCCAGCAGTGAGCAGCGCCTCATCTTGCCTATCCTGCACCGAGAACCGTGCATTCCATGCGAGCCCTGCTGGCGGCAGTAGTGAAATACTGGAACTGCATCTACGGCTCTACCAGGTCGCCTCGATGTGGACGGCAGCAGTTCCGAATCAACCGTGCCAGGCGGTTTGTTTGACAACTCAGCCTGCTAATACGTTACTATATATGCAACAGGGTTTTAGTTAGTAGTTAGTCAGCCCCAAAGAGTGACTGTAGCTGATGCACTTTGTTGTATGCGGCACTGCATTACATTGCATTGAGAGTGAGCGCATGGATTGCAGAGTAGCACTGTGCTAGCGACATCAGCTTTATTCAGCGTGAGCGAAGGCAATGCCTATTGTGTCTTGCACGTGAAGCGTCAACAGTTGAACTGCGCTTCATCGGTAGGGATCAATTCATGCAGAATGCCTCCTTCATTTTCGCCGTTGTAGCCGCTCTAGATTCAATTGCACGCACTATACCTCGCATGCCGAATGCTCGTATGAAATAGCCACCGCAATACTCAGTGCACCGTGACTGTGTTTTTCAGGTGCGCGTACACGGCGACAGCAGCTGCTTGGTTGCCCCCAGTCACTATCGACTTTTTGCGCAAGCTACTTGACTCCATCGCACGAGACTCCTGACATATCGCTGTACCAGGACCAGCATGAATCGCGGCAGTAATCTTCTGCCCGCCCCCCTGCAAGGTATCCCTGTCGTATGCGTTCGGCTCGTGTGTCAACAGCGGTGATGAGGGGACATGTCTGCATGACTACCCGATTACCCCGCGAATAGTGCTTTGCTGTGTCTGTGGGTCCGCATTGGCTCACTTGACTGCCCGCGCAGAGTTTGCGGGGTGGGCGAAGAGGCAGTTGTCCGACATGTTCACCAAGAATGACGACACGGGTGTCGGTGCCTCGAGTGCGGGTTCCCAGGTGAGGGCTTCATGCGCTACTTGCGGTTCACACGCATGCCCTGTATCAAGACAGTACTCTAATCATGTTCACGTGTTACTACTGTGCTCGTGTTCGCATGGTGCACGCTTGGCTGCACGTGCAGGATGAGGAGCCATTGCGATTCCGCGTGGTGAAGATATCGCAGTTCGGGCGAAGGCTGCCGCGCATATTGGTGGTGAATGTCACGGAGGGGTATGCATGCTGTGTGTATATGTGTGTGTGTATGTGCGTATCTGTGTGGTTTTCTGCCATCGCGTCTGTGCCTCATGCCCTGGCTATTGGATGTCGCACTGCAGATTGATCTTGTTCCTGACTCTCAACTCGCAAACAAAGAAGATCGCCTCGATTGCGGAGATCAAAGACATTCAACGCTCTATTGTAGAGGATGAGCGAGGTGTGTGTTCATTGAGGATGTGCTTGTGCTATGCATGTGCGTACGTGTCGGGTACGGCAATGCGTTCGATTGGATGCCATCACCGAGCTGTATGTGTCTCCGTTTGTTGACGTCACTGCAGCGCTGATCGAGTTTTCCAGTGAGCTGCAACGATCGTACGACTTGGCGTTCTCAGACCAAGCGACAAGGGAGGCGTTCATCAAGCTCATTCGAGAGCTGAACCCAGGCGTGACGGAATCGGTATGTTGATCGCGGTAGCTCACAAGTGATGTTGTGTTGACGGAGCCGCTGTTAATCACGTGTGGTAGGTGCAGCAAACCCAGGCGCAGCCGCAATGGATACCAGACGAGCAAGTGGTATGTGTTTCCTTGTCGCTGTTTATACGTTTGCAGTGAACTCCAAGTCAGTGGCGGAGCCTTGATGTCTATGTATGGTGTGTTCTCCCTGTGTTTGCTCCCAGTCCGAGTGCAGCAGCTGTCAGCAGCCCTTCACTATCACCAATCGGCGCCATCATTGCAGGTAACGTAATCAACAGGACGTGTCTGCCTTTGTATGGTCTTTTTCAAGCTTGCTTCATCGCCTCAATGCGTGTGTGCTGCACAGGTTCTGCGGTCACGTGTTCTGCAGCGCGTGTTCCTCACGTGAGGCGTTGCTGCCGGACCTGGGCTACAGGTACACGCTGATTGCACTCACCTCAGCCAACAAATCTGATCGTGTGGTCGGTCGTATTTGCCGTGTGATCCCTGTGCTGCTTTATGCATGCTCGTCTAGGCGCCCCCAACGGGTATGTGAGCAGTGCTTCCAACACATCCGCACTACTCGCATCGTGAACGATCCCAAAAGGTGCGAACACGTGCATTTCAGACAGCTGAGCCACAGCTGGCACGGGAGCCGAATCGTACTGTGATCATGTGGACATGTATTCATACCCTGGGGTGTGTGATTGTGTCCCGTATCCGCGAGCAGCGACGCTGGTCCAAGTCATCGTGGGTCTCTGATCGGTTCATTGCCCGGCAACGCCGGCCCGGTGGCGTTTGGTGACCCATCCGTTGAAGCAGCTGCCGGTGCGTGTACCCCCGCATATCCCATTGATTTATATTGCACTGACAGCTGCCCGTACATTCCTGTCTCTGCTGACCTAGTGCGGTGACCATGTTAACTGTCACTCAGTCTCTGTCGTCTGCACCCGTGGTTGCACAGGTCACCACTCATCCCAGCAGGCGTACAACACTCCAGCGGGCACAGCAGCTGATCGCAAGCTTACAGGCTCCTCGGGCACGGCGGGCAAGAGGAGAAAGAATACCGCGGGCCGCAAAGCCAAGACCAGATTGATGTCGGGAATCAGAAGACCTTCCAATTCCGGTAATTGGTCATCGTCAAGCCCTCTGTGCTGTTGCATCGCGATCTGAACTGTCTACGCTGCTGTTACGATGACTGCATGCATGTGAACTCTCGGATCGGCTGCTTAGACGAGAAGATCACCCGTTCTGTTCGTAAGTATCTGCGTGAATTATAGGAGGCTAGCTTGCGAGAGCTCAACCATATTGGAACATGCATACTGACTGCTTGCTGATGGTACTGTCACAGCCATCGGTGAACAGTTGAAGGGCTTCTCACAGCGAAAGCTTTCCTCTTCACCGTCCGAGCCTGTCGGATCTCCTGCTGCAGTCTTGCTGGTACTACAAATACTTGTTCATTCAGTCTGATAGCCGCCCTGAGTGCGCTCACTGGCGTATGGAGACGTCTCATCAATCGGGAGCTCATGTGTGGTCCTGTCCGCTGTGCGTGTATCTGCGTCCCGGATGTGGTAGGCTGGCACTCATCAGTCATCGCAAGCGGAGCTCGAATCTGCCCTGGGCAGTGTAGATACCACCGGAGCACCTGTTGCCGAGGCGGAACCTGAGCGAGATCAGTACGGCTTCATCATTGAAGCTAACCCGCTTTCTGCTTCAACACCCAGTGGTGAGTCCATCCACGAGTCCCGCAGAATATTGGTACGTTATTGAAGTCTGGCGTACCGAACCCGAATTGATATGTTTGCATGATGCTGTTTCCTTGGTCATTCGAGCTGCAGTTTCGTTACGCTAGCCGTAGCAAAGCCGGAGCTGTAAAATCATCCTGACTCGGTTGTTTGTGGCACAGGCTCAAAACGAGGCCGAATTGAAGAAACAGAAGAAGCGATGGGATGACTATCTCGCGTTGCACACTAGTCTGGAGCCCACCACAGGTATCGGTGCTGTATTCATCACAGGTCAACAGCGTGCCGCACAGCCGAGTCTGTCATTCGGACACGGTCTTGCGACCTGAAGTTGATAGGCTTGTGACTTTCACGTTGCTCTGTGTGCCTATGGCTGATGCCATCTTGCTGTGCGACTATTCCAACAGAGCTGAAGCGATTGGTTCGAAAAGGAATCCCGCCAGAATGGCGCGGTCATGTATGTGCGGTACACCGTCTTTGTCTTCGTAACAGTCACTGATCCAGTCGTGTTGGTGGGATCTGGACAGATCTGGCAGAAATTATCAGGGTCACACGCTAGGCAGTTGCGAGCGGAGTCTAACTACTATCAGAATGTAAGCCCCTGTCAAATCACGATTACCCTCGGTCCGGCTGTCATGGTTGACGCTGCTCCCTTCACGGGCATCCTGTGCTACCAGCTGCTGGCTCAAGCTGAGAGTGAACCCACACTGGCCGCGTCGGAGATCGACAAGGATCTTCTGCGCACATTCCCCGGCCATTCGTTATACGAGACTAAGGAGGGGCTGGCCATGCTAAGAAGAATTCTGTTGGCGTACTCGGTGCACAATCCGGACATTGGCTACTGGTACGCCTGCGTGATGTATCTGTCTCGATGCTGAGGCATGCTATCGGATCTGTATTGTGATTGTAACATGCCTATCATCTCATCATTGTGATTGGCTGACATTCTATGGACAGTCAAAGCATGAACTTCATCTGCGCATTGATACTGCTGTTCATGGAAGAGGAGGTGCGCGTTTTTTGCTCATGTCGGTTGCCGCCACCCCATTTGAGATATCCGCCTGTGCGTGTCTGCCCCTCTGTGCCTGTGTGTGATATGACCCTGCACAGGACGCGTTCTGGATGTTGGTCACCGTGGTGGAGCACTTCATGTGCGTGCCCTCGCCGGATTTCGCCTCCGGAGCTCGTGACCGGGAGCTATCGCGTCGCGCTCGGTCCGCTGCTGAGGATGCCGCTGTGCACACGGGCACCGAGGACGAGGCGGACTGGCGTGCGGTGCCGTCGGATCGTGAATATCAAATTCTTCGGAGCGGCTCGAAGACGGAGCGATCTGATTCGCCTCCTGTTCCGGCAGCTGCACTGGACGCGGCAGCCGCGAGTGCGCAGGCACGTGTCGCGGTGGACTCGCCTGTGGCGGTAGCGAATTCAGAGCACCAGTCAAACAGAGGTAATGTGGAGATGTTGTGTTGGCAGGTTGGGCTCCAAATCTATGGCAGCATGCGCTGCTGCGAATGCGCGTTTCGGTTCAAACGTACACGAACGTTCAAAAATAACTCCGATTTTTCATTTTCGAATGTTGTAGACACGCGCTCGCAGTACCCGCCTGAGTGGTACATCTCCAGGACCACACGCAAGTCAGCGTCCAACGGTGATCAGCATAACAAAGACGACGATTCCGACGACGAGCACGACGGCGCGCAATATTTGCATGTGGTTAGAGGCCATGTGCCTCGCCTGCTGTATCATGCCCGCAACCTGGCTGGCACTCACGTGGATCAGGTAGGCTTGCTTGCATCGCCATCACCGTCGTGCTCCATGGTTCATCACACGTGAGCGATTGCCTGCGCTGTACAGGCGGTGTTTCGGGACCTGGTGGCTGATAAGCTGCCTCGTGTGTCAGCCAAACTGGTGGAGCTGGAGGTGCCGCTGGAGCCGCTCACGGTATCTATGTGTATTTATGTTACGACGGGTGTGTCTGTTTGTGATTATTTACATTTGCATGTGCTATGGCGCGTTGCACGCTGAGCCGATCGTGCGATTGGTATTCGCAGGTGAACTGGTTCATGTGTTTATTTGTCAACACTTTACCACTGGAGACGACGCTGCACGTCTGGGACTGCATGTTCTCAGGTACCCCGATGCCAGACCTACGTTGCTCCCCTCACCTAAACCTGATTAGTTTTGTGCGGCGTCCATGAAACCAGAGGGAGTTAAAGTTCTCTTCCGTGCCGCATTGAGTATCTTGCGCATCAACGAGAAGTTAATTCTCAAGGCCAAAGATTTCGAGCAGTTGCTCACGTTTCTGCGGTGCTCAAGTCTAGCCACGCTGGATTGCCAACACGTAAGGGCTACATGGCATTCTTGAGGATTTGATTTTCATGTTGCACTGCGGTGGGGCGAAGGTCGTTAGACATCATGACTGTTTCGATCGTATTTGGCTGCTAAGCATGCCCTGTATCAATATCATACTGCCACGTTGGTCTGGTCGAATGGAATACTCATGTACCCCCCATGCTGATCTGTCCTCCGTGCTGTCTGCTGCGGCACCAACAGTTCATGAAGACCTGCTTCGATCGAATGTGGCTGGGGTCCTTCTCGATGAAGCGTATCAATGAACTGCGATTAAAGCATATGGAGCGATTGGGCTTCTGGCCACTAGGTACGGCTTACGATGTTGAGATTCCGGTCTCCAGCTACGTCACGCGTTTGCTGATCTCACCCGAGGTTGTTCTTCCGTCTCATCAATTCGTATCGCGTTACCAGCAGCTTCAGCACCCGAGCGAGCGTTGAGTCCAACTGCCCAGCAGCGCACACAGCCTGCTGATGACGGTGAGCTGGCGGTGGTGCCATCTGTTCAGTCCGCAAGTCGCGGCTCGATCTTCGGTAGCAAATCCGGCGGCTCCGGTGGAGCCGGAGCTTTGTCCACCGCGCAGAAACAGGCCGTTGCCCGTGCACGCAAGCATGCTGTGGAGCAGCAGGCTAGCGGTGTGTCAATCGAGCTGCTCGCTGTGGGAGGGAGGCGGTCCTTGGATAATGATCACGACGATCACCGGCACGACGCAGAGGACGCTGATGCAGCGCCAGAGCCTGGTGCCAGCAGTCAAGAGCTCGACCCCCAGTTGGATTCTGATCATCGTGGTGATAGCGGCTCAATGTCTGATTCAGTCAGCACCGGTCTGCCCATGCTGCACCAAGTGCTCTCACCGCCACCTCCCCTAAATCGCAAGACATCCGACGACTTTGAGCATGTCGCTCATGACGCAAGTGCGGCCACGTTGGACCTCGCGGCTGCTGCTGCTGGCTCCACGAGCAAGCCCAGCGCAGCGGTGCATCGTACGAAGATCGCCGTGCCTCCAGCTTTCGCAAAGTCTGGCGGATCCGGTGGCGGCCGGAGTGATCCGAAGGGCGCTGGATCGGTTATTCGCAGATCGATCATTGCGCAAGCTTTAGGAGTGGTCAAACAGCCGTCTCCGACTGCCCACGGTAAAGCGGCCTCCGGTGTCGGTGGTAAGGGCCCCGATGGCAGAGCAGCCGGTAACAACTCCACCGCTGCAAATTCTCCGAAGGAGGCTCCGGCTTCCAGCTTTGCCCTTGCGGCCAGCGCGTTCGCTACCTTGGTGAGCAGTTCGCTGGGTGGGCGATCAGAAGAGAAGTCCCTCTCCGGATCTGAACGTGGTAACGCCATTTGTATATTCCCATCTCGCTCACGTGCGGTTGTGTCTGATCGTGTCCTGCCTGTTGGTATGTGCGGTGTCCAGGATTGCATCGATCGGGCCCCAGCTGGCCGCTCAGACCAGCCCGCCTGTCATCTGTGGGTCTGGGCGCATCGCCCAACAGGGGCGCGCACACGCTGGGCTCACCCATCCGGAGTCAAGTCGGATCTACCGCAGCTGGCGCTGGTGCTTCGTCACATTTTGAAGCCGTGACATCTCCGCCGACGTCGAGTGTTCCTCGTACGTGTTTCTACTTCAGCACTACGTTATCATCAGCCCATGTGCTTTGATGAGTGTGTTGCGTCGCTGACCATCAAAGCGATATGTTATCGCAGGCACGTATGTCGGGTTCCCCCATACGTCCAATCGTGCGGTAGCCGGTGTGTCTGCTGGGGTAGGTTCACCTCCGCGAGTGATTGATCTGGAGGCTAGCGAGGAAAAGAGGCACATCGATCCGAAGGTGCGATTTGATTTGTCATCACTTCTGGCTCGCTTTCGATTCATTGATTCTCATCGTTGGGGGTCTCTCACACACATGCACACACACACGAATGCAGTTCGCGGACCGCATCAACAATCTCTTCAGCTACATCAGCTCAATGCCCAACATCATCGAGCAGTATTACCGTGCGCCCACAGGCGGGACTGCTACGGATCCAACCTCAGGGGGGACCTCTTCTCAGGGCCTCACCAGAGCACATTCTGATCAACAGGCGGTCGCCACTGCGGCAGCTGCTGCAGCTGTTGGACGGCTGCACCATGCTTCCCACCTCAGTGCAGGGACTGTTGGCGCGCAGGTTGATACGGGGCATACAACGGCTCAGTCATCTTCATCATCATCATCAACAACGACAGCGCCACATATTGCCGGCGCAGCGAGACCCACGGTCATATCGTCCTCGTCTGCCCTGTCCGCTGCTCTGCATGCGGCGCAGCGAGCCAAGAGTGGTCAAAGCGTCGTTTCCGCCTCCGCTGATCGGAGCGCCCAGGGTCTCTCCTTGCCTTCGCCCACGCCGGCGGTGACTATGTCGGACGCTGAGGATGATTTCGTAAAGGTGGATCCCAACACATCAAAAAGCGTGGTTGCCAGGGGCATACCCTCGTCTTCATCAGACACTTTGGCAGCATCCATTCGACCGGCTGTCGTCGCCGCCGGATCTGGACATGGCGGATCCGTTGCGGACCGTGCTCAGGCATTTCACTTTCGCGCGACTTCCGACAGTGTAGCGTCTGCAAGTGGAGCACCGGCTCCTAGATTGGGTGGCGGTGTGTCTGCTTTAGCGACAGCTGCCACTGCAGCTGCTGCGGATCGACCTGTCACTACGCACCTCAACCGCACTTCAGCGGCTATGGCACCGTCGAATGTGGCTCCTGGTGCAGTCAGTCCCCCCAGCAACACCACCAGCATCGCAGGCATCGCACCACCCGCAGTCAGCAGCGGTCCTCACTCCTCATCAGGCCTGGCTGTCATGTTGCGCAGCACACATGACCGGACCATTCCGACACGCGCCGCAGCACCGGATCCTGGGATACAGACGCGGACACTATCATCAGACACTGTGCTGTCTCCTCGCGCTGGCGGCGATGCTACTACCGGCAACTTTGCCTCGAGTCTCAAGGCTGTAGTGAAGCCAGCAGTGAGCCGTACAATCAGCACCCATAGCGATGCTGGTAAGGTTTGTTCGGCCGGCGCATCTCTGCCCTCTCAACCGCCCAGCTTATCCGCTCTGCTGCACTCGGGCGGAGGCAAGAGTGGCGGAAGTGCCGCTGCTGATCTTGCCAAGAGTGCTGCTGGCAAGCGCTCATCGAACTTTCAATTGCTGCGGGAACAATTCCAGAAGTCGACAGCGCCTGCATCTGGAACCAGTGGCGCGAATGATGAAGATAAGAGCAAAAAATGAGGACCCGTCCCTTGATGCTTGCTTGGTGTCGGTACGTGGACCTTTCGAGGATTCTTGCCATCAGCTATTATCAAACGATGAGCGTCTTCACTTAGGCTCGCGACATGCTGCACCATCGCGCGAATAATCTCATAGTCTTCTTTGCCGCACTTGAGCTGATGCTTCAATACAAGTTTGCGTCATCATTTCTTGAGATATGTTCGAGAATAGCAGTGAGCAGCACACGAATACAGTCAAATAGTGCCTACGAGGCATCACTTTGCACACTGAGTGTGCATGTCACTGGACGCTTCTGGTGGAGCACGAATTCATTAGGGTGGCTCATCAAGGAGAACCGCTTGTACGCGCGAGCATCGCCCGGCTCCGCTTGGGATTGCTTCTAAATCTCGATGGTGTAGGTGCATCGGTAACGGGCTTGAGCGCCCACTCGGCAGCGCCCGACACACCATCTGCCATCAGGTCTGCCGAGATCCTGCCGCCACCTGTCGTGCCTTCGCCCCCACTTCCAGAGGAGATCCTATCAAAGAAGATGTATCGCACACCAACAAGAGCAACGGGGTACAGCAGTGATATTGCTATTGTAGCACACACTGCAGTGGTTTGCGTGGTGCTTTCCAACACATTACACATTCATCGACTACTTGATCCATGCACTAGACCGGCAG
>Ga0163144_10020093_pt1 | contig 13388 bp, 10 predicted proteins | sample OliLak19BULKMAT1_FD_123175 | JGI IMG/M metagenome (GOLD analysis project Ga0163144, IMG submission 123175) | Freshwater microbial mat bacterial communities from Lake Vanda, McMurdo Dry Valleys, Antarctica - Oligotrophic Lake LV.19.BULKMAT1 | ecosystem: Environmental > Aquatic > Freshwater >... | reverse complement strand
TTCATCAGAGCTTCAGATTGATGCACTATAATTAGCCCTAAATGCATGAGTATAGTATGCATAATCTGATGAATGACGAATGATAAGGATGTGCATGATGAGCCAACCATCTACCGCTGCTGTGCCATCGCCAACGCGAATTCCATGGGCCTTGATCGCCCTGGCTGTGATAGTAGCCGTGATTGCTGCCGGTTTGAGCTTCAGCACTGGCGAGGCGCGAGTCTGGTGGGAGGTTGTCACCCTTGGGATTGTTGAAGGCGTGACAGAATTTCTACCAATCTCCTCAACGGCCCATTTATTGATTATTGCTGATCTGCTTGGTTTTAAGAATAGTATTGGTGGCACCTTTGAGATTTTCATCCAGCTTGGTGCGATTCTGGCCGTTGTTGGCTACTATGCCCGTGATCTGCTGACGCAGGCGCGGGCGATCCCGACGAGCAAACCGACACAGCAGTTCTGGCTTGGTATTCTGATCGCATTCATTCCAGCAGCGGTGATCGGCCTGACATTGCACAAATGGATCAAGCAGGTATTGTTTGCGTCGCCAGCTGTTATTGCGGCATCGCTTATTCTGGGCGGAATCGTCCTGATTGTGATTGAGCGCATTTCCCTGCGAACCACCACCACAGAACCAGAACAGACGACATTCAAGCAGGCGCTATGGATTGGCCTGGCTCAGGTAACAGCACTGATACCTGGTGTCTCTCGATCTGGCGCATCAATCGTTGGTGGCATGCTGGCAGGGCTTGATCGACGATCTGCAACAGCATTCGCCTTCTATCTATCGATACCAACCCTGGGTGCTGCAACGGTGGTGGATCTGATCAGCAATCTCGATCTGGTTACATCTGCTGATCTGGCACGATTGCTTGTTGGAGCTATTGTCTCTGGAATTGTTGCCTGGATTAGTATTGGTTGGCTGCTGCGCTATGTCTCCCGAAATAGTTTTGTGAACTTTGGGATCTATCGGATTATTGCAGGCATGTTGGTGTTGGGGCTCGTGGCAATTGGGAAGCTATAGCTATACGGTATAATGCGCGTGTCTGACGAACGGCAGGAAATACCCCTGGCGTGAAATGAAGTAGTGGTCAACCCGTTCATCGCCCAGAGATGATGACACGACAAATAACAAAAACACTCGTTCTTTCACTGCTTGGTGGGTTAGCTGTTGTGCTATTCCTTGCCCTGGCCTACCCCATCGCCTGGCCACTGACGATTGATATCGGCACTCGGGATGCCCGATTCGTGAGCGGGTTTCATGAGCCAGAGCAATTTGGCGATACTCTGTTTCGCTGGACGACCGAACGCTCCGAATTGGCATTACCGCGTGCGCCCGCTGGGCAGGCTACAATCATGCTGCGCCTGCTGAATGGCTACCCAGATGGGCAACCCGATCCACGGCTGACGGTGAGTGTCGATAGTCGCAATCTGGGATCGTTTGACATCACTCGTCGGCCAAGTGGTGTGCGCCGCTACACGATACTGGTTCCAATCACGGAGCGGGCCGATTGGGCAACCCATCTGCTGATTGAGAGCACAACCTATTCACCGCTTGGTGATCCACGTCCGCTTGGTGCGGTGCTGGATCGGGTGAGTATTGCACCAACATTGCGCTCTGCAAATATCCCGCCACTCTGGTTGATTGCATCGGCGTTTGTACTCGGTGCCCTGACGACGCTGGCTGTTGGGTTGGCTGGCGTTGGCCGCATCGCAATGATTGCTGTGCCGCTGCTGGTTGCGCTGCTTGTCGCAATCGGGGTTGTGTTGCGCCCGCTGGAGATTCTACCATTTATTCAGCGCCTGGCCGCAATTCCTGCAATTGCCTGCCTCGGATTGGGGTTGGTGCGCTTACTGGTGCCGATCATATCTGCTAGAAGTAACTCGGTTCGGGAACGAATCGCTGTTCGTGGCATCGATCTGCCAATTCTTTTGGCAGTGACATGGTGGATGTTGCCGGTGTTTCAGTGGGCGCAGATCCGTGATGGTGCCTCAATTGGGGTTGGCGATGAGACATTCTGGCTGGCGGGGATTGCAGCACTAGCCGTGGTTGTAGCAGTCGCAATAGCGCTGGCGCAGAGCCGTGATCTGGCGGGCAGCGAACGAGCGGCACTGATCGCCCGCTATGCGCTGATGGCGCTGGCATTGGGTGCGGCCATTCATCTGAGTTATGCGCTCTGGTATGCCTTCACCCGCAGCGGCAAGGATTTCTGGATTCTGTTCAAGGGTGCCCGCGATTGGGCGCGTGGCGGCTCGCTGTATGATCTCGATGCAGTGATGACCAATCATGTTGGTGCGGTTTTTAAGGTTCCGCCATTCTATGGCATGCTGTTCACGCCATTTGTCTTTCAGGATGGGCTGCAAATCCTGTTCTTCCATCGGATGATCAATCTGGGCCTCATGATCGCAACCGCTCTGGTCTGGTTACGGATGTTTCGCCCGTTGCCACGTTGGTGGGGTGTTGCGACGCTGCTTATTTTGTTGAACAGCCGCCCGCTGGCCGATACAATTGCCTATGGGCAGATCGATCTGCTGCTGTTGTTCCTGTTAACATGCGCCTTGTGGGCTATGCGCTCGGAGCGTAATGACTTGGCGGGAATCCTGGTTGCACTCGGAACGCTGTTTAAGGTCTACCCGCTGATTCTGCTGGCCTTCTTTGTGCTAAAGGGCCGCTGGCGTGCCGTGGGCGGCTTCCTCATCGGCATGCTGGTGTTCAACGGAATTGCGATTGCCGTCATGGGCTGGGAGATGCACCGCATCTATCTGTTCGAAGTCATTCCACGCATTGGTGGCACAACATCGTGGGTGGAGAACCAGACCATCTCCGGATTCCTTGCGCGTATCACCGATGTGCCATTTGATGCCCATATTTTTGAGAATCGGGCGCTATCGTTGCTTGGGACGGCACTCTCGGGCCTGCTCTCATTGGCCGCCTGCTGGCTCACACTCCGCCCAGCCGATGGCCGCAGTACGGCTTTTGCGCTTCAGTATGCCCAGTTCTTATTGCTGATGGTTCTGGCAGTACCAGCGGCCTGGATGCACTACGAGACATTACTTGTCCTGCCGTTTGGATTATTATTGTTACACCTCCGCGAACAGGTGGTGAGCCTGCCGCGTGCCGTTGTGATCGCATTGGCCTTTGCGCTGGTCTCGTATGGCAACCAGTGGAGTTTCAATGGAACCACGGTGATGGGCTTCTTAACTATTGCCGGAATCTCATATAAATTCTATGGAATGCTGCTGTTTAGCGGCCTGCTAACGGCCTGCCTGCTGGAACAGCGTATGCCATTATTTGCGCCTCGGGCTAAAGTCGCTCCGCTCCTAACCAAAGCCGGTTGACACGCTCCGTTGCGTGTGGTACGTTAAGCTTCTGTAAAAGTAAATATTGCTAGGGGAGCTGGGTGATCCCAGCTGAGAGGGCGGCACGATCGATGCCACCGACCCTTCGAACCTGAACTGGGTTATGCCAGCGGAGGAAAGCGTTGCGGTTGATATGCCGCCGACCACCTCTGGTCGGTGGTTTTTTTATTGGAGGAATATGATCATGGTTCGACCAATTTCTGTATTATTGATCGCTATTACGCTATTGGCTGCCTGTGGCGGTAGTAACCCGACTGCTGTACCCACCTCCGTTCCAACGGTTGCACCTGTGCCAGCAGCGACCATAAGCGTGCCAGCACCAACCGAAACAGCAGCGCCGAGTGGGCAAAATGGTGAATTGGTGCTGATGACCCACGATAGCTTTGCGGTCAGCAAAGAGGTTATCGCTGAATTTGAACAGCGCGAGGGTGTGAAAGTCACGGTGCTGCCAGCTGGCGATGCAGGCACAGCACTGAATAAGGCGATTCTGAGCAGGGATGCGCCGCTCGCCGATCTGCTCTTTGGGGTCGATAATACCTTTCTTAGCCTGGCACTCGAAGCCGCTATTTTCGATCCATACCAGTCGCCAGCACTGGCAGCCATCCCCGAACGCTTTCGGCTTGATCCAACGTCCCAATTAGTGCCAGTGGATTATGGCTATGTGTCGATCAACTATGACAAAGCCTATCTAAAGCAGAAGAATCTAACTCCGCCAACAACACTGCGCGATCTGACCAAGCCAGAATGGAAGAGCATGCTGGTCGTTGAGAACCCAGCGACATCATCGCCAGGGTTGGCCTTCTTGCTTGCTACGGTTGCCGAATTTGGTACAGAGGGTAGCTACACCTATCTCGATTATTGGCGCGATCTGCGGGCCAATGATGTGCTGGTGGTTGAGGGGTGGAGCGATGCCTATTCCACACAATTCAGCGGTGCCAGCGGCAAAGGCCCACGCCCACTGGTCGTCTCCTATGCAACCAGCCCGGCAGCCGAGGTCTATTTCAGCGAAGGCAAACTCAGTGAGCCGCCAACTGGCAGTCTGAATATCGGCAGCTTTTTGCAGATCGAGTTTATTGGCATCCTGAAGGGTACCAAACAGCGTGCATTGGCCGAGCGCTTCATCGATTATATGCTCAGCAAGCGCTTCCAGGAGGATATCCCGCTGCAGATGTTTGTTTATCCTGTGTTGCCAGATGCAGCACTGCCGGATGTGTTCACCAAGTTTGCACCAGTACCGGATGCGCCTGCGAATGTGACACCCCAGCAGATTGGGCAGAATCGTGAGAATTGGATTGAGGCCTGGACGAAGGTTGTGCTACGATAGCGATGGGGTACGACATATGTTTTTGAAATGTCCCGTCGCATGTTCGGCAATAATCGTAGGGGCGGTTCGTGAACCGCCCACCGATGGGCTGGCCAATGCGGGCGATTCACGAACCACCCCTACCCCGGATGACGCCGTTGTGGCCTATCGAGAGAATACGTCACACGAATAGTTAGATACCCCCGCCCCGTATACGGGCATATTGGTGCTATACTGAATAGTGGGTTTCAGCCAATTCTATACTATGGAGTGACATCATGATCGATTTTACCCCAGTTCGAAACAAGGAAAAATCCTATCGGGAACTGCTTGGTCACTATACGGTTGCTGAGTTAAAGCAGCTGACCAACGAAATGATCGATCTGCAGTTGTTCTTGATCACTGAAAGCAGCGATGCGGATGTTGTGTTTGTGCCAAGTGACCCAAAAGCCAACGACACCTTTGCCAATAACAGCGATGTTGTGGATTTGCCCTGGACGCTTGGCCATGTGATTGTGCATGTGACGGCATCATCCGAGGAATCGGCGGCAATTGCTGTTGAATTGGCCCGTGGCGTGCCCCATCGTGGTGGCCGTTCCCGCAGCGAAGTGCCATGGGAAACGGTAACGTCGATAACGCAGTGCCGTGATCGGCTGGAAGAGAGCCGCCGTATGCGGCTGGCAAGCCTGGATATGTGGCCAAACACTCCCGATCTGGAGAATAGCTACGCCTGGCGTGAGGGTATGGAGCCATTCAATGCTCCAACTCGTTTCTGCCTGGGCTTTGCCCACGATGATGATCACCTCAACCAGATCCGTGATATCGTCCAGCAGGCCAGGGCTGCCCGTTCCTAATTGGGTTGCATAGAATGAATGGCGGCGGCTGAATGCGCCAACGTGCTCACATCCAATCGCCGCCATCATCTGCGAATAGGCTTCGACGGATCTTACTGTCGCTCATTCCCATCTGCTTTCTGATAGTGCTGTTCCTCTACCCGCTTGCTGCGATCCTGCGCTTGAGCCTCTCACAACCCGCAATCACAGAATTACTTGGCGACCCATATTATCGCGGGGTTGCCTGGTTCAGTTTCTGGCAGGCGCTGCTTTCAACCATCCTGACGCTCGCTATAGGCCTGCCTGCTGCCTTCGTGTTTGCACGGTTACGCTTCCCAGGCCGTTCGTTGCTGCGGGCGCTCACGACAGTTCCCTTCGTTCTGCCAACCGTTGTCACAGCGGCTGGGTTCTCGGCACTCCTGGGAACAGGCGGCCTGCTTGGCGATCTCGCCCGTTGGCTAGGGCTGCCACCGCCGCAGGTCATTGGAACGCTTGCAATTATACTGTTCGCGCATGTGTTCTATAATGTTGGCGTTGTCGTGCGCTTGGTTGGCGGGCTATGGGCAGCACTCGATCCACGTTTGGAACAGGCCGCAGCCATGTTGGGTGCGACGCGCCTGCGCATCTTCCGTATGGTGACGCTGCCACTGCTCAGGCCAGCAATTGGCGCAGCAGCACTATTGGTTTTTATCTTCACCTTTGGTAGCTTTGGCGTTGTATTGCTGTTGGGTGGGCCGCGCATGGCCACGCTGGAAGTCGAGATCTATCGGCAAACGACCCAACGGCTCAATCTTGAGGTTGCTGCTGGCCTTGCGCTCGTACAGGTGCTGGTAACACTGCTCGCTGGTTGGATGTACCTGCATCTCACAACCAGGCAGGCAGGCAGAAGCAATCTCCGTGCTCGCAGCGAAGCCCTGCGCCCTGCGCGTGATTGGGCGGAGCGCCTGCTTCTGGCTGGTGTGGTGGGAGTGTTGCTGCTGCTGACACTGCCATTGCCAGCGCTGGCATGGCGCTCGGTAACATTGCCATCTCTACCAAATGGCCCATCCGAACTGACACTGTCATACTATCAGCACCTGAGCGAGAACCGTCGCGGTGCGCTGTTCTTTGTACCACCTGCACAGGCAATCCTCAACTCGGTTGGGTTTGGGCTGGCGGCGACGCTCTTGGCGCTGGCAGTTGGTGTTCCAGCAGCATATCTCGTCACGAGGCGGCCAGCGATAGCATCACGAAGCCAGCGGATCACAATGGCACTCCTCGATCTGCTGTTCACATTGCCACTTGGGATCAGCGCCGTCATGCTTGGCCTGGGCTATATCGTTGCCTGGGGGCCATTTGGCTTACTGCGCTCACCGCTGCTCATTCCAGCAGCGCATGCGCTACTGGCGTTTCCCCTGGTTGTGCGAACGCTCGTCCCGGCCTTGCGTGGCCTGAGCCCCACGCTCCGCGAAGCCGCTCGTATGCTGGGTGCCAGCCCAGAGCGTGTGCTATTGCACATCGATCTGCCATTGCTCACCCCAGCATTACTGGCAGCAGCAGTCCTGGCCTTTACGGCATCCCTTGGCGAATTTGGCGCAGCATTACTGCTTGCCCGCCCCGAATATCCAACCGTGCCAATGGTGATTGGGCGCCTGCTGGGCCAGCCTGGTTCTGCCAACTATGGCCAGGCACTAGCACTCAGCACCATCCTGATGCTCGTGAGTATTGTTGGGTTCCTGCTGCTTGAACGCATCCGGCCAGCTGGTGTTGCGGAGGTATGAAGGAAACGAGTATTCAGAAGTCAGAATGAAGCATCCAGAACCACCCTCACCCCCAGCCCCTCGCCCAGAGGGCGAGGGGAGTTGCGAATCTTGCTCCCTCTCCCTTGGGGAGAGGGTTGGGGTGAGGGAGAAAACGGCCAAGCTCAGATGCCTATCGAGGTATCTCTACGTGCTGCCTTCGTACCGGTGCGATGCATCGCTGCTGACTCCTACCGTTGCAGAAACTCTGCCAGCAATCCATGGAAATGATGAACGCCATTTTCGCGCGCAACCGAGAAGCGCCCGGTATTGTAGACCCGTGATTTGAGGCGTTGCTGAACAAGCTCACAGATTTCGATATCTTCTTTCTGCACGAGATCACTGAATTCAAACGATTTGGCGAAATCCTCGGCGGCATTTGGCCGATCGGCATCAAGAACATACCACTCAAAGATTGTGACTGTTTTGTCTGGGCCAAGTGGCAGAATAATATTGATCTGCACATTGTCCGGGTAGATATTCAGCATCAGGTTTGGGAACACCCAATAGTACAGAGCCTGTGCAGCGGCCCCATCATCCAGATTGCGGCGGTAGAGCGAATCTGGCTTCTCACGGATTGGCGCAAATTGTTTTGAATAATAACGGAATGTATCAACCCGGTATTGCTTATAGTCGATCTCCTTGAACAATCCAGGGTGCGCTGCCGGAATGTGATAGCCCTCAAGGTAGTTATCGACATACACCTTCCAGTTACAGTTGATCTCATAATCGACGCGCTTATAGAAGCCCATACGCTCGATTGGCATGTGCTTGGTTTCTTCTGGAATGGCTCCCAGTGCTTCCTGAAGCGATGGCGCTTCATTGTTCAGGTTCACGAACACAAACGGTCCCCAACTATCGACGCGTACAGGCACTAACCCGAATACGGCTTTGTCGAAGCCCTGAACACCCTCGAATTCCGGGGTGTGCAGCAACGTCCCATCGAGCCCGTAGGTCCAGGCGTGATACAGGCATTGCAGCGTTTTGCGGTTGCCACAGCCCTGTGCAACGGCACCGGCCCGATGGCGGCACACGTTATAGAAGGCATGCAATGCCCCGGTTGTATCGCGGGTGATGACTAATGGCTCCTGATTGACGGTACAGGTAAAGAAATCGCCAGCCTGCCGCACCTGTTCCAATCGCCCAACCAGTTGCCAGGTTCGGCAGAAGATCTGTTCCTGTTCAATTGGCAGCATCGCTGGATCCGTGTACCAGCGGGCGGGGATCGTCGTTGCACGAGCCAGATCCGGCTCGAACGTGAAACTGCGGAGTGTGTCCATCGTGTATTTCCTCTTCTTCGAGTATTCAGGAGTCAGGCGTCAGAATCTTCAGTTCTGCCACTGCCGCTGTTATATGAAACTGACGCATAGTAAGCACCTTCTGACTCCTGACTCCTGACTTCTGACTCCTAATAGCTGAAAGCTACTATTCAGCATTATTTTGCGCCCGAATGGCCTTTTGTGCAACATGCCGCGCCTGCAGCACGCCCAGCACCAGGCTGAATCCAAACACAATGTTAAAATCTGTCGTATAATATAAACATAATCTGCGGAATGTTGTACATACTCAACCATGTGTGTTGTGAAAGCTTACTACCCGTAAGGGTTATGGAGCCATTTTGTGTTGACGCAAGGTGTGTAATGATGCACAAACGGCCTACAATATTGAACGAACACGACCAAGAAACGGAAGAGCATAGCCATCGGGTGAGCCGCCTGACGGTGCGTATCGCGCAGATGCTGGGCCTGAATAGATGCTTTGTCAGCTTGCTTGAGCAGGCTGCTCGATTGCACGATATTGGTAAAGTTACCGTTCCGCTTGGCATTCTGCACAAGTGTAGCGATCTCTCGGATGATGAGTGGGCAATCATGCGAACCCATACTGTCGCGGGGGCGAAGATTCTCGCCGAACAGCGCCAGCCCCACGAACAACGTTTACCGCATATTCAGATGGCCGAGCAAATTGCTCGCTATCATCACGAGCGTTGGGATGGATGTGGCTACCCATCCGGCCTTGCTGGTGAGGCTATCCCATTGGAAGCCCGTATCGTTGCCGTTGCCGATGTCTTTGATGCACTCGTTAGCCGCCGACCCTACAAAGAACCCTGGTCGACTGAGCAGGCTGTTGAATCGATCCGCAGTGCAGTTGGGACGCAGTTTGATCCACAGGTTGTTGCGGCATTTGTTCAGGTGATCGATGAGTGTAGCGCTCCTTCCTCTATGCAATGACATGCTCCGACATGCTATGATGAGGATGATTGGATTGCTGATCGAGCCATCAACCGGAGCATCTGCCAATGCGCTTTACCCGCAGCCTACTAACACTATTTCTGGTTCTTGTACTGCTCGTGTTTGCTGCACAACTGACCTTCCGCACCGATCCGCGTGATGGGTTGCGTGCTGCCGATACCCTCTTTCTGGCGAGCCACTACCATAATGCTCGTTTGGCGTATCGTGGCCTTGTGCTTGCAGATGATGCACCATCAACACCAGCAATAGCCTATGTGCGCTTGGGTATGGTGGCAACCGTGCGTGGCGAAGCCAATGATGCGATTGCTGCGTTTGCAACGGCGCTGGGGCGTGGCGTATCCGGCGATGATTATGATCTGACTCGGCTGTATCAGGGCGCTCTTGGGGCAAAAACAGCGAGTTATGGCGCTGCTCCAGCATTATGGGCGCTTCTTCCGATTGGTTCGCCGCTGAGCGGCCAACGCTATGCATTGGAGGGTGAATATCTTCTGCACCGTGGGGATTATGCGGCTGCCGAGGTGGCCTTGCGCAAGGCACTGAACGTAGATCTCCCGATTGCCTGGCGCGCTGCCGTTCATCGCTGGCTGGCGTTGCTCCGCGCTTCCAGCGATCCCGCTATGGCACTCACAGAATTGGCCAATGCAGGCACCGTTGCAACAATGCCGCATGCGCCGCGCCGCGCTGAATATCTCGCAAATGCATTGTTAACGCCGACAGCAGATCTGGCCGAACGCCTGAGCGCAATTCTGCAGGCCGATGATGATATTCGCACCCAATTACTTGGGCAGTTCTATCTTGATCAGGGCCTCTACCCGCTTGCAGAAGCCCAGTTCGCTGCCGTTCGCCCAGATGGCCCACAGGGCTTGGCTGCCGCTGCATATAGCGCCTATGTGCGCTGGATTGCTGGTGATCGGGCGGGTGGCCTCGAACGATTACGCACACTCGTCGAACAACATCCGCAAGAACCGCGTGCCCGTGCGTTGCTCGCATTAGTTGCGCTTGGCACCGACAATACGCAGATGGCGCAGGAACAGCTGCAGATCATTCGGCAAATAGCCCCAAATGATCCAGCAACGAATCTCGCCTGGGGCCAGTGGTATGCTGCCCAGCGCGATTACCTTGCAGCAGGCCAGGAGTATCGCCGCGCTCTTGATCATGCACCACCAGATGAACGCGGTGTCTATGCGCTCTATCTGGCGCGCTTTCATCTGGATAGCTCAATCGAAGTATGTGCATTGGGCTTGCCCGCCGCTCAGGTTGCTGCCCAGAGTGTGCCGCCACGCGCCGATGCCTGGTTAGCACTGACGCAGGCTCGGCTTGTTTGTGGCGATCCACAAGCAGCCAGGAATGCAGCCGAACGTGCCCTGGAACTCGATCCACAACAGCCCGAAGCACACTTCCTTCTTGGAAAAACCCTGATGGCTCTCGGTGATCGTGATGCTGCCCGACAGGCGTTGATTGCTTCTGCTGATGCCCAACCTGCCAGCCAATGGCGCACCCGCGCCGAAACCGAGCTAGAATGGCTTGGGTTCAATTAAAGTGCCGCTATGCACGGCAGGCGTCCAGGAACCGTTCCGCAGTTTTTTGCTCACGTATTCTGACTCCTGACTCCTGGCTCCTGACTCCCTACCGCCGCTCCATCAAAAAAAATCGTCAGGATCATGTCCACGATTGCCTCAAGCGCCGCAGGCTCGCGTGGCTCAGATGGTGTGAAGAATGGGTATGCCATTCCCAACAGAATCCAGGTCGCGGTATGCGGTTCGAGTTGTTGCAGCTCGCCACGTTCCATGCCGGTACGCAGTGCAGTAGTGATTCGGTTGATAAACTGTTCGTGATAGCGTTTTCCGAATAGGGCGCGTGCTTCCGGCGCAAGATGGGCCAGTTCATTGCTGGCTAGCCGCATCACCGCACGCTGCTCTGGTGGTTGGGCAAAGATCGCCCGCAGCATTGCAGCCACCTCTGCCCGCGTTCCTGGCTCAGTTGGCTGCATCTGGGTGATCCCATGTTCCAGCCGATCCAGGCAATTCGTCAGAATCGCCAGAAATAGTTCTTCTTTATCGCGGAAATGATAGTACAGGCCAGCTTTTGAGACACCAACCGCCTCGGCGATTTCGCGCATAGAAATCCCATGATAGCTCTGTGCCACAAACAGGCGCGTTGCTTCATCCAAAATGCGCTGGCGTATATCGCCTGTTTCGGCTGTCGTCATGTTCTTTCCCAAATATTGATTTGGTTCTATTTTACACGAATGATTTGCTTGTTCGGGCGGTTGAGGCGAACACAAGGTTCGCCGCTACTGCCTGGTTCATGGTTCGTATTCTGAATACTGACTCCTGGATTCTGGCTTAGGCTGTCACCTGATTGCGCTGAACCGTTTCAAGCTCGGCAGCTCGGCTCTTCAGCTGTGTAGATGCAATAGTCAGAATCAACATCACAGCACCACTCGCCAGAAACGCCGCCGCATAACCATCTATTCCGCCACGCGCTGCCACGACCGCGCCCATGAGAGCAGCACCAACCAACTGCCCAATACTGATGAAAATGGTCAATAGCCCCTGCGCCGAGGCACGCTCGCTACCGGTGACTTCATTTAACATAATGTAGCGTAACGAGGCACCAAGCAGGACGCCGATCCCGATCCCGAACAGGATCGCGAACACATAATAGAATGGCAGACTGGTGGCAAACAGGCCAATAATAATCAAACTGGCCGTGAGCAGTACGCTTCCAATCAGGACAACCAAACGTGAGCCGGATGTGTCCAGCAAACGGCCCGAAAATGGCGAACCGACGGCCATTCCGATCACCATTGGTATGAGCATAAAACTCGCCGTCGCTGGCGTTACAGCAAATGCTGCCACCAACAACGATGGAACAAACAGAATGACAGCCTCGCAGATTCCTGAGCCCAATGCTAGCGCCCCGACAAGCACAATCTGGCGGTTGCGAAACAGACGCAGATTGACGACGGCATGGCTGTTGCGCCGCGAAACGATGATGAAGATCGGCAGCAGGATGGTCGCAACCACTAACAGCGGCCAGGCCAATGGATCGGTAGCACCTGCGCGTACACCCTGGCCGAGTGCCGTGAGCCCATAGGCCATTGCGCTGAGCATGACCGTCAGAAGCAGTGTTCCAAGCCAATCAAATGGTTGGCTAGCGCTTGCTCCTCGCCCTGGTAGGGTGCGCAGGCCCAACACAATTACGATTGCTGCGATTGGTAGGTTGATCAGAAAAAGCCAGTGCCAACTCAGCAGTAGCAATGCTCCACCAAGAATTGGCCCGAGCAGGAAGGCGATCCCAAAAACAGCCCCGATCAGCCCGAGTGCGCTACCACGCTTCTCGGGTGGGAAGGTATCGCCAATGACGGCACTTGCCACAGGGAAGATACCACCGGCTCCGAACCCCTGAATAGCGCGCCCAATCAACAGGATCGTGAAACTTGGCGCACTAGCGACCAACAGTGATCCAATGGCGAACAGGCTCACACTGAATGTATAGATTGTGCGTCGCCCAAACAGATCTGAAAGACGTGCGATAAATGGCGTTCCAACCAGATTCAACAACACATAGATCGTGAACACCCACGTCAGCCCACGATCATCGGCATTAAAGGCCTGTTTGATCGCTGGTAGTGCAGGCCCGACAATCGCAATATCGAGTGCTGCCATCAAAACGCCAATAAACAGCACCAGCAAAATTTGGTTGCGCTTCCGATCCTCAATCGGAGTTGCCGCCGCAGATATACTCGCCATATTTCTACCCTACTCTTCTATCTTCTGAGAGAACAAGCACATCGTAGACTCTTGCTCTCTTGTTCCGCAACAAAGAAACAAACCAACAAGCAGCGCAGTGTTCAGAAGTGCTC
>Ga0163144_10020091_pt1 | contig 13389 bp, 24 predicted proteins | sample OliLak19BULKMAT1_FD_123175 | JGI IMG/M metagenome (GOLD analysis project Ga0163144, IMG submission 123175) | Freshwater microbial mat bacterial communities from Lake Vanda, McMurdo Dry Valleys, Antarctica - Oligotrophic Lake LV.19.BULKMAT1 | ecosystem: Environmental > Aquatic > Freshwater >... | reverse complement strand
TGGCTGCCCCGAACCCGAAATGAGCCTTTGTCGCACTTCAGCAAGTAGACAAAAATCCACGCTTCGAGGCGAAATTCACACGTCAGGGTGTAGATGTATCGAGGCGGCAGGTCAGTAGGCAAGTCAAACAAGTTCATGTATCACCTCTCCTGTTGATCATTTCATCATGCCCCTTGCCTGCGCCAGCCCATCAGGAGTAAGCCCCCAATAGATGTGCTCCGCATCCCTCAAAGTTGAGCGCGGGCTGATGAATGGCTGAGTTGCCTGATGCAGCATCCCTGATTTGACAAGGGCATCAATTTCAGAGAATTTGGGAGGCCTGCCGCTCCCAGACATGTGGATGTCCGAGGCCCGGCTTGCGCCGAACCTCGCGACATAGAGCAATATTGCTCGTTCCCTGTCGGTCACCCAAACTGCCAGTTCTTGATGATGGCGCCGTCCATGACGCAGGGAGCGTGAGAGTTGTGGTTGCCGGGCTTGAGCTTGTTGTCAGTCATCCACACATGGACCGCTGTCATAGTTGCCATGACTGCGTTGAACGGAGTTGCCGCGTTCTCGATGCGGGCATACCAGAAGCTGCCGACGGTGCCAACTGCGACTTCAACGCGCTTGCCCTCATAGTTGACGATGAGCTTGTAGCGGCCACTCGACAGTGCGCGGTGATTGGTGACGTGCGCGGTCATCGGTCCATCCACCCGCCCGTGTATGGCTTCCACGAGGATATGCGGTGAGCTTCGTCCTCGTCAATCAGGATGCCGAAGCCTGACATATCAACCATGCCGAGCAGCACGCGGCGTGCCCCTTCCTCCTTTGCCTCAGCAACGCCACGGAAGCCGTATTCCACGACCAACTCCCCTGACCCTGCCTCATAGTAGCTCATACGAATATTCCTATCAGTCATTTGACGGCTCCGTTTGTTTGCGGTCGTTCCGCGTCTCTATAATAGAGAGTAATCAAGGGCTCCAGAAGAGATTTATCTGAAAAGGGCAACTTCTACCACTTCCTTAGTTGGTCACCAGCAATTGAGGTGATTGTCCAGCCATCGCCTGACCTGGTCTTTTTGGCGTTGCAATAAATCTTGATCCCCTTGAACTTGATAATCATCTTCTCTCTGTGGGTCAGCATGCGTTGCGCCACAAGGCTGCGCTTCTGATCATAAATCAGAGCCAGCCACCTCTCTGATGTGCGGAGCGGAGCCACAGGCAGCTGAACTTTGACGACGATCTCCTCGCTCACAAAACTGATCCTTTTGTGTCGTCGCGCACAGCGCGGGCTCTCTCCATGATGTAGGGGTCATCGTGCGCGCTACTCTCGCCACCACGGTAATGGTCACCGATCAGTTCGTCCAGCGCGGCCCACAGGCGCATCACTGTTGCCTGTAGGATAAGCACGTCGTCCGGGTGCATGACTGGGGCGTGAATTGAGTAACCGCCCTTCACGCTCGGATCAGCGCCGCGCATAGGGAACACTGGCTCATCACCTTGGCGAACCCATGTCCATGCCCATGGCGCGCGCTCAACCTTTTTGCTGGTCACAAGATTGTCTCCTTGTCATCTGGTGTAGCAAGAATGTCCATGGCCTCAAGAATGTCCAAAAGTCTGCATATCCGGTCTATGACATCGCCGTTCGGCTCATTCTCCTTGCTGCGTCGCCGCAGTTCCCTCCATGCTGATGCCAGCCTGCACAAAAGCTCTTGCTCTGTCACGCCTCTACCACCCAGTTTTTTTGTTGACGATGAGAACGTCCCCAAATATGGGGCCAGCACCAAACTTGTGCATGTCCTCAGGCGTCATTGAGTTGCGCAGATGGCTGACCAGAGGATTTCTGGGGCTTTGCAGCAGCATCCCATCCTCATTGCAGATGCAGCGCCAGGCATTGTTGTTGTAGCGCATGTCCCATCGCTCAACAAATCCCGGAATTGTTGGTATGAAGCGCTGGCCAGCCCTCCAGTGGCATTGAACCAACTCCTGAGCCTCCGCCATCGGGATTTTGCTCTCCATGCGGAAGGGGACCACATTCATCATGGTTGACAGCCACAACCCAGCGGGATCATTGCTGGATTTTACCATGTCGAGGCCGTCCTGCACTTTGCTGAGCAGGATCATGAAAAGCTCACGATCGACGTGAAGCACGCTGTCCTCCTCAAGCTTCACCTTCCTGGTCACATCAAGCAAGCTGGCCAGATCATACGTCATTGGCAGAAAGCGAATGTTGTTGGGCACTATTCCATCCTTCCGTTGATCACGTCAAGTGCGACGCGTGTGACTTCGCCCCATTCCTCATTGGTCAAGTCCGCCGGCCGGAACCTGTCCGGGTGCGGGATGATCAACTCTGCCTGGTCGATCAGGTCAGATGCGAGCTCACGAATTGACTTCTTCTTTGGCACGATCCACTCCGGTGGTTTGACGCCTGTCCATTGGTGAAGATGCTTTTTGCCGGTCTTGTAGTATGCCCGGTAAGCACCAACTGTATCGCCGCGAATTTGAAACTCCACAGGCATACACTGAGGAGGATCGACCCAATTCTTTCGCGGCATCCATTTGAGCATGTCTGCGCCCTCCATGTGGGCGAGCGCATCATAGCAGGCGTGCTGTTTGAGAAGGGCATTTGGAAAGCGCGTCTGATACTGGTTGCACAACTCAAACGCTCCCATCTTGACCCAGTGCCAATGCTTGAAGTCCTGACGCACCCACACAGCACAAGGATGATCCCAGTGCGACTTGGCATATATGGTGCCAGCCCTAGTTTTTGGAGGAGCAGTTGCCCCTGGCATGTGGAACGCATTGGCGAGAAGCTGGGTATATTCCAGGACCATCTTGAGAACGTGCTTGTCTACCAGCCAGGCTGCTGAAACGGTTGGGTTCAGGTCCAGGTAGAATACATTCATCCGGTGTATCCGTTCCGAACTTCCCTGGTCTCTCCATTGATCTTGAAATGGACCGCGTAAACAGACATGTGGGCCTCCCATTTGCTGCGGACTTCCCGCTATAAAAGAATAGCCCCGACCATATTAATCAGAAAGTTCTTTCTTTGAACTCCACAATATATCCAGTATAATCCTTGGTATGACAAATGATGAATTTACCCTACTGATGCCGCTTCCGACGCTGGACAGCAAGCTGGGAGAAATTCCAGAAGGTTGGCTGAGGCACGTTGAACCTCACATCATTCGAGGTCCATATCTCCCGTGCTGGGTCTGGATTGGGCCTGCTGATGGAATGGGACGACCGCTATATCGCGACAAATTAAAGTCAAGAGGCTTCTCCATGCGTCGTCATATCGCTGCGCTGTTCTGGGTAATCCCGGAGGGCATTCACGTTCAGATGAATTGCGGCATACAAAACTGCGTCAACCCACACCACATGACAATCACCCGCCGGACAGGCCGCTTTGCTGCTCCAAAGAGGAGGCTCTAGGAGCTTGGTAGCCACGCTTGGAAAGCCCCGGCTATCCCTGGGTTAGCCGGGCGGAGGAGGCTGGTATCCAAACTCCTAGAGCGTGCCTAATAGGTGAAAAAAATCCGCCGCGCCCCAACGGAGCGCGACGGATGATCCTGCCAGCGGGAGGTGACTCAGCCAGTATCAGAAGGCGATATTGTCCTCCTCAGGCGCAGTCGGCGCAGCAGGCGTCTCGGCAGCCTGCTTGGCCTTGCCCTTGCCCTTGCCCTTGGCAGCCACCGCAGGAGTGCCCTCTGCGGTGGTGCCGCCGGCAGTCCCGGCAGCAGTGGCGGCGACAGCCGCGGCAGCCTGCTTGGCTTCCAGCTTGGCCGCAGCAGCGGCCTCCAGCTTCTTTGCCTTCTCGGCAGCAGCGGCCTCAGCCTTCTCCGTCTTCGCCAGCTCACGAGCCGACTTGGCCTTGGACTTTTCGGCATCACGATCCTTCGCAGCCTGCTCCTGCTCCGGCGTCAGGGTGTAGATGTTCTTGCGGGCCTTCACCTCGGCCATGGTCACGCCATCCGGCGCCAGAACCTGCCAGGCGCCGTCGACAGTGGTGTGCTGCTTCCAGGCGCAGTCCACGGCAAAGTCTGAGCTGTAGCCGATCTTGCCGGCCGCCAGGGCCAGGTCGCCCAGGAGCATGCCGTCCACTGCCAGCGCAATGACCGCGCTGCGGCCGCTGCCTTTCTGGAACTTGTAGGGCTTGCCCGTGGAGGACAGGATGCAGTCATCGAACTTCGTCGCCTTTGCCTCGACCGGCTCGTTGGTAGCCATACGGTAGCGCATATCAGAGTGCCCTTACATTCATGATGACATCAAAGGGCTGCCATCTTGCCCGTGCCTGATTACTGCGGCGACAAAGGAAGTCTATCCCATTGCATTCCGCTAGTAAACAGGAAAATTGTCGGTTCAGCTGATTTTTTCTGGCACCTTTGCTGCGCCAATCCCAGAGTTGAACTCGACCTTGTCTGCTGCGGACGAGCCAGAATCATATGCCTCGCCATCGATTTTCTTCGCCTTTGGCTTCACATAAACCAGCTTAACGCCGATCTTGTGAAATTCCTCAGCGACCGTAGAGGCTTTGACCACAACAAGACTGCGGCCGCTGCTGGCAGCCTCATCCTTGCGATCCTCCTTCATCTTGCGCAGCCGATCACAGAGCCGCGATGCCATCCCAACCTGGAAGGAGTCATTCAGCTGGTGCTGACGAGCCCGAGGCAGAGAGTTGAACCCCTCATAGAAGTGCGCGTGCCGCACGGTCGCATAGTTCATTGCCCGATCAATGATGGCAAAGATATACTTGGCGACGATGACATCAGTCTCAAAGCCAAAGAACACCGCGTGCCGGTGATTTCCGCGCAAAGCCGACCAGACCTTGGTATCGGTCAGATATCCAATTGCGGTGACGGTGAGGAGGGAGTTTTGCCCATCCGACTTGAAACCTGTGTTGACAGAGCCCTCCTGGCAGTTTGCCTGTTCTTTGAGCTGAATGTGGGACAGGCTCAGCTCGTATGCTGCCATCAGGCTGCTTGCAAGATTGGCGGCAGACATGGCCTCCTCTTCTGTGCAGCCTGACTCGGTGGTCTTGGCCATCAGGCCAATGATGCGCCGGATTACTGATTGGCGCCTCGCGTTGATGTTTTCTTTGGTATCTTCCACTGTGCCCTCCATTGGTTTACGATCTTATACTACGCGAGACGCACCCAAGTCAGAAGCGAATAATTTGACTACCTCCTGATGATGACCTGTTCTCATATTCTGTGACCAGAGCATCATATATGCTTGAGGCAATGTCCTCCCCTGGACCGCTTTCATTTCGCCCAGGCCCATATGGCGAGCAGCACAGCACAGCATACAATTCGGAGCCCTGGCCGTCATAGAATGCCGAGGCATACCAGTAGATTGCACAATGCATCTCAAAATCATCAACGTCATCGCCAAACTTTGATTTGACGAAGGCAACCAGGTCGTGTAGCTTTTGCGTCCACTTCACTTCTGCATCTCCCTAAATTGGCAGTCCCGCGATATTAACGCTCGCGGGACTTCTTCAGAAGCGGTTTATTTGCGCCTCCACTCGTGTAGATGATAATACCACGGCTCAAAATATGCCACCCAGTTTGTGTTGAGCGTTGCATAGGTGACGTTCGGAGACACATAGCGGAATTGCACAGCCCGGTCATCGATGATCAGATGAGCCTTTGGCTTGCCCGGCTGGAATTTGAGCACTTCCAGGAGGTCTTGCCTTATCTTGTGGCGACGAAGCCACTCGATCATTGCGCCAATGGCGCGCGGATCATTGCAGCGCGCTGAGAAGATGCGCACGTCCAGATCAGGGTTCTCCAGCAGGCTCTCAAGCCAGGCAATTGCCCCAGGCAAGGGGTCATCAAGTATGATGTTCGCCCCGGCCCACCCCGACTTGTAGCTGTGCAGCACCCCATCGAAATCAACCAGAACAATCTTGCGATCTGGCATCTTCAGGATTGCAGCAAGTCTGTCCTCCAGCTCATTGATAGCCGGGGCTAGGTTGTCTCTTGGTGCCGTGTCTTCGCAGACCGACAGCAGAATGTTTAGGATTTCTCGGTCGTTCATATTTGGTTCCTCTTGTGCATTGTCAGGTAGTCATCGAAGTCATCATCGCCATAGACTGGGCGTATGAAGTTGTTGAAGTATGACTTGTCCTCTCGATCAGGCCAGGCATCGAACCTTTCCATGAAAGGCTTCATTGAGAGCTTTCGATTGACGATGAGGTGGTTCCTGATATACCCGCCAATGCTTTTGCTGTCAGTGTATGGCTCTGTGAAATAGTGGACTGTTTTTAGCGGCCAGAGGCGAATGCGCCGGAAGTAATACCACGGCAGAATGCCAATCCTCTGGTCCAGCGCATCATATGCCCAGGCTACGCAGGCCCAAGTCCCGTCTCCAGCGTCTGTGAGCTGGTCAAGCTCGCGTCTCTGGGAGCCGGTGAACAGCTTCAATGGGCTGAATCCTGGGCCAGGGATGCGACGCTCAATCTTGCTTTCCAACCAGTTCCCGCCAGTCGTATAGATGTCTGGCATGCCAAGCACCGCATCAGTCTTGATCTTGTAGGTCTTGAGGTCAGTTTTCTCAATTGCCTTGCGAATGTGATTGCTGAGGTCAGACTCAAAGAAAGAAATGCGCTGCTTGAGTATGCTCAGCATAGCCTTTTCACGGGGCATTTTTGATACGCCCAATCAATCCGTCCAGGCTCTCTCCAGAAATCACGCTGATTTGGCTTTCTGCTGGATCGGTATGTGCGTGATATTTGTCCCTCCAAATTGGCTGGCTCTGGATGATCCATCGGATCATCGCATCTCTTGCATTGTTGCTTTGAAAGCTGAATAGTTCTCCGTTCTCATTTGTGAGGCACACCCAGAACATCCCTTGGGTGTAGAGCTTTCTGGCATAGATGGTGCTGGTCAGATCGATGCGATCAGGAAATGGGTGCGGATCGGTGCAGTAAATTTTCAGGGCAGTGTATCCATAGACATCTTCAAACAGGCCGCCCATTGGGATGACAGTTTCGCGCGTTATCTCCAAGCCGCTCTCAACCTTGAGAAACTGCGCCATCTCATCATGGCTCACAGGGCCATCGCCGTCGATTTTGTATACCATGATGGCGAGATGGCCCAGCTTAGAGGGGAGAGCGCACACCGCAATGATCTGACCAAAGTCTGCCATCAGCTGTATCCTTCCAGGTTGAACTCACGTTGGTGATCAATGAACCATTTTCTGGCAGCTGACCAGCCATCATTGCACAGAGGCAAGAAGCCTATGCGAAAAATATACAGAAAACCCCCCACAAAGACCACAGCCCATTGGCGCCCTTCGTGGTTGAATTCCAATCCCCCATTATCTCGGGCGAATAACACCGGTCAGCCTCCCTTGACTGTCATAGACGTTGCAGCAACGCCCAGAATATGGTGACTCTTTCACATATCCCTTGTGCTTCCCCTTGCTGTCATACAGCTGATGCCGCGTTGGAGGCTTTTGGCGCTCTTTGCCATGTGCCTCATAGACCATCAAGCTAAGGCCAAGAAGCACCACAAAAGCCACCAATGCCCAATCAACCAATCCCTTCATCTTCTGCCTCCCCTTCCGGTCGCGCTCTAGTATAGCGCGACCGGGATATTACAGAAGCTCTTTATTTGGTTGCGAGCTTCATGTTGACGGGCACCAGAACCCCAACGAGCGTGTCGTGAGGCACATAGTTGACATTTTCCAGGTCCAGGCCGGGGTTCGTGTCATTGATGCGCCTCCAGATAGCGCGAGCCATTCGATTGGAGCCCTCAATCCTTGCGGTGGCCCGCTCAATGAACAGGTCCAGCATTTCCTGGGTGGCCCTCATCTCCTCTGCGGTTTTCACCAGAGCAGTCCAGTCGCCAGGATCGATGTGGCGGTTTGTCGGAAATTCGCTCATGATAGTTTCACCATCTTGTGTATGTCAATCTTGCGTCGTCCATCTTCTCTGATCTCTCCTCTGATGAGGAAGTCGTGACCATCGCTGTCTTCCTCCATCAAGGGTTTGCCCAGTTTGATGAAACGGAACCGATTGACTGTTGCGAGAATAGAACCAGTATCATCTTCCACCTGTAGGTTCAAAAACAGGTTATTGTGGTGCATCACCTTGCCTCCCCTCTTGGCTAGGCTCTGCGTCTCATTCAGGTCGCGCAAGTTTCTGTTCTTGAGAGTGGCAATGAACAGATACTCGCCTTTCTTCTCTGGTATGTCCTCAATCTTTATGATTGGGCCTCTAATTCCCGTTGGAAACGCCTCAGACTTGATACCCTCTGGAGCCTCATAAAATGCAGCATAGGCTTTCTGAAGCCGTTTAAGGTTATGCCATGGAGTGTTATTTGGAGCAAGCAGCTTGGATCGCTGCGCAAGGGTGAGCCGGGTGATCCAGTTCTCAGGATCAGCATTGCGCTTGGCAATGAGCCCCTCTGCTGTTTTATCACCCACTCCCTTGACTGAATTGAACCCTCCAACAACCGCACCATCCTGAGACGACCAATTGACTTCGGATTTGTGCAGATCAAACGGAATGACCGTGAGACCTTCCTTCTCAAGCTCACGGAGTAGCCGCAGCACATGGTCGTCGGATGCCGCACGTCGCAAATGGGCGACTGCAAACTCCAGGGGATAACGCGATTTGATGTATGCGCACCAATAGCTAACCATAGCATACGAGACAGCATGGCTGAGGTTGAAGGCCCATGAGCCGAAGGTGCACATGTCGTCCCATATGCGGGTGGCAATGGCATCCGGTATCTCCTTTTTGCGCGTCCCAACAAGAAACTTTTCTTTGTATTTGTTAAAGAACTCCTCACCGAGCGACTTGCTCATTGCCCTGCGCAAAGAGTTGACATCTTGCCAGTCCATGTCCCCAAGATCGCGGGTAATGGACATTACCTGCTCTTGATAAACAATAGTGCCAAAGGTATGACCAGTGTGAACGTGCATACTAGGGTGAATATAAGCCCAATCTTTCTGTCCCGTGCGTCTTTCGATGAACTCATTAGCAGACCCACTATGTAGAGGGCCAGGACGGGCCAAGCTAGTAAGAGCAACAATGTCATCGAAGTGCTCCACTCCCATTTGGCGCATCAATGATCGAACGGCATAGCCCTCAAATTGGAATATGCCTGCTACCTTGTCCTCGTTGAAGAACTTGAATGCCGGGCGATAGTCAAGGTCAACCGTATACAGGTCACGCGGATCAACCCCGGCCATCCGGCAGCAATCTTCGATGACACTCAAAGTCTTGAGGCCAAGAGCGTCAATCTTCATCAGACCAACTGCCTCAGCATCATACTTGGTTAGCATCCCAATGCCGCCCTTGAAGTGATCCACAGAGCAGTAATTGGAGATGGCGTCGTCTGATATGCAAACGCCAGCGGCGTGCTTGCCTGTGTGCCTTGGGTGGCCCTCAAGTTGCCCTGCCATAAGCAGCTTAGGGTATTTGGCTATCAACTCTTGGGCTTTTGGGAACTGCTGGATCGTATCCAAGACAGTCATATTGGCGCGGGCGTCACCGCCGCTCCGCTCAATCAAAAGCGAGGCCAATTCTTCAACTTCCCATTTCGGGACATTGTATGACTTGGCAACATCGCCTATGGATGATTTGGCTTTGAATAGAGAGACAGTTCCCAGGCGCGCAATTCTTTCAGAGCCATACTTGCCAGCAAGGTAGCCATAAACCAAATCACGATCATCATCAGGGAAATCAATATCAACGTCAGGCAAATCTGTTCTGGTAATGTCGATGAAACGCTCAAACATGAGCTTGTGGCGAATAGGATCAACTTCCACAATGCCCATGAGATAGCAAACCAGAGAACCAGCAGAACTGCCGCGCGCAGGGCCAACAAACATCCTCTCTTTTGCCCACTGAACAAGGTCCGCAATAAGCAGAAAATAATCCTGGAAGCCTTTTTCATAGATGAGCCTGATCTCATATTCATATCTCGACTTCCATGGCTCTGCGGACAGATCAATGCCGCGCTCTTTGGCTCCGATATCAGACCACTGCTCAATCGTCAGATTGATTTGCGGACGAACATTTTTGGCCTGCGGTATGCTTGCATTGCACGACCAAGCGATTTTCTGCGTCTCTGCTACCCATTGGGTAATGCTGCTCCGATCCAGATTGTGAGGGGCAAACAATGCCTTCAACTCAGAGTCATGGAACATATATTGATTGGTTGCATCCACTTCGCTGGTCTTCCGCGCAGAACCAATCGAGACTGCCAGGCGATACGCCTCAAGATCGGGGGCGCTAGGATAGAGCGGGGAGCAGGCTATAGCCACGCGAGGGAAGCCTGCCCGCGCCTTAGCCAATAGGAGCCCAGGGGTAGGAGCGGCGCCGATATATCCCGTGCCTAGGGCTTGGAAATTCTGGAAGGTATCGGGTGAAATCCTGTTGGCGATTACGACATTGGAATGGCAGATGTCTGAGATTTGATCCCAGGTTAGCCGGGGTCTGTAATAGAACTGCTGGGTGGCCAGCGTTACAGCCTCATATTGGGCCTTCAGCCCATCCCTGTCGCGTGCGATGAGGGTCACGAGATCGTGTCTTGGGTCCTTGCCCTCAAGGCTTGTGACGACCGGCAGCTGCACCCCAAAGGTCATGTGCAGGCCAGCCTTCTTGGCTGCCTTGTAGAATGGGATGTGGCCCCAGGTCCCAGACACGTCCGCGATGCCAATTGTGTCTGAGCCAATCAGCTTTGCGCGATTGATAATCTGGTCTGGGCTGCCGTATGCCTTGAGGAAGCTGTAGCCAGTGCGGATGTCAAGATATGGGATCACAGCAGACCTCTTTTCCAAAGCTCCTTGCCGCAGCGCGCAGTAGCCCGGCAATCCTCAAGCGCATCATGCGCCCCTGAGAAGCCTTCTCCAAACAGGAACTTGTGAAGCTCGACCAGCTTGGGGAACTTGACGTCAGACTTGCCTTGAATGTTTGCCACATCGCGACCCACGAGCATAATATCCGCCTCATATGGCGGCCAAGGGAATTTCATCTCAAGGTTGTAGCGCAAAAGCTGCCACCACAGAATGCGCTTATCAAACCCGATGTTGAATCCCACCCAGTGGGTGCTGTCGAGAGCGAAGTTGGCAAAGTCATAGAAGTGCGCCGGGAGAGGCCCGAATGGCCGGGCTTTCTCCAGGCTGATGCCGTGGGTTTTGAGCGCATCCTCCTCCATGAACGTCTCAGGATCAACAATCGTCTCATATTCTGCGACGGTTTCCCAGGAGGCATCCAATTGCAGGGCAGCAATTTGGATTATGCCGGGCTGCTCTTTTGGGTCCAGCGTAGACCTGAGCAGCCCCGTCGTCTCAAAATCTGCCAGGAGCATCAATGGTTGAGTGCCCCTGCTATGGCAATGCGATCCAGCCCAGAGTATTCGCGCCCGGCCCGCTTCAGGATCAGCAGCGCGTCCACGAACAGGTCAATCAGCTCTGGCGAGGAATCAAGCATTGCTGCTACGGTGCCAATGAGGTTGGCTGTGGCTCCGCTGGTATAGATGTGCAGATCATCACCTTCTGCGATCAGGATCATGCTGGTTAGTTCGTCCTGACCAATCCTCGTCTCCAGTGCCAGTGCTGCTTCCTGCAGGTTCATCAAACTTCTCCGAGTAGCGGTGCGCCAGGACGGTCATCATCATAGCGTAGACAGTCAAGTCAAAGCAGGTATCCAGAATTTCCTTGAACGGGATAGGCTTGCCGTCTCTTAGGGAACCCGCGATTTTAGCGCGGGCGAAATGCCGCAGTCTAGTATATTTCCGATTGAGGTCAGTGAATTGCTCAAAGAAACCCATGGCTGGATCGGCATCCCGATTGTCAGTGAACAGCCCATATTGCTGCGTCTTGGAAGCAAAGGTGTATTCTGCCGCAAGCAGAACCTGCTGCATTTGCCTGAAGACCTCTGATGACCCTTCAGTATCCAGAATACTGTGCAGGTCATCTTTTGCTCGATCCAGCTCAACTCCCGCTAGAGACAAAAGTTGTGCCTGAAGCTCTCTCTTTACCATCCTCAGTCTCCCATCCAAGAAGCCTGGACACCCAGGTGTGCTGGCCCAGCTTGTTGATGCTTATAGGCCAAAATTCAACCCAGTCTTCCCAAACCTCTGTGCGCCGCGTCGAGTGCCCTTCAAGGGGCACCCTCCGCAGTATGCGCTGTGTATTGATGATAGGGCCGTCTTTCACCCAGGCTGCGCCTCTGCGCGCATTTCCCCGTGGACAGCCTCGATCCTTTCCAGAGAGCCGGGCTTGCCCCTGCCGTATGCCTGCTGGGTCACCGGGTCATACACGATTGGCTTGACCGGGCAGTCAGCCACAGGGAAGGTGGGGAAGCAGCAGGTGCCATAGGTGGCGCACCAGACCTTGAGCCAGTCCTTGAACTGCGGATAGACCTCCAGCACAGCCGCCACCATGGCCCGGAACACATCCTGCGCCTCGCCCTGGGCCTTCACGCACAGGCGCTTGAGTGCCATGTCATGCAGCGAACGCAGATTGGCCTTGACGATGATGTTGGTGGAGATGTTCGTCGGGAGCACTCCGCGGGCATCCTGCTTGTTGGCGCCCAGAGCCACGAGAGTTTGGTAGACCTCGCTGAGATCGGCCATCGTCTCGTCATAGATGATTTTGTTGCTTTCGTCTCGCTCGATGCTCGGCCCGGTCACATACTCGAAGCCGGTCATGTCCACTGCGCGCTGGGCCTGCTGGGCGTAGGAGTTGTGGCGGTGGCGAACCAGCTGGTGAGTGAAGGCCCGGCTAACGCCCTCGATCAGAAACACAAAATCCACGAACTCCCAGCTGGACTGGATCGTTCCGCGCATATAGTCCAGCTCAGCCTGCTTCTCCTCAGGCGTCATTGCGGTGATTTCCGCCAGTAGGCCGGGGCTCATTTTGAGGCGAGTGGACTTGGTGAAGATGAGTAACTCCACGGCATCCTTGGTGTAAGAAACAAGCGAAACGCGCATCCTAGTCCTCCATTGCAACGATTACGAGTATAAACGAGAAGGTTCCCTTCATAAACCCCCAGTTCAGCGAAATAGGGGTCTGCAGCAAGTCCCCTAGCACGCAGTTAGAGATCGGTCGCTGTCCCTATCTACGGCTAGGTTCGTGATACGGCGCTGATTGCCTACCTTCTTACTGAAAATGTCGCGAATATCAGTCCGACCGGCGGGATGCGCTCCTCTGACCAGTATTTGGCGTTCGGCACCTTGATGTCAGAAGGCATCTTGTGCCTTGCCGCCGCATTGCCCTTGATGAAAGTGTATTTCTTGGGGACGGTTGCCCAGCGATATTCCTTCGTGTGCAGATGCCAATTTGGCCCGCACGCAATGACAATGGCCTGCTTGGCCAAGCGATATTGGTTCCAGAAATCAACAGCGATGGCCTGGAGGGGAGATGCAGACCTCCTCCTCTGCTGCTT
>Ga0163144_10020086_pt1 | contig 13392 bp, 8 predicted proteins | sample OliLak19BULKMAT1_FD_123175 | JGI IMG/M metagenome (GOLD analysis project Ga0163144, IMG submission 123175) | Freshwater microbial mat bacterial communities from Lake Vanda, McMurdo Dry Valleys, Antarctica - Oligotrophic Lake LV.19.BULKMAT1 | ecosystem: Environmental > Aquatic > Freshwater > Lake... | reverse complement strand
TTGGGTATAAATCACAACCATTCATCAAAAGAAAATCTGTAGTACACAAACCTGAACTCAAAAAAAATGAAACCCTTACTGATAGCCAATCTTCACCCTAGTTGCTGCAACTTGGGTTAAAAGTCAAACAACTATAGAATATTGTTACCTTCACCAGATTAAAATCTTAAAGAAGGTGTTGACAATGCATAACAAACCAGTAGAATAAATTTCTGAAAACGAAAGATTAAGTGGGGCTATCTAGCCTCAGGTAATTGATTTAATGAAAGAATTCTTTCATTCTGTCAAAAAATCCTTTCTCCTTATTTTCTGCGTTTGGTATAAAGTTTTCTGCTTCTTCAAGTTTGCGAAGAATCTCTTTTTCTTCAGTACTTAGTCGTTTAGGTGTATAAATATTTACTTGTACCAATTGGTCACCACGAGCATAACCGTTGAGATCGGGCACACCTTTATTTCGTAAACGCAACATTTTACCACCTTGCGTTCCTGGATCTATTTTAACCTTTACCTTGCTATCAATAGTATGTATTTCAACATCACCACCCAAAGCGGCCGTCGGGAAACTGATAAACAGGTCGTATAGTAGGTTATTTCCCTCTCTTCTAAAATCTGGGTGTTGTATTTCTTCAATCAGGACAATTAAATCCCCTTGACCACCACCCATTGGAGAATCATTTCCATTTCCTCTCAACGAAAGTTGCATACCATTTTGAACTCCGGCAGGAATTTTAATGGTGGTGGTAACTTCTTCGTTCATTAAGCCTTCATGATCAGATCCTGCTGGTCGGTTTTCAAGTTTTCTTCCCAAACCACTGCATGTAGGGCACGTGCTCGACGTTTGCATTGGACCTAAAAAGGTATTGCTTACACGGTTCACCATTCCGCTGCCCTTACAAGTTCCGCAGGTAGCAAACTTGGCACCTGGTACAGCAACTTTTTTGGCATATTTTACTTTCTTTTCTACCCCTGTGCATATTTCTTCGAGGCTTAATTTTAGCTTAATTCTAATATTTGACCCAGCAGGAACTCTTCCTCCACCTCCTCTTCCTCCACCGCCAAAAAAACTTTCAAATGGATTTCCATCGCTAAAAATGTCACCAAATTGGTTAAAGATATCATCCATATTCATACCACCGCGACCACCCTGTCCGCTGGCACCTCTTACGCCATCATGACCGAAGCGATCATAAGAACTTCGTTTTTCAGAACTGCTAAGTACCTCATAAGCTTGTGCTGCTTCTTTAAAATGTTCTTCAGCGGCCTTGTCACCAGGATTTTTATCCGGATGATATTTGATAGCCATTTTGCGGTAAGCCTTTTTTATTTCCTCTTCTGAGGCTGTTTTGCTTACGCCAAGAATTTCGTAATAGTCTCTTTTTGCTGCCATGTTTATTCTCCTACAACAACTTTTGCGAAACGAAGTACCTTGTCATGAAGTTTATAACCTTTCTCTATCTCATCAACAATTTTACCTTTTAAATCATCAGATGGTGCGGGTATTTTAGTAATGGCCTCGTGAAAATCAGCATCAAAAACTTCACCAACAGAATTGTAGGCTTTTAAACCCTGAATTTCCAAAGTGTTTTTTAATTTGGATGAAACCAACTTAATACCTTCTACTAAAGATTGAGATTCATTTGAGGCTTCAAATGCTTTTTCAGCCCTATCAAAATCGTCAATTACAGGGATAAGCGATTTTAAGACCTCTTGACCTGCCATTTTAAAAAGCTCAATGCGTTCCTTGTTTGTTCTTCTTTTAAAGTTTTCAAAATCACTGTATAAGCGAAGATACTTGTCTTTTAAGGCTTCATTCTCATTTTTCAAACTTATGACTTCATCTTCAGCCAAAATCTCTATACTTTCAAGCTCACTGTCAATGGGTTGAGGCGTTTCGATATTGGTATTATCATTATCATCATCAACTTCTTCTGATTTTTTATGTTTTTCCCCTGGCATTCTAATATTATTAGTTAACTCTGCCCTTCAAAACCTTTGCCAATGAATATTGGGTGACAAATTGACTGAAAAACTATGCTTTTTGACGAAGAAATGGTTGCAATTATCCTTTGTTAGTCGGAATACACTCTTTCAAATTAAGCGGAAAATTGAATTGGCAATCGATACATTAACTAGCTGACGCTTGCAAAGGATTAGAAAGGTGGAAGAACAAGTGAAATTGAGGTTGATGACACCTACTTTTTAACCAATTTTTCTAATTCAGTCTCTAACAGACTTCCTGATAAATCAGTTGCGATAATTTTACCGTCGGCATCAAGCAGAAAATTGCTTGGTAAAGCTGTAACACCATAATCAACGGCACTTTGGGTATCCCATTTTTTAAAATCTGAAACATGATTTGGCCAAGCTAATTTGTCAATTTTTATTGCTTTTTTCCAGATGTTTGTGTCCGTATCCAAAGATACTGAGTAGATGGTAAATCCAGAGGCATCCCTATATTTTTGATCTTTATTTTTGTTAAAGGCTCTAACAATATTTTGGTTTTCTTTTCTGCAAGCCCCGCACCATGAAGCCCAGAAATCAACAAGAACAATTTTTCCCCGAAGAGATTTTAGTTCCAATGTTTTGTTTTCGAAGCTTTTTAATTGAATATTAGGTGCTGTATCACCAACTTTTAATTTCGAAGTCACTGAGGCGCTATATATAAACGCGACTAACATTAATCCGACTAAAACAGGTATTATTATTAATGATTTTTTCTTCATTCTAAGTTATATTTTAAAAAAGTTAATGAATTATAAATAAATCTACATCCTTTCAATATCTGCTCCTATGGCGTTTAATCTTTTCTCAATATTTTGATAACCTCTGTCAATCTGCTCTATATTATGAATAATACTTGTGCCTTGAGCGGATAATGCTGCTATTAACAATGAAACACCAGCTCTAATATCTGGTGAGGTCATTTTGATACCCCTGAGTGGTACCCGTCTGTTGAGACCCATTACTGTTGCTCTATGTGGATCACAAAGTATAATTTGCGCCCCCATATCAATCAAAATATCAACAAAAAAGAGACGACTTTCAAACATTTTTTGATGTATAAGAACGTTTCCTTTTGCTTGGGTGGCCATTACAAGAATAACACTCAACAAATCAGGCGTAAGTCCTGGCCATGGTGCATCTGCAATAGTTAGCATACTTCCATCAATAAAGGATTCTATTTCATAGTGTTTTTGTGAAGGAATAAAAATATCATCATCTTTTACAATAAAACTCACTCCTAGTTTTTCAAAGGTACTCGGGATGATTCCGAGATGCTGAACTCCCGCGCCTTTTATCGTAATTTCTGATTCAGTGAGTGCTGCCAAAGCAATAAAACTTCCTACTTCTATCATGTCGGGCAAAAGCGTATGTTCGCATCCATGCAGTGATTCAACACCTTCAATGGTCAACAAATTAGAACCTATTCCAGAAATTTTAGCCCCCATGGACACAAGCATTCTACATAATTGCTGCACATAGGGTTCACAAGCGGCATTATAAATGGTTGTAGTCCCTTTGGCCATGGTAGCAGCCATCGTAATATTTGCAGTTCCGGTAACAGAAGCTTCCTCGAGCAACATATAATTACCAATGAGTTTCCCTGCTTTTACCTTATAAAAATTTTCCTCTTTAAGAAACTCAAACTTTGCACCAAGTTTTTCGAAACCGATAAAATGGGTATCTAATCTTCGTCGCCCAATCTTATCGCCACCTGGACTTGGGATATACCCTTTGCCAAAGCGCGTTAATAAGGGGCCGATAATCATTATAGAGCCTCGAAGGGCTGATCCTTTTTTTCTAAATTCTTTGCTGTTGAGAAAATTCAAATCTAGTTCGTCTGCCTTGAAAGAATAGGAACCAGTTTTTTTTAATTTATTTACTTTAACACCTAATTCTGCAAGCAGGTCAATCAATTTGTTGACATCCAAAATGTCTGGAATGTTGTGAATCACAATTTCATCTTGGGTAAGCAATACCGCAGATAAAACCTGAAGTGCTTCGTTTTTGGCACCTTGAGGAATTAATTCACCCTTTAAATTTATTCCGCCTGTTATTTTGAATGAACCCATTTTTCCTTATGAAATTAGTTTGTGATATTAAAATCAAAAACGGTCCTTTCCGCGATTGCGGTTGTTATTTTTATTTCTAAACTTATTATTTCTGTTATTATTATTGCCGCTTGGTTTGAAATGTCCTTTGTTTCGTTTTATATCTTTTTCAACATGAATACTTAAATCTTCCGAATTTAGATGCAGCCTATCTTTTGAAAGAATCTTTAAATGTTCAGTGATAACTTCTGGGGTAAGATTTTCATTGTTCCAATTTCTTGAAGAATTGGTCATAAAGGAAGCTATCATATTAATGAAGCTGTTTTTAATATCATTATCATCCACTCTTGTAGCTCGGTCAACCATATATTGCAGATTACGTCCATAGAATCTGAATTTTATCCTTACGTTATTATAAGGAATTAATTCTGGCTTTTGATGTATTAGTTCTGGTACCGGCTTTGGGTAGGGTCCATCAATATCTAATTTGAAATCAGACATAATGTGCAAGTGATCCCAAAGTTTTTGTTGGTAATTATCTAATTCTTTAATAGCAGGATTCAGGTTAATCATAACATTCATCAAGCTGACAGAAAGCCTAGAACGCAATTCGCGATCAGAAACATCTGTTACTTTATCAACCATTTTTTGCATTCCTCTTCCATATTCACTTAGAATCAAGCCAGGCCTTTGGGTATTATATTCCATTTGATTTTGCACGGGTTCAAAGATAATCAAAAATACCATGAACTTCATTTCAATTATTTCCTATTGATTTATAGGTGATTACAGAAAAACATCTAATATTTTGTAATAATTATGTCATAATGTTAAATTAATGTTACATTTGAATAACTAATTAACAATTATTATGAGACAGCTTTACAATCTACTATTAGGGTTTTTGCTTATCGGATGGATAGCAAGCCCTTCAATCGCTCAAGACAGAACTATTTCCGGTAAGGTAACTTCTGCCAAAGACAATGAAATTTTAATTGGCGTAACCGTCATGGTAAAAGGAACTACTATTGCGACTGCTACGGATTTTAATGGGATGTATTTCTTGAAAGTCCCCGTAAACAAAGATGTTTTGGTTTTTACTTTTGTTGGAATGAAAAAAACAGAACTAACAATCGGCACGAGCACTGCGCTTGATTTGGTTATGCAGGAGGATGGCAAGGGACTCGACGAAGTTGTTGTGACAGCTATTGCCCTTGAGAAAACCTCAAAATCATTGGGCTACACTACGCAAACAGTGACAGGTAAAGAGGTCTCAGGTTCGGGAGAACAAAATGTGATTCAAGGATTATCTAGCAAAGCAGCAGGCGTTTATGTTCAGGGTTCAAGCGGAACCCCTGGTTCATCAAGTAAAATTTTGTTGAGAGGAAACACAACTTTTGAAGGAAGCAATCAACCCCTTATTGTTATTGATGGTTTACCTATAAGTAATGAAACAGACAACACCTCCGCGAGTGATTTCCCATTCAACCAAAATTTACAAGGCGTTCAAAACGGTAACCGTGGTTTGGATATCAATCCTGACGACATAGAGTCAATAACGGTTTTAAAAGGACCTGCTGCTGCTGCCCTATATGGTTCCCAAGCTGCAAGCGGTGCCATTATTATAACCACCAAAAAAGCAAGGATAAAGGGTAAAAGTAAAGGGTTCGGCGTTATTTTTTCTTCAAGCATTGAATTCCAAAAAGTAAATAAACTGCCTGATTTACAAACCAAGTACGGGCAAGGAACAGGAGGAGGAACCATTTCTAACGGTGTTCCAGTTGAACAAGGAAAGGCAAATCCTGCTTCTCCAAATAGCTGGGGGCCATTGACCAAACCTGATTCTGCTTGGGATAACATGGAAGAGTTTTTTAAAACAGGGCATATATATAATAATAGTATTGTTTTAAATGCCTTTAATGACAAATCATCATTAAGGGTGTCGTTGGCCAATTTAAAACAAGATGGTACCATTCCAAACACCGATTATACAAGAAATACCGTCACTATAAATGCTGATCACAGAATAAGTGACAAATTTACCTTTGGAACACAATTAAGTTATGTTAATTCAGGAGGCACCCTTGTTCAAAACGGAAGCAACCTTGCCGGTGTAATGCTGGGTTTAACCAGAACGCCTGCAGATTTTAGACTGGATGACCCTAATAGTGCTAGAAGCAATGGATGGACAAATGGAGATGGGACTCAACGTTCATGGTTTCCTCTCTATGATAATCCTCAGTGGAGCGTTAGAAATAATCCATTTACAACCGATTTAAACCGAATATTTGGAAATGTTAATTTTAAAGCATCCCCCTTCAGTTTTATGGATTTAACTTATCGTCTTGGTACAGATGTATATACAGATAAGCGCTATTCAATTTTTGCCATTGGCTCTAACCAACCCGCCAGCGCACCAAATGGAGAAATAAATCAGAATATAATTACATATAATTATGTATATCAGGATATTCTTGCTACTTTTAAAAAGAGTTTTGGTAAAGATATTGATGCTAGCTTGTTGCTTGGAAGTAATCTTCAGTACACAAAAACAGAAGATCAATATCTTAGGGGAAGAGATTTAGCAGTTCCGGACTATTTTAATCTTTCAAATGCTGCAAATTTGTATGCAAACAATTCATACAGCATTCTGAAAAAATCAGGCTTTTTTGCGGATTTGAACGTGAACTACAAAGAAATACTTTTTCTAAACGTTACAGGACGTCAGGACAGATGGTCATCATTTAATAAAACCATCACTTATCCATCAACTTCCTTAGCCTTTGTATTCAGTGACTTTTTAAAACTCGACTGGTTTACTTTTGGTAAAGCCCGAATCGCTTATGCGCAGGCAGGTAAAGGACCATCGCCCTACAGAACTCAAAATTATTATGCAAAACCATTTTTTAGTGACGGATTTACAGATGGTCTTGGTTTCCCTTATCTATCACAAAATGGATTTGGAATTAGTACCACACTTAATGATCCAAATATCAAGCCGGAAACTACTTCCTCTGCAGAATTTGGACTTGATTTGAGATTCTTTGAATCCAGATTAAAGATTGATTTTTCTTATTATAATCAGCAGTCTAAAAACATTATTCTCAATTTACCTGTTGCTTCTTCTTCTGGTTTTAGATCCTTGTACACCAATTCTGGTTCTATGGAAAATAAAGGTATCGAAATATTTGCCACCGGAACCGCAATAAAAAGGAAGGATTTCACTTGGGATATTGGCGTAAATTATAGCCGCAATAGAAATAAAGTTCTTTCGCTAGGTAATGGGGTTGATGAATTAGCACCTGAAGAAGCCTTTTCTTCAGCTCAGGCTTTCGCCATAGTTGGATCGCCATATGGTGCTATTTATGGTACTAAATGGAAAAGAAACAATGAAGACCAATTATTAATAGGCTCAAACGGTTTACCTCAACTTGAAGCCAGCAAAGGAAATCTTGGTAATCCATACCCTGATTGGATGATGGGACTTAGAAATACATTTACCTTTAAAGGCATTAGACTGACGGGTCTTTTAGATATTCGTCAAGGAGGGGTTGCATGGAACGGAACCTACGCTAGACTTAATAGACTTGGAAGAACAGAAGAATCATCAGATAGAAACAGAACCTACATTATTGAAGGTGTAAAAGCATCTGATGGTACTCAAAACAATATTCCTGTCTCAGCCAATGCCTACTGGGCAACTTATCAAGGAGACGGCGGTTCTTATGCTGCCGAAAATGCCATTCAGGATGTCTCTTGGGTAAGGTTAAGGGAATTGGGTTTGAGTTATACATTAAAAATTAAGTCCATCGAAAAATACATTAAATCGATTGACTTAGCTTTTGTTGGCAAAAATCTATGGTTAAGTACAGATTACAAAGGCGTTGATCCTGAAACCAGTCTAACCGGTGCGGGTTCTAATATTGGAGGTTTTGATTACTTTAATAACCCTGGTATTAAATCGTTTATATTTAGTTTAAAGGCAAACTTTTAAAGAATAGGAGGAATTTAAAATGAAAAAGATAGTAATAATTATAGGATTCTTAATTTTAACAATAGCTCAGGGCTGTAAGAAGTTTACTGAAGGAGATAAAATCTCTCCTAATTCTCCGAGTCAGGTAACTGCTCCTTTACTTTTGTCTGATTGTGAGGTAGCATTATTTGCAGCCTATGGAGGTAACTTATCAAGGTATTGTTCTATTTTAACTCAACAAAGCTCAGGATTTACGGATCAATCATTTATTGTAGAGCAATACAAAATGGTGGAAGGCGATGCGGATGGAGATTGGCAAACCTTATATACGGCAGGTTTAATAAACACTAAAAAGCTTATTGAAAAAGCAGGAAGCGCAAATCCTCACTATGCCGGTATTGCAAAAATTCTAGAGGTAATTTTTATTGGAGCGGCAACCGACCTCTGGGGAGATGTTCCCTACAGCAATGCCCTCAAGGGTGAAGATGGAACTGAAGCATCAAGAAAACCATTCTATGATAAGCAAGAAGATGTGCTAAATTCAATGCAGGCAAAACTCACAGAAGCTATTGCTGACCTTAACAATCCAAAAAATATTATACTGCCAGCAACAGATGATTTTATTTTTGGAGGGGATGAGAAAAAATGGATAAGAACGGCGTATATGCTTAAAGCCAGATACGCTTTGCGATTAACTAAAAAGAATTCAGCAGATGCCTATACAAATACGTTGAAATACCTTGCCGATGCTTATGCTGCAGGTTTAAGTGACGCTGATGATTGTAATCTAATATTTGGTGTCAATGCAAATGAGTATAATCAATGGTATGCTTTTACAAAAGTTGATCGCGAAGGATATATTCGTATGGGTGCCAAACTGGTTAATATGATGAATGCCATATCTGACCCTAGGCTTCCAGAATATTGTGAATTAGGAACTGATACCATTGCCTACATAGGTGGTCCGGCTGGAGAGGCTGAAATCATAACTTATGGTGACAAAGTTTCAGTTATTGGCAAATATTATGCTTCGCCTGATTCAAAGATGCCACTCATTACTTTTGTTGAAGCAAAATTTATGGAAGCGGAAGCAAAGTTTGGTACTGATAAAGCAGGCTCTGCAACTGCCTATAATGCGGCAATTATTTCACATATCCTCAAAGTAACAGGAAAGTCTCCTGATGCCGCCTATGTAACCGCCAACTGCTCAGAAACAGCAGGAACCATTACTTTGGAAAAAATTATGAACCAAAAATACATCGCTATGTTTACCCAATTGGAGGTTTATAGTGATTGGAGAAGAACAGGTTTGCCAACGCTTACCAAAGCAACAGGTGCAACCACCGATATTCCAAGAAGAATGGTTAATATTTTAGAAGAGAGACAGTATAACGTTAATGCCACCATTATTCAGGATATTATGGTTCCAGTTTGGTGGGATAAATAGTTTGGTGATTTAAAGTTGTTGTTTAAAATAGACAACAGCCAAGTGTAAAACTTTTAATAGAAAAGCCGCTATAAACAGCGGTTTTTCTATTAAAAATACCTTTGAAAATTTTTCAATAAAATTTCAACTTTTCCTTATACATTCAATTTAAGTGATTATTCAGAATTTTGTCTTCCTGACGGCTACTTTTCACTTTTTTTTCTACAAAAAAAGTAACTTCTCAGCAAGTTGTGATAAATCAGATTAAAAAAATGTTCAACGCTCAATGTCTAATGTTCAAGGATTGAAGTCGAATAATCCCAGTATTGAAAAGGGATAGAGCGCTAAGTATTTAAAATTAAATAATCTTTCTTCATTGCTTTTAGTTCGTTTAAAAAATAACTTCCACAACTTATTGAGAAGTGAACAAAAAAAGGCATCAATCTCGTCTGCGACTATATCAACTACAAAATTTTCTAACAACACGTAAAGGACTTAAATCGTCTAAAAAAAAATTATAATTCTCTTTTCTCTTCAATTTTAGCGCGCAGAGTGCTTCGAACTTACATTTGATATTATGATGAAGTTCGTATAACCGTGATTCCATAACAAATATTTGTTTTCTTAAATAAGATTGGATTGAATAGCAGAACCCGAAGGGTTCAATATTTATAGCACGGAATAAAAGCAACACTCTATATGACCCCATCGGGGTCGCACAAAACCCGATACCATTGTTCTATACACATTTTATCCCTTCGGGATTTTAAAACCTTTCTAAAAAACACCTCTTCAAAAAATAGAATTAGGCCTTGACAGTCCTCAAAACCGATTCAATTTTCGACATCATTTCATCTGAAATGTCCAAATGCGTTACGAATCTTATCCAACCTCCACCAGTGCCAGAAGCTAAAATATTTTCAGCTTTTAAAATGCTTAAAACTTTTTCAACCATACTCACTGATTCGGTTTTGAATAAAACAATATTGGTTTCAACAGACATCATTTCATATACCCAGTTATATTGGGCAAGCATTAATTCCAATTGTTTGGCCTTTTGATGATCTATTGATAATCTTTCTAAATGATTTTCGAGTGAATAGGTACAGGCTGCTGCTAAAAAACCGGCCTGTCTCATTCCCCCGCCCATGCGTTTTCTATGTCTTTTGGTCATAGAAATAAATGCTTTAGAACCAACCAAAACGGATCCCACGGGACAACCCATTCCTTTACTGAAACAAACAGAAATACTATCAAACCATTTTCCATATTCCAATGGGTTTTGACCTGTCGCTACCAAAGCATTCCACAACCTTGCACCATCCAAATGAATAGACAGTCCTTGTTTTCGAGCTGTTTTTGAAACAGAAGAGAGTTGTTCAGTTGACCAACAAATTCCCCCACCTTTATTTACCGTATTTTCAATAACCACCAAAGATGAAATGGGGAAATGTATATCGTCCGAATTTATATTGGCGAGGATATCTTCAGCAGAAAAGATTCCTCGTACACCATTTAATAACCTGACGGAAGCACCAGAGTTGAAGGCAATTCCACCGCCTTCATACCGGTAAACATGGGCCGTTTGGTCACAAATAACCTCGTCGCCGGGTAAAGTGTGGGTTTTAATTGCAATCTGATTTGCCATAGTACCACTTGGGAAAAATAATCCAGCTTCCATACCAAAAAATTCAGCGGTTTTCTGCTGCAAATTATTTATTGAAGGGTCATCACCAAATACATCGTCACCAACATGAGCAGTCATCATTGCTTGCAACATCTCTGGAGTAGGCCTTGTAACGGTATCACTTCTAAGATCAATAATCATTGTTTGAGAAATTTGAGGAGGCAAAGTAATCTGATTTTTTTTGAAAAGTGGTCATTCAAGATAAAAGTTTTAAAAATAAGAATTAACGGATGAGGATTGTAAGTGATGAGTCGTAAATCTTAGGTGGCAACCCTTTCAACTTAACCTTTATTATTTACGACTTTCTATAACTTTACAATTTTTCTTCATCCCTGATTTAAATATCAATTTCAAAATTACTTACATTTGAAATTTTTTACAATTCCCAAATTATCGAATGCAACTGTCAGAACATTCAAGCATTGCTTTTGTTTACTCCATCATCAAACATCAATTTCTTGGGTTGGTAATTGAGCCATTGCTCGTTGAAAAAACTTTAGCAGGAAATTTTTCATTGTCTACACAAAGATTAATGGCTTCAAATACCCATTTATACCTTGACATACTGAGTGAAAACGATATAAAAACGATTAAGATACTTGAAGAAATAACCGCTGAAGCAGTGGTAAAGAAGTTTTATCGCAAAGGTAAAATTCGACCTAAGGAATTTTTTGAAAAAAACTGCGATGAAGCAATGTTTAAAACAACAATAAGACCCTTTGTTGAAAGACGTTTGAATGAGGCTCTTGAGTTCATTAATAGCGATATATTATATTTCAGCAGTGAATCAAAAAACCCAACGGCAAAAAAACTAACAGTGTGTACCGATAAAGTGAGTGTTCTTTTTCATTTTAACAGAACTGACATCGAGACTCGCTATTATGCAACTATCAAATACAATGATGAAAGGCTGAAATTGATGGAAAATTCGGCAATTTTAACTTATAATCCGGCACATATTATTGTTGATGACAAATTATTGGTACTTAAGGATGTAGATGGGAAAAAGATTGAACCTTTTTTGAGTAAATATTATATTACAGTCTTAAGGCGCTCTGAGGAAATTTTCTTTAAAAAATTCGGACTTGAGCTTATTGAAAAATTTAATGTTAAAGCCGAAGGTTTCGAGATATTGCAAGAGATGCATAAGGCTTCTGCTATCTTGAAATTTGAAAGAACAATAAACAATACCCTTGGATTTATTTTATCATTTAAGTATGACGGACAATTATACCCCTATCATTCTAAAAAAATGGCGCATGCTATCTTTGAAAAAAAAGATGATACCTTTATTTTTAGAAAAATCAAACGCAGCCGCGATTGGGAAGAACATAAGCGGGAATTTATTGAATCCATTGGCTTAAAACAACTGGAAGGATCTGCATTCGTTATGAAAGAAGCATTACCTGCATACAATGCGGAACAATATTTCGAAGACCAAAAATACAATACCCTAGAGTGGCTTCAGGCAAATTACGCAGCTTTACAAGGAAGAGGATTCGAGATAATTCAAAATTTAGGAAAGGATACTTTTTTCCTTGGTGAGAAAAATATTAAAATCGTAATCCAAAAAACAGGGGACTGGTTTGATATCGAAACCTATGTTTGGTTTGGCACTTTTGAGGTTCCCTTTTTAAGTCTTAAAAAGCATATTCTTGATGGTAAGCGTGAATTTATGCTTCCCGATGGCAGCATTGCGCTGATTCCAGAAGAATGGATGGTGAAATTTGCCGGCATTTTAAGATATGATGAAGGTGGTAAACATTTGCGAATTAAAAATATACACTGGGGGTTATTGGGGTCTATTTCAACATCAATTGGCATTCAAACAAAGCTGGAAGGCTTGCGCTCTTTTGAGACCATAGATGAAGTTAATTTGCCGAAAAATTTTGTTGGCACGTTGCGCGATTATCAGATTGCTGGCTATAATTGGTTTTACTTTTTAAAAGAATATGGTTTTGGCGGTTGTTTAGCAGACGATATGGGTTTAGGAAAAACAATTCAAACCCTTGCGCTTTTGCAAAATGAAAAGGAAATACTTGAAGCTGAAAGGAAGAAGAATCCCGCTGTTGAACAATTCAAGTGTGTAAATTCACAACCTAGGCAATTGTCTATTTTCGATCAAAATCCACTTTCGAAGCCGCATATTGTTTCTTCAATTGTTAAAACTTCCTTACTCATTGTGCCAACATCACTTATTTATACATGGGTTAATGAGGCTGCAAAATTTACCCCTCAATTGAAAGTCTTTGTG
>Ga0163144_10020083_pt1 | contig 13394 bp, 9 predicted proteins | sample OliLak19BULKMAT1_FD_123175 | JGI IMG/M metagenome (GOLD analysis project Ga0163144, IMG submission 123175) | Freshwater microbial mat bacterial communities from Lake Vanda, McMurdo Dry Valleys, Antarctica - Oligotrophic Lake LV.19.BULKMAT1 | ecosystem: Environmental > Aquatic > Freshwater > Lake... | reverse complement strand
TCTCGCGGGCGAAGGGTATGCCGTCCGGGCGGTCGAGTCCGCGGAGGAGGCGTTGCGCCGGCTGGAGAAGGACGACTTCCTCCTTGTCATCACCGACGCGCGGCTGGCCGGGATGAACGGCTACGACTTCCTCCGTGAACTGGCCAAACGCCGGCCGGGCGTTCCCGCGCTGATGATCACGGCCCATGCGACGCCCCGCCTCGCCGTCGAGGCCATCAAGGCCGGCGCGCTCGACTATCTGGCGAAGCCCTTCGCACCCGAAGAGCTGCTTCATTCGGTCGGCAGGTGTGTCGAACGCTTCCGGCTGCTCCGCGAAAACGCGTCGCTACGCACGCGAGTCAGCGAAACCTACCGTCCCGAACAGATCATCGGGTCCAGCGCGAAGATGGTGGAGCTCCGTCAACTCATCCACACCGTCGCCCCGACGAATGCCACCGTTCTGATCCTTGGTGAGAGCGGCACGGGCAAGGAGCTCGTGGCGGGCGGTCTCCATACCTTGAGCGCGCGCAGTTCGCACCCCTACATCCGCATCAACTGCGCGGCGATTCCGGAGAACCTCCTCGAGAGCGAGCTGTTCGGCCATGAGAAGGGCGCGTTCACCGGGGCCGTGAGGACTAAACCCGGCCGTGTGGAAGAGGCGGACAGGGGAACTGTCTTCCTCGACGAGATCGGCGACATGAGCCGGCCGCTCCAGGCCAAGCTCCTGCGCTTCCTCGAGGACGGAACGTTTACCCGCGTCGGCGGCAACGAAGAGCTCAAGGTCGACGTCCGGCTCGTGGCCGCGACCAACCGCGACATCGTCGAAGCCATCCGGCAAAACCAGTTCCGCGAAGACCTGTTCCACCGGCTCAACGTTGTCCAGCTCCGGCCGCCGTCGCTGCGCGAACGTGGCAACGACGTGATCCTGTTGGCCGAACACTTTCTCCAGACGTTCTCCACGTCGCTCATGAAAAAGGCGAAGCGCCTGGCGGTAAGCGCGCGCCAAAAACTTCTCAGCCATCATTGGCCCGGCAATGTTCGCGAACTCCGCAACGCCATCGAGCGGGCTGTGATCCTTGAGCCGGGCGAGGAGATCACCGCGGCCAGCCTGCCCGATTTCGCCCTCGAAACCCGGCTGCGCAAAGGCGAGTCGCCCCAGCAGATCCGGGTCGGGGCACTTGACGAAATCATGGCGGACTACGAAAAGCAGGTCATTCAACAGGTGCTCGAACAGAACCGCTACAACCTGCAACGGACGGCGGATCACCTGAAGCTGAGCCGCCATGCGCTGCGCTACCGGATGCAGCGGTTGAACATATCGCTGGAAGGGGTCGGAGCCGACTCCGGGAACGACGAACCTTCCGAAGAAAAACGGGCTTGAACGGGAACTTATGCTGATCCTCGGGCAAGTTACGGTGCCCATAACAACGAATTGGTGGTCGGGCTTTGCCGAGGATTCGGTCAAGCAGGTCCTCGTGCTGCTCGGGGCGATGGGCATCGTCGCGCTCTTCGTCGTGTTCTGGGTCGTCTTCATCCGGAAATCCAGCAGCCACGAACGCCGCAAGTATCCCAAATACCCCAAGTCTCCGGAGCAGGGGGGCGTGGCCTCGGAATCCGGGGCGCCGCGTGATGAGAATGATGATCGGCGCGAACGGCGTTCTTCCCGGCGCTCGGCCGATGACGAATACGGCGGCGAAGACGTCGACGAAAAAAGCGCGCCGGGCGAACGGCACTATGGGCGTCGTCATCGCACCAGCGAGCATCGGCCCCGCAACCCAACCCTCTCCGAGACGGGGGGCTTGCCACCGCTTCGTGATCCCGGGCAGCCTCCCCCGCAGTAATGCAGCATTCGCAGGCCATTACCCGCAAGAGCGCCTCGAACCTCGCCCTCGCCTTCATCCTGTTGCCGAAAGCGAAGCGCGACGCCATGCCCGCGCTCTACGCCTTCTGTCGCGAGGTCGACGATGTGGCGGATGAAGACACCGTGCCCGTCGAGAAACGCCGCGCCGGTTTGGCCGCGTGGCGCGAGGACATCCGCAAGGCCTGCAGCGGCGGCCAGCCCGAGTTCCCAACCAACCGCGAACTCCAGCCCGTCATCCGCCAATACGGCCTGAAGTTCGAGCTGTTCGACGAGTTGATCCAAGGGTGCGAGATGGACCTTGAGACGCATCGCTACGCCGACTTCGCCGCGCTGGAGCTCTACTGCTACCGCGTCGCCTCCGTTGTCGGATTGCTCAGCATCGAGATCTTCGGTTACCGCGTTCCGGCTTGCCGCAAGTATGCGTGGCACCTCGGCCAGGCCCTCCAGCTCACGAACATCCTCCGCGACGTGAAGGTCGACGCCCAACGCGGCCGCATCTATCTGCCCCTCGACCAACTCAAGGCCTTCCGCGTGACCGAGGAGGAAATCCTGCGGCACGAATACTCCGACCGCTACGCCGCCCTTGCCAAGCACGTCGCCGCTGAAGCGCGCCGCCACTACAAGGCCGCCCGCGAAGTCCTGCCCGCCGGCGACCGTCGTTCCATGATCGCCGCCGAACTCATGGGCTCGGTCTATTGGCGGCTGTTGCGAAAGCTGGAGCAGAAACGCTTCAACGTCTTCGGGCCCGACCTCACGCGCGTCTCCAAGCCGCAGAAGATCGGCCTCATTCTCCGCACCTGGTTCCGGCTGGGCGTCGGTCTGGTGACTCCGAACTATGGAACGCCCTGACGCGCCCGTCCGGCGTCGGCTCATCGTCAATGCCGACGACTTCGGGCGTTCCCGCAGCATCAACACCGCCGTCGTCCACGCCCATCGCGAAGGCATCCTCACCACCGCCAGCCTCATGGTCACCGGCGCTGCCGCCGGGGAAGCCGTCGAACTCGCCCGGCAAAATCCCCGCCTCGGTGTCGGACTCCATCTCACGCTCCTCATGGGCAAAGCCGCCTTGCCGCCGGAGCAGGTTCCCGGCTTGGTCGACGCCTCTGGCAACTTCTCCGACAATCCCGTGAAGGTCGGCATGAACTACTTCTTCCGCCCGGAGCTGGAGGAGCAGATCGAGGCCGAGATGGACGCGCAGTTCGCCCTCTTCCGCCGCACCGGTCTCGAGCTCGACCACGTCAACGGCCACCTCCATCTCCACCTCCATCCTGTCGTCTTCCGGCTGCTGATGAAGCACTCGACCCGCTGGGGCGTGAAGCGCATCCGGCTCACACGCGACGCCTTCTGGTTGAACGCCCGCATCGCCGGTGGCGAATGGATCTACCGCACCAGCCACGCCGTCATCTTCCACGCGCTCAGCCTTTGGGCGCGCGGCGAAGCGGTGAAACGCAAGCTGAAGCACACACCGTGGGTCTTCGGCCTTTTGCAGAACGGCCGCGTTGACGAGACCTACATCCTCAAGCTCCTCTCCGAACTCCCGTCCGGCGACGCCGAACTCTTCTCCCATCCCGGCATCGACGAATTTCCCCACGAAGCCGCCGCGCTCGTCAGCCCCGCCGTCAAAGCCGCCGTCCAACGCCTCGGCATCGAGCTGATCCGCTACCAGGATCTCTAGTGGAGCCGACGGGCTGCCGGAGTTGCGGGACGTCTGCAGATTTCCAATCCGCGATATAGCCGGTCTCCGCGCCGGGCCGGAGGCCGCCGCCCCAGAGGTTTGGTTTGCATCCCTACCCCCGCTGTCGATCCTAGCCCCATGAAACGCCGGCACTTTCTCAAAACCTCCCTCGCCGCGTCCGCCGTCGCAGGACTGGCCGGCATCCGCCCTGTTTTAGGCGCGACCGCCGAGACCGTTTCGCAGGAGCTTTACGAACTTCGCAGCTACCGCCTGAAGCCCGAATCCGACGGCGCTCCGCTGCATGCCCATCTGGAGAAGGCGGCCATCCCGGCGCTGAACCGTATCGGCTGCAAACCGGTTGGCGTCTTCACCGAGGCCGAACCCAAGGATGGCCCGGCCGTCTGGGTCCTGATTCCCCATGCCACGGCCGAAGCGTTCGCCCGGTCCACGGCCAAGCTCAACGCCGACAAGGAATACCTCACCGCCGGTGCGGCATACCTGGAAACGGCCAAGAACAATCCCGCCTTCGTCCGCATCGACACATGGTTGCTGCTGGCCTTCGCCGGGATGCCCAGGCTCCAGCAGCCCGAGTATTCAAAGGCCAAGACCACCCGCATCTTCGAGATGCGCACCTACGAGAGCCACAGCGAGGCCAAGGCCGTGAAGAAGGTGGAGATGTTCAACAGCGGCGAGATCGAGGCGATGGTGGGTTCCAACCTCGGACCGATCTTCTTCGGCCAGGCCCTCTCCGGCCCGAACCTGCCGCACCTCACCTACATGCTCTCGGCGGTGGACCGGGAAACGCACCGCAAGAACTTCGGTGGCTTCGGCTCGCACCCCGCCTGGAAGAAATTGGCGGGAGATCCCCAATACAAGGACACCGTCTCCAAATCCATCAGCCGCTTCCTGAACCCGACGGCGTATTCGCAGATCTAGCCTACGAGCCCGGACAGGCTTGTGGTCGATAGGCCCAAGGTTGGCGCCAACGCGCCTACGTTGGGTGACGGTGGGAAATGGAGATCAACCACGAACGGGGTTGCTGACTTCGCGGGACGGTTCCGGTGGTTGGATGGGCGCAACCGCGTTGCGGTTGAAGAGTCGGGTTGGACGCGGACCCAGGGTAGCTCGTGCCTCGCAACCCTGGGCTACGGGACGCAGCTCCGTTGGAGCTGAGGGGAGCTTCGCCAAACTTACGACTTAATGATTCGTTACTGAGGAGCTGTTTGAAGCCGCGTTCGACATTGGCAGACCGTTCGTCAGGGACATGGTCATGACACGGTGTTTGATAGTCAGATCGTCGGCGGAACCGTTCACGATTCGCTTGTAAACCCAGTTGCATGGAAAGACCTGCGAGCTACCGATCTTTAGGGGGAAAGACGCAGGACCATTTACGTCGGAGTCACGTTCCCAAGTGCCACCAAACCGCGCCTTGATCACGTTTCCAAGATACGCGCCCCACATTCGGCTTTCCCTCCCAATAGTCACTTCATCCAAAGCGTTGGTGATATGTTTGTCGTGGATCTTGCCAACTAGTTGGTCCAACGCCTTCAACGATTCTTCGCTTCCATCGAGCACAACTGCGAACTCCTGCTTGGCATGCTCAACGGCCTCCCTACCGTGCCCGACAAACAACTCGTCGATGGTTAGCTTCCTTTCGGTCTTTGACGCCAGCACCCCGTAACCAACCACGAAAAACAAGCCCGCCGCGACCAATCAGCCGATGAATCCGTAAACGAAAAACGTTGGTGCGCTCCAGGGACTTTTCGCCCGCCCGGCGATAAACCCGACCAAGATTGTCGCAACGATCGGAACGATCAACATCACCGAGTAGCGCTGCATCGCCTCGGAGGTAATCGGTTCATTGAGCCTCGAAAATCGGAACAACACCCCGGCCAAGGTCATTCCGAAGCAAACCAATGCCGCCTTGAAATAGTCCTTCATTTGCCACTCATGGAACCATCAGCTGAGTCGCGATGGCCAGCCTTCGATGCTTCCCGAACACCCCGCGCAGCGCCTTGGACGTGTCGTCCTGGAGGGCTTGGAGTTCGGCGTAGCGGGCGGCGGCCTTGGCGTTGGGCGTGGCGGTCTCGGACTTGTTCAGGGTGACGAAGGTGTCGGTCAGGTTTTCGATGGCGACCTTGTCGCCCTGTTGCAGGCGCCAGCTCCAGAGGGCCTGAAGAGCGGCACCGTAGGCCGCGCCTTCGCTGACCTTCAACGTGACGACTTCGGCGTTGAAGATGTCGGCCATGATCTGGCGCCAGAGCTTGGACTTGGCCCCGCCGCCGGTGGCGCGGATCTGGGTGGCTTTGACGCCGAGTTCGGCCAGGCGGCGCAGGCCGTAGTTCATGCCGAGGGTGACGCCTTCCATAGTCGCGCGGGCGAAGTGGGCAGCGGTGAAGGTGCGGGTGTTGACGCCGAGATAGACGCCGGTGCCGTCGGGGACGTTGGGGGTGCGTTCGCCTTCGAGATACGGGAGGAGCATGAGGCCGTCGGAACCGGCGGGAACAGTTGCGGCCATCCTTTCGAATGCGCCGTGGTCGAGGCCGTAATCCTTGCGGACCATCTCGGTGGCGACGGTCACGTTCATGGTGCAGAGGAGCGGCAGCCAGCGGTTGGTGGAATCGCAGAAGGCGGCGATCTCGCCCAACGGATCGACGACGGGTTTGTCTGCACAGGCGTAGATGGTGCCGCTGGTGCCGAAGCTGGCGGTGATGAGGCCGGGCCGGGTGTTTCCGGTGCCGATGGCGCCCATCATGTTGTCGCCGCCGCCGGCGCTGACGAGCACGCCCGCGCTCAGGCCAAGGGCCTTCGCGGTGGTCGTCTGCAAAGTCCCGGCGGGTTGTTCGCTGGATGAAAGCGTGGGGAGCTTGCCCATGAGGTCGGCGTCGATGGCTTTGACGGCGGCTTCGCACCAGCGGCGTTTGCGGACATCCATGAGCGCGGTGCCGGAGGCGTCGCCGTATTCCATGAAGGCCTGGCCGGTGAGCCACCAGTTCAGGTAGTCGTGCGGCAGGAGGACGGTGGCGAGCTTGGCGAAATTCTTCGGCTCATGTTTTTTCAGCCAGAGGATCTTGCTGGCGGTAAAGCCGGGGAGAACGGAGTTGCCAATGGCTTTGATGGTGGCCTTGGGACCGCCGAGCGCGGCGGTGATGTCGGCGCATTCCTCGGCGGTAGCCGTGTCGCACCAGAGCTTGGCGGGGCGGATGACCTGGCCGGATTTGTCGAGCGGGACGAAGCCGTGCTGCTGGCCGCTGACTCCGATGGCGACGACGTCGGAGCCGCTGGCCTTGGCGGCCTTGAGCGCGCCTTTGATGGCCTTGCTGGTGGCGTCGATCCAATCCTGAGGGTGCTGTTCCTTGGCACCGGGCGGGAGGTTCGGGATGAGGTCGTAGGCGGCGGAAGCGGAGCCGAGGACCTTGCCGTTGCGGGCGTCCACGATGAGGGCCTTGGTGGACTGGGTGCCGGAGTCTATGCCGATGAGGAGGGATTTTTTCATGGGATGAGCGCGCGCGGAAAAGTGTGCGGACGGCTTCGGCGCTGTCCAATGTTTGTTGTCCGGCCATCCCTTCTGCCCTTGTTTACAAACCCGTTGCATCGGGGACTTTGGTTGCTAGTTTTTCGGTCCCCCAGACCAGTGGTCTGTTACCCAACACGTCAAACACCCTGCCCAACTCCCCTCAAGTATGAGCCATTCATGGAAATTTTTCCGCGCCGGCGGATTCGACCAAGTCAGCCTCACCACGGGCGCCGATCTCATGGCGCTCGACCAGCTCGACCAGAAGCTCTGGGTCGCGCTCGCGTGCCCAACGACCGGCCTCGAATTCGACAAGGCCACCCTTGCCCTGATCGACACTGACAAGGACGGCCGCGTGCGCGCGCCCGAGTTGATCGCCGCCATCAAGTGGGCCGGCGGCCTGCTCAAGAACGCCGATGACCTCGTGAAGGCCGGCGACTCGCTTTCCCTGGCCGCGATCAACGACGCCACGCCCGAAGGCAAGGCCGTCCTCGCTTCGGCAAAGCAGATCCTCGCCAACCTCGGCAAGAACGACGCGACCAGCATTTCCCTCGCGGACACCGGCGACGTCGCCAAGATCTTTTCCCAGACCGTCTTCAACGGCGACGGCATCATCGTCGTCGAATCCGGTGCCGACGACGCGACCAAGGCCCTCGTCGCCGACATCATCGCGACGCACGGTTCCGCGGCCGATCGCTCCGGCAAACCCGGCATCGACCAAGCCCGTGTGGACGCGTTCTTCGCCGATGCGGCCGCATTCGAGGCCTGGGTCAAAAAGTCCGAGACCGATGCCGCGTCCGTCCTGCCCCTGGGTGACGAATCCGCCGCTGGCAGCGCCGCCTTCAAGGCGGTTAAGTCCAAGATCGACGACTTCTTCGGGCGTTGCCGTTTGGCCGCGTTCGATCCCCGCGCACTCGCAGCGTTGAACCGTGAAGAGAAGGAGTTCCTCGCCGTGGCCGCGAAAGACCTTTCGATCAGTGCCGCCGAAGTTTCCGGATTCCCTCTCGCGCAGGTGGCCGCTGGCAAGTCGCTTCCCTTGAAGACCGGCGTCAACCCGGCCTGGGCCGGCGCGATCGGCGCGTTCGCCGCATCCGTTGTGAAACCGCTTCTCGGTGACAAGGGCGAGCTGACCGAGGCCGACTGGGCCACGATCTGCGGCAAGATGGCCGCGCATGACGGCTGGGCCGCCTCCAAGGCCGGCGCCTTCGTCGAGAAGCTCGGGATCGCCCGCATCCGCGCCATCCTCGCGGGCAATGGCAAGGAGACGCTCACGGCGCTGGTCGCCAAGGACAAGGCGCTGGAGGCCGAGTCGACCTCGATCGTGAGCGTCGACAAGCTCCTCCATTACGTTCGGGACCTGCATCTCCTCTGCGAGAACTTCGTCAATTTCCGCGACTTCTACAACGGAGGCGAACCCGCGACCTTCCAGGCCGGAACGCTTTATCTGGACCAGCGCAGCTGCACGCTCTGCATGCCGGTCGAAGACGCCGGCAAGCACGGCGCGATGGCCGGACTCGCCGGAACCTACATCGCCTACCTGGACTGCTTCCGCAAAGCCACCGGCGAGAAGCTGCACATCATGGCCGCCTTCACCGACGGCGACAGCGACAACCTGATGGTCGGACGCAACGGCCTCTTCTACGACCGCAAGGGCCGCGACTTCGACGCCACGATCACCAAGATCATCGACAACCCCATCAGCATCCGCCAGGCGTTCTGGTCGCCCTACAAGAAGCTGGTCCGGCTGATCGACGAAACGGTCGCCAAGCGCGCCGCGGCCAAGGAAGCTGAAGCCAACGCCCGCCTCGCCAAGGCCGCGGAGATGGCCGCCAACGCCGGCAAGGCGATCAAGGATCAAGCCGCCGTAAAGCCCGAGGAGCCCAAGAAGATCGACGTCGGCGCGGTCGCCGCGATGGGTGTTGCGTTCGGCGCCATCGGGACGGCGCTCGCTGCCGTCGCCGGATACCTGGGAGGAATGCTCAAGCTGCCCTTCTGGCAGGTCTGCCTCGCGCTCGTCGCCATCCTGCTGTTCATCTCCGGCCCCTCGATGCTCATCGCGTGGCTCAAGCTGCGGAAGCGCAACCTCGGCCCGATCCTGGACGCCAACGGCTGGGCCGTGAACGCCAAGGCGAAGGTCAACGTGCCGTTCGGCACTTCGCTCACCGGCGTGGCCAAGCTGCCGCCCGGCGCGCAGGCCGCCGCCGTTTCGGACAAGTTCGCCGAGCGCCCGGTCACCTGGCCGAGGAATGTGATGATCCTTGTCGCCATCTGCTTCGTTTACAGCCTGAAGAATCAGTTCCAACTCGCGCCCGTGTTGAGCAGCGAGGGCAAGGTCATCATCCCGCGCTTCGACGACAAGGCGCAGGCCGAACTCAAGGCCGTCAAAGACAAGGCCATGGCGGACGAAGCCGCGAAGAAGGCGGCCGAGGCCACACCGGCAAAGTAACCGCTCCCTAAATCAACAAAGCCCGGACTCGATCGAGTCCGGGCTTTTTTCTTGGGACCACGCTCCGGTCTCCGATCGCGGCCTTGGATGCCGGGCTACCTCGATTTCTTGGAACGCAGTTTAGCGAGGAGGCTTCTCGGCTTTTCCGGTTTCGGCTCCGCGACGGATGCGGGAAAAGCCACCAGCGCCAACGTGGCGTCGCAGACGGCTTGGGCAGCGCCGGGTTTGCCGAGGGCTTTGGCCGCCGCCGCCATCTCGGCGAGCTGCGGCGTGCCGAGAAGTTTGCGGAGCTGGAAGTTCAGGTCCTCCACGCGGTTCACCTTCACACCAGCGCCGTGGGCCAGGAGGTAGTCGCTGTTGGCGGCTTCCTGGCCAGGGATGGGATTGAGGATGAAGAGTGGTTTGCCAAGGGCGAGGGCCTCGGACGAAGTGAGGCCGCCCGGTTTGGTGATGAGGAGATCCGAGACGGTCATCAGCTCGTGCATGTTGCGGCTGAAGCCGAGCACGTCGGTCGCATGGGAGCGGTCCTGCACGGCGAGTTGCTTGCGGAGTGCTTCGTTTCGTCCGGCCACGACGAGCGTCTGGAAGTGGCCTTCCAACTTGTCCAGCTCGGCGAGGATCTCGCCCACCGGTCCCATGCCGAAGCCACCGCCGAGCACGAGCAACGTCGGGATGTCGTCGCGCAGGCCGTAACGTTTGCGGACTTCGAGCGTGTTGACCGGCTGCTGGAATTTGGAGGCGATGGGGATTCCCGTGACGACGACCTTGGCGGCATCGATGCCACGCGACACGAGGCTGGCCTTGGTTTCATCGGCCGCCACGCAATAGAGGTCGGCGGCGGGATCGAGCCAGAAGGCATGCGCCTCGAAGTCGGTCACGATGCAGACGGTGCGGGCGCTGAATAGGCCCTTGTCCTTGAGGTGTCCGATGATCTCGACCGGCAGGTAGTGCGGGCATAGCACGACGTCGGGTTGGAACTCGGCGAGCAGCTTGGCGAAGCCGCGGACACTTTGGTGCGAGACGCTCCGACGGAAGTCGAGGGTCTTGCGGAGCTTGGCCGGGTTGTCGGACTTCTTGAAGGCGTAGGCGTAGACCTCGGGCACGTGCTCGATGAGCTTGACGTAGCCCTCGACGTAAATCTTTCGGATGAGCTTGGGTGCGAGGTCGAGGACATCGACGGTCTGGACAATGTCGGCGGGGCACTGGGCTTTCCACGCTTCCTCGATGGCGCGCGCGGCCGCGAGATGTCCGGCGCCGCAGGTGACGGTGGCGATGAGAACCTTCATAGTGGGCGGCTTGTTAGCAGGGACAATTGGTGGATGCACTTCCGCAACCCGAATGCTTTCCGGTCCTGCCGCCGTCTGGGCGCCGACCGGGCTCTACGCTCGCTGACACTTCGTCAGGCCTTCCGCCGTCCCGCCATGCCTTCGATGTGGCGGATGACGAGCGCGGTCCAGCCGGTCTGGTGGGTGGCGCCGAGTCCCTTGCCGGTGTCGGCGTGGAAGTATTCGTGGAAGAGATGGAGGTTCGCCCACGCCGGATCCGACTCGAACCGCTTGTCGCCGCCAAAGCACGGGCGACGGCCGGTCTTGTCGGGCATGAAGAGGGCGACCAACCGGCGTTCGATCTCTCCCGCCGCCTGACGAAGCGTGACGGGCGAACCGTCGCCAAGCCCGGGCACGGTCACCTTGAGGTCGTCGCCGTAGAAACGGTGGTAACGCTCGAGGGCTTCGATGAGCAGGTAGTTCACCGGGAACCAGACGGGTCCGCGCCAGTTGGAGTTGCCGCCGAAGAGCCATGTATCGGATTCGCCGGGCGTGTAGCGGACGCTGTATTCCGAATCGCCGATCTTGAAGATGAACGGCTCGGCCTCGTGGCAGCGCGAGAGCGAGCGGATGCCGTAGGGCGAAAGGAACTCGGACTCGTTGAACAGATACTTCAGCAGCGATTCGAGGCGTTCGCGCGTGGGAATGGACAGGAGCAGTCCTGTCCCCTTGCGTGTGCCGCAGCTGGTGAAACGTCCGAGGTCGGTCCGGTAGCGGTTGAACCACTCGAAGCGTTTGTAGAAGCCAGGCAGCGCCTTGATCTGCTTTTCGTCGAAGACTTCGACGGCAATGAGCGGGAGCAGGCCGACAAGCGAACGCGTGCGCAGCGGGATGGTTTCGCCGTTGAGCACGAGCTGGTCGTAGTAGAACCCGTCCTTCTCGTCCCAGAGACCGGAGCCGCCGGCCGTGTTGATCGCGTCGGCGATCTGGACGAAGTGCTCCAGGAATTTCGAAGCCATGTCCTCGTAGGCGCGGATGAGCCGGCCGTGCTCGTCGTGCGCGAGCTCGATGGCCATCGCCAGCATCGTCGAACAGTAGAAGGCCATCCACGCCGTGCCGTCGGCCTGGTGCAGTGTGCCGCCGGTGGGCAGGGGTTTGGAGCGGTCGAAGACGCCGATGTTGTCGAGGCCGAGAAAGCCGCCGGCGAAGAGGTTCTTGCCGTTGGAATCCTTGCGGTTGATCCACCAGGTGAAGTTGAGCAGCAGCTTCTGGAAGACGCGTTCGAGGAATTCGCGGTCGCGGTGTCCTTGTGCGCCGGTGATCTTGTAGACGCGCCAGGCGGCCCACGCGTGCACGGGCGGGTTCACGTCCCCGAAGGCGAATTCGTAGGCCGGGATCTGGCCGTTCGGGTGCATATACCATTCGCGCAGGAAGAGGAGCAGCTGGTCCTTGGCGAACTGCGGATCGATCCGCGCGAACGGGATCATGTGGAAGGCCGTGTCCCACGCGGCGAACCACGGATATTCCCACTTGTCCGGCATGGAGATCACGTCCTTGCTGAAGAGGTGGCCCCAGTCGGTGTTGCGCACGTGCTGGCGGTTTTCCGGCGGCGTGGGCATCGACGGATCGCCGCTCAGCCAATCGTCGATGATCAGGTGGTAGAACTGCTTCGACTGGAGCAATCCGGCGTAGGCCTGGCGGACGATCTGGCGTTCGTCGACGGTCATCTGGCCGGGCTCCAGGGCGGTGTAGAACTCGTCCGCTTCCTTTTTGCGGAGGTCGAAGATCTTGTCGAACTCGCGGCTGACCATTCCGGGATCCGCCTCGGATTTTGCGACAAGTCGAAGCCGGAGGACGGTGCTTTCTCCTGGCTTGAGGTTGTAGGCGTAATACGGCGCGGCCTTGGTCCCGATGTCCTTCGGGTTGATCGTGTCGCGGCGGCCTTTCGTGACGTAATCGTGGAAGGCGTCCTTGACCCAGCGCCACTGGTTGGGCGTGCCGAAAAGCCGTTCGAAGTTGGTCTCGTTGTCGGTGAAGAGGACCTCCGGAAACTGGCCGCCGGGCATCGCGGGATACTCGAACCAGAATGGCTCCAGAGTCTCGTGCGACAAGGTCAGACGCCCCGGCAGATGGCGGGCGATGCGCGGCTTGAGCGTGCCCGCCTCGTGGGTCGTGCCCCAGACCCAGGTGTTGCGGAACCACACGGTGGGCAGCACATGCACGGGCGCGGCTTCGGGACCGCGGTTGGTGATGGTGACCTTGATCAGGATGTCGTTCGGCGCGGCCTTCGCGTATTCGGATTCGACGTCGAAGAAGCGGTTGCCCTCGAAGATGCCCGTGTCGGCCAGCTCAAACTCCGTTTCGTCCCGCCGCCGGCTCCGGTTCATCTGGACAAGCTTCGCGTAGGGAAACGCGGCCTGCGGATAACGGTAAACGGACCGCATGTAGGAATGCGTCGGCGTGGAGTCGGTGTAGAAATACTCCTCCTTCACGTCCTCGCCGTGGTTGCCTTCGGGACCGCTCAATCCGAAGAGGCGTTCCTTGAGGATCGGATCCTTGCCGTTCCAGAGCGCGAGCGCGAAGCAGAGGCGGCATTCGCGGTCGGTGATACCGAGCAGTCCATCTTCGCCCCAGCGGTAGGCGCGACTGCGGGC
>Ga0163144_10020082_pt1 | contig 13394 bp, 8 predicted proteins | sample OliLak19BULKMAT1_FD_123175 | JGI IMG/M metagenome (GOLD analysis project Ga0163144, IMG submission 123175) | Freshwater microbial mat bacterial communities from Lake Vanda, McMurdo Dry Valleys, Antarctica - Oligotrophic Lake LV.19.BULKMAT1 | ecosystem: Environmental > Aquatic > Freshwater > Lake... | reverse complement strand
GGCTTTATTTTTTCTCCTCAGTCAACAACCATTCTTAACTCAACCATTTATTTTACAGATACGAGCAAAGGGGCTTCCGGATGGATCTGGAGTGCAAAAAATCTACCAAGTTTCTCTTATGATACCCAACACCCCAATCATACGTTTAAGGATACAGGCTCATATTTAGTTACACAAATTGTAATGAACCAATTTGGCTGCAGCGACACTGCCGAAAATACAATTACAATCTTACCTGATTACATTGTATATACCCCCAACTCCTTTACACCAAACGGAGATGGCAAAAACGATATTTTCTTTCCCAACGGTACGGGAATGGAAATAAACGATTATGAATTATTGGTGTATGACAGGTGGGGTAAATTAATATTTAAATCTACGAGTCCGTTTATTGGATGGGACGGCAGAGCAAATGACGGGAAAGATGTTGCCCAAATAGATACCTATGTTTGGAAACTTAATGTTACAGACGTGTTTAACAAGAAACACAGTTATGTAGGGCAGGTAAATTTAATTAAATAGAATGAACTCATCTCAAAAGCTTCTTTTAGAAATTTTTTAATCTCGATTAAAAATACTTTCTCAATGCTTAACAATATTAATTTTTCTGTTATATCTCTTTCAATTAGCTGTATAACTTTTTTACCTGCTTTTGGTAACCACCCGTCGGCTTCTAGCTCTTCACCAAATCTACGTGGTAGCGGAATGAACTTTATTGAGAACAAAGGACAGGTGGTAGATATGAGTGAACATTTACGCCCCGATATTTTATTTACAGGTGATGGCGGTGGAATGAAAGTATATTTAAAAACTACGGGGCTTAGTTATGTACTTTCAAAATGTGAAGGCTTTAACGAGGATGAAAAAGATCCTAAACATTTTGAAGCAATTCGTAAAAGACAATTGGCAAGTGAAGAAGCTAACAATAACTCAATAGCAAATAACTTACAACCATCAACCATCAAACTCCATCGCATCGACATGGATTTTTCGGATTGCAACCCTGAAGCCATCCTTTTAAAGCAAGACGAGGTAGAAGGGTACACGAATTATTATTATGCACACTGTCCGGAGGGGATAACAAATGTAAAAGGATACAACAAAATAGTTTACCAAAACATTTACAATAACATCGATATTGTTTTTCATGGAGGGAAAGAACATGGCTTGGAGTACGATTTTATTGTAAAACCCGGGGCCGATCCAAACGATATCAAAATAAAATACACAGGAGCAGATAATATAAGCATTGAAAATTCGAAATTGAAAATTGAAAGTTCGTTAGGATCTATAGAGGAAAGCATACCAAGAGTATATCAAAATGTAAATGGAAAAATTGTTGATGTAAAAGCTGAATATGTTTTAGATGGAACAACAGTAAAAATAAAAATCGCAACCTTTAACCCTAAACTCTAAACCGTGGTTGATCCCTGGATAACGTATTACGGTGGTTCGGATCAGGATGCCAGTACCTGTATTTCGGTTGACGCGGTAGGTAATTGTTTGGTTGGAGGAAATACCGTTTCAATAAATTTTCCTGTATCAGCCGGTGCCATACAAAAAACTTATGGAGGAGTAGGAAACAATTTTTCTTGGATTTATGGCGATGCATTCGTGGTAAAATTTTCTCCCTCCGGAAACCGTTTATGGGGCACTTATTATGGAGGAACCGATACGGATGCGAGTAATGATATAGCAGCAGATATGTCGACAGGCGATGTGGTTTTTACAGGTTTGACTGCCGGAAATTTTCCATTAAGTTCTACTCCTTACCAGGGAGTATTTGGTGGAGGGTACGATGCATTTATTGTGAAGCTTGATGCGAATGGAGCTCGCGTTTGGGCGACTTATTATGGAGGCAATAGTGAGGAAGGAGCCGAAGGAGTTACGATAGATATTAATAACGATATTGTTATAACTGGATATGTCATGTCAAGTAACTTTCCTGTTTCAGCAGGAGCTTTTCAAAATAATTTTTCAGGAGCTGTGGGGCTTCAAAGTGGTCAAATTGGCGGCGATGCTTTTGTTATAAAGCTTGGGGCTTTAGGAAATCGAATATGGTCTACCTATTATGGAGGTACGGATAGTGATTATGGTTTGGGGGTAACTACAGATACGGGGAAAAATATTATTGTTACAGGAGGAACTTATTCCGCTAATTTTCCTACCACAGCAGGATGTTTTCAAAGTGTATTTAATGGCGCGATATCTTCAGCTTTGGGCTTAGATGCTTTTATAATAAAATTCGATAAAAGTGGTAATCGCATATGGGCAACTTTTTATGGTGGGAGTAGTTATGACGAAAGTAGTCGTGTAAAGACAGATTCTAATAATGATATTGTAATATGTGGTTTCACCATTTCAACTGATTTGCCTGTAACAGCAGGGTGTTATCAATTTATCGCTCCCGGCAATGGTGATTTATTCTTGGCCAAATTCGATGCCTCAGGAGCAAGGCAATGGTCAACTTATTATGGAACCATCGGTTGGGAATTTGTATACCCCATTTGTGATATTGACCAAAACAAAAATATTTACTTGTTTGGTGAAACTGAAGATAGTCAAAGTTTATTTCCATTATATCAATGCGCCTTTCAAAGTACTTTTGGAGGTGATGAGGATCAGTTTATCGCGAAGTTTAAACTAGATGGAACTTTTATGTGTTCTACTTATTTAGGTGGTGCTAGTCATGATGAACTGGATTATGGCAAAGGAGGAATTGCCTGCTATAGGGATTATATATATGTAACTGCAAATTCACCGGGCTATTACCCTATTACTCCAGGCGCATATCAAACGGCACCTGTAGGCTTGAACGATATTACTGTTGCTAAATTATGTGGTAAAAATTGCGGTGATACTTTACATTTTAATATCACCCTTAGTTCAACGCAAGTTACAAATTGCAATGGAACTATAGCTAATTTTAATTCCAACTCTAATCCATGTGATACTATAGATATAACTTATTTATGGCAATTCGCCGGCGCAACACCTTCAAGCTCTACAGTAAAAAATCCCCAAGGAATTGCATATGCCAAACCCGGAACATTTCCTGTAACAATATTTGTAAATACTCCCTGTGGCTTGGATTCAATGACACAAAACATAACTATTGTTGGTCTGCCTGCACCAACTAGTATTCAGGGGACAACAATTGTTTGTCCGGGAAGCAATGCTTTGTTATCTGTAAGTGGAGCAAGTACTGCAAACTGGGTTCCATCAACAGGAATAAATAATCCTGCCGGTATTTCAGTTGTATTTGCCCCTTCGGCAACTACCAGTTACACAGTTAGTGGTACCGCTACAAACGGATGTACCTATAGCTGGCCGGTAACAATTACTGCAAGTCAACTTAACGTAACTGCTTCTTCTGATGTGAATATATGCTATGGAGAATCGACAAATTTGTCAGCAGCGGGTGCCGCTACCTATACATGGACACCTGCTATAGGATTAAACAATTTCAATACACCCAATGTAATGGCAAACCCCATTGCAACTACCACATATGTTGTAACAGGAATTGATACCTACTACTGTTTTGAGGATAAACAGGTGGTGGTAGTTGTTAATCCAATACCTGTTATTTCAGTTAGCATTGATAGTGTTATTTGCCAAGGAGAAAACTTGGTACTTAGCGCCTCAGGTGCAGATAACTATACCTGGTCTCCGGCTGCAACGCTTGCATCCGCAACCGGAAGAAGTATTACTGCCACTCCTTCAAAAACAACCATATATAAAGTACTCGGCGATATGAATGCAACAGGATGTGTAGGTTCTGCAACTGTAACAATAAAACTTACTCCCAAACCTATGCCTCAAACAAGTATTTCTCCTTCTTGTGATTTAATAATTTTATCGGCATACCTGGAGAACGCCACTTACCTGTGGAGCACAAACGAACAAAGCAGCAGCATATTTGTAGATAAACCAGGTGAGTACCGGGTAATAACTACCAAAGATAATTGTACTTCAAACGATACATTAACAGTAACGGAATATCCTGGTTCATCAGTAATCTGGTTTCCCAATAGCTTCACACCCAACAATGATGGATTGAATGAAATATTTACGGGATATGCTGACGAAGTGATTTTTTTAATTTACAAATCTTAAATCGCTGGGGAGAACTTATTTACCAAACCAATGACATCAATAAAGGATGGGATGGCACTTATGAGGGAAAAATAGTAAAGATGGATATTTACGTATACGTTGCCGATATTAAAACCAATTGTGCAGGCAATGAAAAAATTCACAAGATTGGCCATGTTTGGGTAGACAGATAATACAAAATCATCCACACAAAGCCTCCTTGGCAGTGTACAAATAAAAAATATAGAAAAACACCGTTCTGTGTTTTTCTATTAAGTAGGCTGTCCTCAAATACGCCACAAATCGCGCAAAAAATAATTTATAAAACGTAATATATACAAATATTACATATTAACTATCAGTATAATACATAAAAATAATGTATTTATGAAATGTTATTTACTATTAAGTAGTGCTCCCATTTTTTCATGCCTGTGGTAAGTTTGTATTGTTAAGCAATTGAAACAAATTAAACATCTAAAAAATAAAAAAATGGAAAAGTCAAAATTAAAATTAAACGAGATTCATGTTAACAGTTTTGTTACTAAAATCGACCAAGATCAAAAACAAACACTGGATGGAGGAGCTAGCATTACCGACCTTTTTGCTTCCCCTGCATGGTTTATCAGATCGGTTCTTCTCCCAAGAAAGATAGGTGGCACAGATCCAATAGAATGTCCTACTGCTTACCCCGATCCAGGATATACGTTCGGACAAGGTCAAATGGGTCCATGTCCTCCAGTATATGAAATCTAATTAATGTAACACATATAAAGCATCGAGAAGATTTAGAGTCGTTTCCCATCTAGATGGTGACTTAAATGGAAATTGTGGGTAAAACAAAACACACATTTTTAAAATCAAAAAAAAGACTTGCAAAAAAACGAGAAAAAATGAAAAAGAATAAATTATCAATAGCTAAACTCAGCATACTGAGTTTTGTAACAAATGTAAAAACAGAAAACAGTGCGACAATAAAAGGCGGAGATTCGGGAGGAGCTTCAGCAGTTTGCCCGGTTTCTAATAGGTATGATGTGTGTAAGTATGTTAAATCCCTTGGAGATCCAAGAGGATGGTGCACAGGAGATCCGGTTAATTGTCCTGGCGAGGGACAATGGGTTGAACGTTCTGCAATACATTACGCTTGCACGCATGAACTTATTTGCGATGTAGATAATTATTAGAAATCGTCCTTTACACGCTCTGTCTATCTCAGGGTTAAAGAAAATCAAAAGAGAGTTTGTTAGGAACAGACTTTCTTTTGATTTTCTTTTATCCAAAACAGTGTTGTATATTGTATAACATTGTTTTATTCCCATGAATACTCAAATATTATTTGAGCCCCCCAGGTATATTAGCATTGTTAAAAATATTTTTAACGCATTGTTACTGCTGCCTTTCTTTGCACACGCAGGAGTAATTGTTGATAAAGCAGAAGCAAAAAACTGGCTGTCTGCCAGCAATGTATATTTCGAAGAAAATAAAGGGCAGTTTTTATTGGGCGACCCCAGTAATGAAATTTTATACAAGGCATCTTTGAATGGTACTGATATTGCTATTACGGAAAAAGGCCTCTCCTATTCATTTTACAAAAAAACAATTTTAGATAACAGCGACACCACAGCCAATAAAATCAACTGGGAGTGTCAAAAAATTTTAATGAACCTAAAGGGGGCCGTAATATTAAAAGAAAATATAGTTTGCGAATCCCCACTCCATGCTAATAATAAACTATTACACTGCCGAACACCCAACAGGATTAACCAATATTAAGCGCTATAAAAAAATAATTATAAAAAATATTTACTCAAATATTGATTGGGCCATTTATATAAATGAAAACAAATTGAAATATGACTTCATTGTTCACCCGGGCGCTGATCCAAAAAATATAAAGATGTGTTATAATGGAATTGAAAAAATAAAATCGAAAAACAAAAATTCACAACTTGAACTTTCAACTTCGTTTGGAACTATTACAGAGGGTGGTTTGCTTTGTTACCAAAATTCCATCAGCAATACTGTACAATCATCTTATAAAATAAAGGGCAAAGAAGTTTCCTTTTTAATTCCGCAATATGATAACTCAAAAGAGCTGATAATTGACCCTCCTGTTCTTACCTGGGCAACTTTTTTTGGCGGTAACAGTACAGACGAAATTGCATTTAGTATCGCTACAGATAATTCCGGTCACGTATACATTACAGGGGAAGCAAATACAACACCAAGCGATCTACCCACAATGGATCCAGGAGGAACTACGTACTTTCAGGGCACAACAGATGGCGGCGATGCATTTATTGCAGAGTTTGACACTACCGGTGATTTATTATGGTGTACTTATTTTGGGGGAACTAACTCCGACCGCAGCGAGCACATTTGTACAGATAATGCGGGAAATGTTTACGTAACAGGTTTTACTTTCTCAACCGACATGCCATTGCAAAACCTGGTCGGCGCATATAACCAGGGAGCAAACGGCGGAAGCAATGATGGTTTTATATTAAAATTTGATAATGTAGGTCAGTTATTGTGGTCTACCTATTTTGGTGGAAGTCAGCAGGAATTTCCAAGGTCGATTGCAGTTGACAACAGTGGTAATATTTTTTGTACTGGGAGAGTGCAATCCCCCAATATGCCATTGGCAAATCCATTGGGAGGTGCTTATTACCAAAGTGCGCATGGTACCGGCACATGGGATGCTTTCATCTGGAAATTCTCAAGCGCTTGTGCATTAGTATGGTCAACTTATTATGGAGGATCGGGTGTTGATGAGGGGTACGACGTTACCGTTGATCAAACAGGAAATGTATGGATGTGTGGTTATGAAAATTCGACAAACCTTCCTTTACAAAATCTAGCAGGCGCATACAACCAGGCTGCAAACGGCGGAGGGTATGATGCATTTGCAGCAAAGTTCACCAATGCAGGTGTGTTATCATGGGCATCTTATTATGGAGGAACCGGCGGAGATAATTTTTATGATATAGCTGTTGATCAATTAAATAATATATTAATTACAGGCAGTACAGCTTCGCCCAACTTTTTTACTGTGAATCCGGGAGGAGGAACTTATTTTCAACCTGCACTTGGAAATGCAAATGGAAATGTTGCCATAGTAAAATTGAATAATAATGCTGCCGTTCAGTGGTCTACTTTTTATGGAGGTACAAATGCAAATTTTTTTGCGGATGTTGGTTATGGAATAGGCGCAGACAGCAGAAATGATATTTGGGTTACCGGACATTGCACATCGACAGACTTTCCTGTTTTAAATTGCAACGGATTTTTTCAGTCTAACAATCGCGGTAACAATGGTGATGGATTTTTATTACAGTTCGATAATAATGGTTTTAGAAAATGGGCCAGTTATTATGGCAGCTGGAGCCAGGACGATGCGTATGGTATAGCCTTCTCGGCACCAAACAATATTTTTATTACCGGCTTTACATTGAGCAATTCCAATTTGCATATTGTTGATCCGGGAAATGGCGCATACATGAAACCCGTTATGACCACTAGCAGTGATGCATTCATGGCAAAATTTACAGAAGTTCCTTTTATACCGAACGCACAAATGGGTGTAACAGACAGTATGATATGCGCCGGAGAATGCATCAACTTTAATGATGGCACGGCAAATTATCTTCCTACCAATTGGCAATGGACCTTCTCAGGCGCAAGCACTGCTACTTCATCAACGCAAAACCCTACAACAATTTGTTACAATACTACAGGTACATATAGTGTTACTATGCAAGCGTACAATAACTGTATAAACGACACCGCAATTAAAATCGCATACATCACTGTTCACCCTTTACCAAATATTTCTGTTTCACCTACCCTACCATCAATTTGTATTGGTGACAGCGTTACACTTACCGCAAACGGAGCATCGACTTATACATGGACTCCAACGACAGGTTTAAATACAAACACAGGTGCTATTGTTCTATCCACTCCTTCCGGACCGGTAAATACATATACCATTAATGGTATTGATGCAAATGGATGTTCATCATCAAGTGTTATATCTGTAAGTGTAAATCCATTGCCCGTTGCTCATGCAGGACCTGATGATACCGTTTGTGCGGGAACAAATGCAATATTGAGTGCATCAGGTGGAAATAATTTTGCATGGAGCAATGGAGTCGGTACTCAAACAACAACGGTGAATCCAATTGTGCAAACTGTTTATACTGTTACTGTGAGTAATGGAAATTGTTCCGATACTGACCATGTAACCATTTTTATGGGACTTGCCCCAACTGCAAATGCAGGAGCCGATGATACTATTTGTCGAGGCAGCTCCGCAACACTTTCTGCTTCAGGCGGCGGAACATATGTTTGGAGCAACGGTGCATCAACAGCAAGCACCGGTGTATCTCCGATAATTCAAATTACATATACCGTTACAGTGAACAATGGGAATTGTCCAGATGCAGATGAAGTAACAATATTTTTACACCCACCTTTACTTGTTGATGCTGGGAACAATGTTACTATTAGTCCGGGAGCAAACACCACACTCTCCGCATCGGGAGGCGGCTCATACCAATGGATGCCTTCACAGGGATTAAATTGTACAACTTGTCAAAATCCGGTTGCGCAGCCAACAGCCACAACAAAATATTTCCTGGTTGTTACTGATGTTAATGGATGTACGTCACTTGATTCTGTTTTAATAACTATTGAAATTGAATGCGGCGAACTTTTTGTCCCTACGGCGTTTTCTCCCAATGAGGATGGACAAAATGATATATTATTTCTGTATGGAAAATGTTTAAGGACGCTTACGTTCTCAATTTTTGACCGTTGGGGAAATAAAGTATTTGAGACCAATGATATTACCCAAGGCTGGAATGGTTATTTCAAGGAAAGGTTAATGAGTACAGGTGTTTTTGCGTATACACTTACTGCAGTAACCGATTCCAATGAAGATGTAATCATGAAGGGGAATATTACGTTAGTTCGTTAATAAAAATAATGCCAAAAAACAAATAAACCAATCCCAATGAAACTTCACAATCATTGGAACCAGTTTATTTGACATTTAACTAAATCAAATCCGGATTTTTGCTCTACTGGAAATCCCAAACCAGTCCCTTTACAAATATGGCTCTTGATCTGCCCGTGTTGTAACCATATTATATGGGCCAATTACATTTCTGTTTTTAGCAAAAATGCCGTTTGGTTAATATTTTTCTAACAACTCTGAAAAAACCTCTCATAAACTTCAGTAAAGCTTTGTACATTTCGGTTCAAAATTACCTGTCAGAACATGGTATTAAACTACATCTGGGTCGCATTTTTTATTATTGCCTTCATTGTTGGTCTTATCAAATTGATTTTTTTTGGTGATACCGAGGTCTTCCGAACAATGGTGATCGACGGTACTTTTACCTCTTCCAAAAAAGGTTTTGAAGTGGCGCTAGGACTTACAGGTGCAATGACCTTGTGGATGGGATTAATGAAAGTTGGGGAACAAGCCGGTGCAATAAATTTTCTTTCAAGGATCATCGGACCATTTTTCAGAAAATTATTTCCGCAGATACCGAAAGATCATCCCGCGCTGGGACAGATCATTTTAAATTTTTCCGCTAATATGCTTGGCCTTGGCAATGCAGCAACACCGCTGGGTTTAAAAGCCATGCAAAGTATGCAGGAGTTAAATACCGATAAAGAAACGGCCAGCAATTCTCAGATCATGTTCCTTGTTTTGAACACTGCCGGTTTCACATTAATTCCGCTCAGCATCATGGCTATACGCGCTCAACAAAAAGCGGTGGACCCAACAGATGTTTTTGTACCCATTCTTATTTGCAGTTATTGCGCTACACTTGCCGGAATTGTTACTGTCTCCATATGGCAAAAAATATTTGACCGTATATTATTACTCTGGATCACTATCGCCACTGCAATAATGGCCGGCATTGTATATTTTTTTTATACCTGTCCACCGGAAGAAAAAAGTTTAATTTCCAGCACAAGTGGATACATCATTTTATTTTCCATTGTGGTTTCTTTTATTGGCGCTGGTGTTTACAAAAAGATCAATGTGTTCAGTACTTTTATTGAAGGCGCGAAAGAAGGTTTTACTACAGTCATAAGAATTATACCTTACCTCGTTGCTATGCTTGTTGGCATTGGAGTATTCAGGGCCTGCGGAGCAATGGATTATTTGATAAACGGACTTACAAATTTAATTGCCGCCACCGGGGTAAATACCGATTTTACTCCTTCGCTTCCTGTTGCATTAATGAAGCCACTCAGTGGAAGCGGAGCAGAAGGACTTGCCATCGAATCAATGCTAACCAATGGTGTCGATTCATTTGCTGGAAGGCTATCCTCTATTATGTATGCATCAGCAGATACTACTTTTTATATTGTAGCATTATATTTTGGCTCTGTAGGAATTAAAAAAACCAGGTACGCTGTTACAGGAGGTTTAATTGCTGATCTGGCAGGAGTGATAGCAGCTATTTTTGTCGCTTACCTTTTCTTCTACAACTAACTAACGCTCACTTTCTATTTTTCGCTTTACCATATCAGGGAAAGGCTTGCCTTCAATTTTACTATCGAGCCAGGGAATAAAATGAAAATATGACAACGCTCTTTTTTCATGTGTATTTTTTCCAATTTCAATTAATTCTTCTTTCAGTTCTTGAAAAGCATCTAGTTGTTTTTTCCTGGTATTGGCATGCTGCAATTTGGTTCTTATATATTCCAACAAAACTTTTTCAAGTTTATAAATTCTATCTCGTTTGGCTAAAAATTTATACACATTTTTGAATGAATACTCAATTAGATCTTCTCTATTTCTTTCATAATTACTCATAAGCAGCATAATTCTGGCAAAACAGTGCAAATCGCTACGTAAGTCCCAATCTTCATTTATTATTATTTTATTTAAATATTTATTACAAGCAACATAATCTCCTACACCAAAATTTATTATCGCAGCGTTGTAATAAAAATTAATTTCGTGTTCACGATTCCGTTGAAAAACTTCCAAATGAAATTTTTCCTTTTCCATTTCCTTTAACACCTTTAGTCCCTTATCAAATTCACCGGTTACAATGCACAACATTATTTCTGCGTGTGAAGCATTACTGCTGTTCTCTTCATTCAGTATTTTGTTCTTAAAATCCAGATTTTTAAACTTTTGTATTAGCGCTTCCGCCTCCTCATATTGCTTTAAATTTCTTTTAAAAACAATTAAATTTTGAATAGTAATTGAATACAGCCTCGGATTATCCTCTATTCGATATGGATGCTCCTCTATTAGCTTATATGCTTTTTCCAGGGAGAGAACTCCTCTCTTAATTTCTTTTTTAAAAAAAGCATCGGCATAAATGCCATGAAAATAAAACGCTTTAGCTTCAAATGATCGTATTTTTTCTTCACTTACATCAAATGTATTTTTAATTAAAGCCTCGTATTTTTTTCTTTCGTCGTCAGTACGCAATGAACCCATTTTTTTTCTTGCAATTTCAATTTTTGCTACTAGGGCAACATAAAATATTATCTCCTCATAAATACGCAAGCTATCTTTGAGCTGATCATAAATCTCAACTACTTCCTCTATTGTTTTATTTTCATGGTTATTTATATAGGCGATGTGCCCTTCCCACCTTAACAAATCAAATAGTACAGGGAATTTTTCGTATTTCTGTGCTATTTTTTTTGCCTTTACAATCCTCTTTTCACAATGCTTAAATAAACCTTTATTATATAAAATTTTTATCTGATTAACTGTACTTCTAAGATCCGATTCAATATCATAATGATACAACTCCATGCTTCTTAAAATCAAATTGTACAAATAAACTTTTTGAGGAGGCAGGTGATGAATAAAAGTTTCCTTTTTAAAGATCTCTTTGATTTCCCGCTCATCATACTCCTCTTGTTTCTCTATTGCATCAAAAAGCTTTACATAATTGTTTTGTTCGTTTATAACATGTTGCGATGCAAATACTTTAAAGTATCTCTTTTCTGTTCGCGTAAGTGACTTTATCAACTGAAAGAGATCGTCTGTAGGGGTCATACTGGTTATTTGAAGTACACGAATATATTATCTTTTATTAACTAAAACAATCATTTTACCAATTAATAATATTTTTGAATAACAACAATAATAACTTTCCATCCTTTTCAAATGAGGTGGATCAAGATATGTTTGAATAAAAAACAAATGAAAACAAACACTAAATTTTTACAAGTACTATTTATAGCTACAATAAATTTACTTGCGCTGGGTATGTTTTCACAAACCGGCACCTGGGCACAAAAAACTGATTTCGCCGCAACAGCGCGATATGGTGCTTCATCATTTTCAATTGGCAATAAAGGTTATATAGTAACCGGCCTCGATAGTTCGGTATATAAAAAAGACTTATGGGAATATGATCAAACAACTGACACCTGGACCCAAAAAACTTCTTTCCCAGGAGCTGCAAGGTCATCGGCCTGTGCATTTACCATCGGAACAAAAGCATACCTAGCTGCCGGAACACCGGATGCGGGAAGCACTTTTTTTAAAGACCTATGGGAATGGGACCAAACTACAGATACCTGGACACAAAAAACTAGTTTACCAGGCGCCGCAAGAAGAAATCCCGTTGCATTTTCAATAGGAACCAAAGGGTACCTTGGTTTGGGATCTTCAAGTTCAGGTAACATTTCCGATTTTTGGGAGTGGAATCAATCGACAGATACATGGACTCAAAAATCTAATTACCCAGGCACAGGCTTGTATATGGCAGTGGGTTTTTCAATTGACACAAATGGCTATGTTGGTACAGCATCTGCATCTGGAAACTTTTGGGAATATTCACCAACCTTAGACACATGGACAGCAAAAGCCGCTTTTGGAGGTGGCAATGTTGCAAGAGCAGTTGGCGTATCGGCAGGTGGTAAGGGATATGTTATTACAGGCAGATACAGTAGTGGCGCAACAACTAATGTTTGGGAATGGAATAAGGCCACAAACGTTTGGACTCAGCTTGGCGCATTTGGTGGTGCCGCAAGAGAGCGCGCAGTTGGTTTTGTTATTGGCTCAAAAATTTACATCTCAACGGGAATGCCCTGCAATTGCCCTCCACCATTTTTTAAAGACTTATGGGAATACACACCTGCTGCTACAGGAGTAGAAAAGATGTTGAGCAGTAGTGCAATTAAAATTTATCCTAATCCCTTCACCTATAGCACAACTATAAGCCTTGAAACATATGAAAATGAAAATGAAATAACCATAACAGATGGCCTAGGTAATGTAGTTGCAAAAGAAG
>Ga0163144_10020080_pt1 | contig 13396 bp, 10 predicted proteins | sample OliLak19BULKMAT1_FD_123175 | JGI IMG/M metagenome (GOLD analysis project Ga0163144, IMG submission 123175) | Freshwater microbial mat bacterial communities from Lake Vanda, McMurdo Dry Valleys, Antarctica - Oligotrophic Lake LV.19.BULKMAT1 | ecosystem: Environmental > Aquatic > Freshwater >... | reverse complement strand
GGCGATCTGGCGCAGCCACATGCCGTAGGGGCCGCTCACCCGGGGGTCGGACCAGAAGTCGGTACCGCCCGGGCTGAACAGGAACTTCACGCCGAGCTCGTTGTAGGCGATGCCGAGCGCGACTACGCGGCCGAACGCCTGCTCCGCCTCGGCGGTGCGGCCGAGCTTGGCGGCCGCGAGGTAGATGCCGTTCATGACGCGCATCTGCTCGCCGGTGGGCATAGCCAGGGCGCTGCGGTACTGGCCCAGCGCCTCGACGTAGCGTTCCTGGTTGTAGAGCGCGGTCGCCTCGTTGATCACGGTCGCGGTGGCGATGCGCTCGAGATAGAAGGCGTCGCCGCGTTGCCCGGGCGGCGTTGCCGAGGTGCGCGCATAGCCTTCGATCACCTTGTCCTTCACCAGCACCGGGCTGTCGCGGTAGTAGGCGAGCGGCGTGTGGTCGAGCCCTTCGTCGCGGGCCAGCGCCGAGGCCTGGGCGACCACGGTGCCGGACTTCAGGTCGGTAAGCGCGAGGTTGATCTGCAGCGGACGACTGCGGGGCGTGGCGCCGCCGTCGACCCGGGTCATGGTGCCGGTCAGCAGGTACTGGGCGCGGGCCAGGCTGGCCGACTGGAACGGCAGGATCTCGAACTGGTCGAACCGGGTCGTCAGCCGCTCCGAAACGCGGCTCTCGAGCAGCACCGTCGCCGCAGTCTGCTGACCGGTCACCGCGTCGAGCATCGGGTCGAGGACGACGGCGCGCTTGTTCACCTTCGCCTCGACCCGGGCGAGGAACGCAGGCAACTTCTGCGTCTGGCCGGCGAGACCGTCGGTGGCCTGGGCCACCGCCTGCTCGAACGGCAATTCGGCGCTGAGGTTGGTGGCTTGCGGCGGCGCCGCGCAGCCCGCCAGGGCGCCGAGCACGCCGGCGACGACCGACGCGAGCACGCGCTTCGTGTTCGACATGGAGATCATCTGCATTCCCTCTTCAGATACGCCGCTTCTTCGGCGGTCAGCGGCTCGAGCGAGGCCTTTTGCAGAATATCACTGCACCGCGCGCCGGTGGCCGGGCGATACGGCGTTGCGGGCCGGCTCTCGACCGGCGGCTCGACGCGGTCCGGCTCGCGCCGCGGCCGGGCCGGCGCGGCGGCCGGGAGCACGGGCTCGCGGCGAGGCGCGACGGCCGTCGGCGCTGCGGGCTCGACGGCCGCCGGTCGTGCCGGCTCGATCCGCGGCGGGCTTGTCGCCGGCATCGAGGCGACCGTCGCCGGCGGTACGACGATCGCTGCGGCCGAAGCCGGCGCTGCTGCCGCGGGCGGCACGGAAGACGATGCCGCAGCGGGCACCGCGGCCGGCCCGGCCGCCGACGAGGCCGGCAGCGTCGGCGCCGAAGCGCCCGGCGCGACCGGCTTCGCGGCGTCGTCCGTGCGGGGCTGGAAGGTCCAGTAGACGCCGATCGCCAGGCCGCAAGCGATCAGCAGCAGGGCTGCGCCGAGCGCCAGCCCGGTGGCCCGGGAGGTCGTCGGCCGGGCGCCGGACGCGGCCTGCGGCTGGGCGCGGGCCGGCGGCGCGGCCGGCCGCGGGGCCGGCGCCGCGGGTCTCGGCTCGGAGCGGGTGGGCTCGGCCTGAGCCGCTCGCTGCGCAGGGGTGGCCGAGGGGGTCTCGAGCGCCGGCGCCGCGACAGGCAGCGGCGGCTCGGGGCTGCGCGGCTGCACCTGCGTCGCCAGCACCGGGGTCAGCGTCCCCGGCACGGTGGCATAGCCGCGCTCCTCGGTCGGCGCGAACGCCTCGTGGCTCAGGGCGCCGTAGCCGCTCTGCGGCGGCGACGGCGGAGGCGCGGGAAGGTCGATGTCGAGCAGGGCGCGGAACTGGGCCGCGTTCTGCGGCCGGTCCTGCGGCCGGACCGCCAGTGCCGCGTCGATCGCGCGCAGGAAGCCGTCGCCGTAGCGGCCCTTGGCCTCGACCGCGATCGGCTGCAGACGGTCGTCCATCAGCCGCTCGACGGAGGAGGTCGGCGTCCGGCCGGTGATCGCGTAGTAGACGACGCAGGCGAGCGCGTAGATGTCGGTCCACGCGCCCTGGGTCATCGAGGCGACGTCGCCGTATTGCTCGATCGGCGCATAGCCGGGCTTGAGCACCACCGTCAGCGCATGCGTCATGTCGCCGATGACCCGCCGCGCCGCGCCGAAGTCAAGCAGCAGCGGCCCGGTGGCGGTGAGCAGGATGTTGTCGGGCGCGATGTCGCGGTGGAAGCACTGCGCCGCGTGCATCACGGTCAGCGCATCGAGCAGCGGCGTCAGCCAGGCGCGCAGCTGCGCCTCGCTCGGCGCCTGGCCAAGCTCGGCCAGCGCCGTCTTGAGCGTCGGTCCCTCGTAAAACGGCATCGCCATGTAGGCGGTGCCGTTCTCCTCCCAGAAGCGGTAGACCTTGACCAGCGCCGGATGGTCGAAGCGGGCGAGCAGGCGCGCCTCGTTGACGAAGCTCTTCAGCCCCGCCTTGAAGGTGTCGAGATGGCGCTCCGACTTGACCACGATCGCCGACGAGCCCGCGACCCGCGAGGCCATCGACGCCGGCATGTATTCCTTGATCGCGACCTTGCGCTGCAGCGAGAGGTCCCAGGCGAGATAGACGATGCCGAAGCCGCCCTCGCCGATCAGGCCGGAGATCTCGTAGTCGCGAAGCTGCGTGCCGAGCGGAAGCGTGTGGCCCAGGGGCGCCGCAGCCGCCCGCCGCGAGGGCGGGCGAATGATGGTCTTGTCGTCGTCGTCGTTGTCGTCGGACGGGCTCAAGTCGACACCCCGGTCGGCCTCACCGGCAAGGCACGATCTTGAACTCTACCCGTCGATCGAGCACGTCGAAGCCGTTGTCGGTGCCGCTGCCGACGATGTTCTGGCGAAAGCCCATGCCCTCGGCGGTGGTCTTGGCGGCGAGCACCGGCTGCTCGGCGGCGAGCTTCTGCTTGATCGTCGCCGCGCGCTTGAGCGAGAGCGCGTCGTTGATCGCCGCCGGTCCGCTTTTGCTGGTGTGGCCGACGACCGTCATGCAGCTGCCGGCGGCGATCGCGCCGCGCGCGATCTGGCGCAGCCACATCGCATAGGCGCCGCTGATCTTCGGATCGGCCCAGAACTCGACGCTGCCCGGCGCGAACAGGAACTTCACCCCGAGCTCGTTGTAGGCGATGCCGAGGGCGACGATCCGGCCGAACGCCTGCTCCGCCTCGGCGGTGTTGCCGAGCTTGATGTTGGTGAGATAGACGCCGCTCTCGGCGCGCAGCTGCTGGCCCTGCGGCGTCGCCAGCGCGGTCTTGTACTGGCCGAGCGCGTCCTGGTAGCGCTCGGCGTTGTAGAGCGTGGTCGCCTCGCTGATCACGGTCGCGACGCCGATCCGCTCCATGTAGTACGGATCGGCCTTCTGCCCGGGCGGCGTGGTCGTCGTCCGGGCGTAGCCCTCGACCACCTTGTCCTTGATCAGGACCGGGCTGTCCTTGTAGTAGCGCGACGGGGTGCTGTCGAGGTTCTCCTCCTTCGCCAGCGCCGACGCCTGGGCGACGACCACGCCGGTGCGGATGTCGGTCAGTGCCAGGCTGAGGTTCACGGTCGGCGTGGTCGCGGTCGGCACCCGGGTCATCGTGCCGGTCAGCAGGTACTGGGCCCGGGTCAGGTTCGACGACTGGAACGGCAGGAACTCGAACTGCGGGAACTTGACCGCCATCCGCTGCGTGACCCGGCGCTCGAACAGCAGCGTCGTCTCGGTCTGCTGGCCGGTGATCATGTCCAGCATCGGGTCGAGGACGATGCTGCGCTTGGGCGTGGTCGCGTCGGTGCTCGACAGGCTCGACTCGATCCGGGCGAGGAACGACGGCAGCTTGCCGGTCTGCGCCACCAGGCTGTCGGTGGCGACCGCCGCCGCCTTCTCGAAGGTCTGTGGCTCGTTCGACGGCGAGCAGGCCGCGATCAGCACCGCGCCGGCCCACGCGACGAAGGCGGTGGCGAAGCGGCGCGTCGGCCGGCGAACGATGGCGGGTGCAGTCATTTGCACTCCCTCTTGTAGAAGTTGGTCTCGTCCGGCGTGATCCGCTCGAGCGAGGCCTTCTGCAGGATCTCGGTGCAGCGGGCCTGGCGTTCGGCGGCGGTGGCCGGCGGACCGAGGTAGTCGGCGCCGTTCGGTGTGCGGACCGGCGCGGCGGTGGGAACCGGCGGCGCCGCGACCAGCGTCGGCACGGCTCGCGCAGTGGGCGGGGTCGGGGTCGGGGTCGGCGGCACGGCCGCTGCGGTGATCGCGGGCACGGTCGCCGGCGGGTTGATCCGTTCGGCGGGCGCCGTCGGCGGGGTGGGCGAGACCCGCGCCGCCACCGTCGCCGGCGTGGCCAGCGGCACCGAGGCGGCCGGCGCCGGTCCGGCGACCGCCGGGCGCGGCGCCTGGCGGGTGTAGAACTGCAGCACCAGCGCGGCGATGCCGATCAGGGCGCCGGTCCCGGCGACCAGCCCGTAGAGCGCGCGCTTGCCGAACAGGGCGCGGACCGGGTTCGCCACGGCCCACGACGGCGCGCCCTCGGCCGGCTGCGACGGCGTGTCTTTGGCCCGGGGCGCCGCACGGCGCTCCTTGAGCGCCGGCCTGGCGGCAGCTGCCGACGCCGCAGGCTTGGCGACGACCGGCTTGGCCGCCGGGTCGCTGATCGCCAGCAGCGGGTGGTCGGGGACCGTGATCTCGCGATCGGCATCGGCACCGACGAAGGGCTCGTGCATCAGGTCGCGCGGCGGCGCGAGCTCGAGCGGCTCTGGCGAGTCGATGTCGCCCATCAGGGCGCGGAACTGTCGATGGTCCTGAGGCCGGCGCTCGGGCTCGACCGCCAGCGCCGCGTCGATCGCCGCCAGGAAGCGCTCGCCATAGAGCCCCGCCGCGACCGCCGACAGCGGCCGCACCGGGTCCTCGGCGAGGCGATCCGCGGCGGCGGCCGGGGCGCTGCCGGTGATCGCGGTGTAGATCAACGCCGCCAGCGCGTAGAGGTCGGTCCAGGCGCCGCGCTTGGTCTCGGCGGCGTTGCCGTACTGCTCGATCGCGGCGTACCCGGGCTTGAGCGCCGCGGCCGGCGTGTGCTCGAGGGCGGCGATCGTCTGCTCGGCGGCGCCGAGGCCGAACAGCACCGGGCCGATCGGCGTCAGCACGATGTTGTCGGGGCCGATGTTCTGATGCCAGACGCCGCCGTCGTGGAGCAGCGCTACCGCGTTGAGCACCGGCTTCAGCCAGGCGCGGAGCTCGGCCTCGCTCGGCACGTGGTCGAGCTCGGCGAGCGCGCCCTCGAGCGTGGGTCCCTCGTAGAACGGCATGACCAGGTAGGCGGTGCCGTTCTCTTCCCAGAAGCGGTAGACCTTGACCAGCGACGGGTGGTCGAAGCGGGCGAGCAGGCGCGCCTCGGCGACGAAGCTCTTCAGGCCGGCCTTGTAGGCGTCCCAGTGCCGTTCGGAGGCTATCGCCAGCGCCGGCGACCCGGCGACCCGGGTCGCCATCGAGACCGGCAGGTACTCCTTGACCGCGACCTTGCGCTGCAGGGTCGCGTCCCAGGCGCGGTAGAGGATGGCGAAGCCGGCCTCGCCGATCACCTCGCCGAGCTCGTACTCGCGCAGGCGGGTGCCGGGGTGCAGCGCCCGGCCCTGCGGCGAGCGCGAGCCGGCCGGGGCCGCCCTGTCGTCGATCGCGTGTGCCGGATTCATCTCTGCGCTGCGCGGGCTCCTGCCGGAGGTTGTGCCATCTCGGCCTGGCCGGCGCACGCCGGACTGTCGCCGTGCCGAGCGAGGCGGTGATTGTCGCGCCGGAGGCTGGGCACCGACCCTCTCAGGGGCGGGACGGGACGAACAAAGTCACGCCAATCCGGCGGGCGAGGACGCGTTGCCGCGGCGGGCGAAGAAGCCGACGCCTTCCATGCTCATCACGACCTCGCCCTTCTGGTTGAACACCTCGTTGCGGCTCCTGACCAGTCCGACCGTCGGCCGGCTGGCCAGCGGCCGGGCCTCGAGGACCGTGTTGCGCATGGTGAGGACGTCGCCGGGGTAGACCGGCGCCGGCCAGGCCAGCCGTTCGACGCCGGGCGAGCCGAGGCTCGCGGATTCGAGCAGGTAGCCGTCGCACATCATCCGCATCGCCATCGCCGCGGTGTGCCAGCCGCTGGCGGCGAGCCGTCCGAACAGCGACCGCGCGGCGGTGGCATCGTCGAGATGGAAGGGCTGCGGGTCGTAGCGGCCGGCGAATTCGAGGACCGCTTCGCGCGTCACCTCGCAACGGCCGAACTCGCGCACCGTGCCCACGGCGAAGTCTTCGAAGTAGTGGCGGGGGGTGCGGCTGGGCGGGGTGGTGGCAAGGGGGTCGTTCACGGCGGCGGCGGCATCGGGTCGGGCGCCCAGCATAGCGAGGCGCGGCCGCCCGGGGCCGGCGAGACCGCCGCGGGTATCAGGCGCCGAAGAAGTGACGGAAGACGTCGGGCTCGTTGACCTCGCGCATCGCCAGGCCGTTCACCGGCTCGCGAAATGGCTGCGACGGCACTGCGACCTCGAGCTCGGCCGGACGGGTGGCGTCCCACGGAGCGTTCGTCGCCGCCGCAAGGCGCCGGGCCAGCGAGCCGGCCAACGAAGGCAGCTCCTCCCATTCGATCGCACCTGCGGCCGTCGGCCGCAGGCCTCGGGTCGCATAGGCAGGGGAGAAGTGCATGGTCGAAGGGGCGTGGCGCATGATCGGTGGCTCCGGTTGGGGGGCTGACCGAACCATATCGGCGCGCGGGTGCGGCCGGTGACCGGAACAGCGCCCGGGTTCCGGCGCAGATCGCAGCGGAACGCCCGCACGTGCTCATGCGCGTGACCTTGTACCGGGCGCGCCGGCGAAGGTTCAGCGCATCCGGACTTCGCCGTGCTCGCCGAGATCGGTGGGCGGCTTGCCGGTGACCACGGCCTTGGCCATCTCGAAGAGCTGGACCAGCTTGCTTTCCTTCACGTCCCAGTAGTTGGCGTGAATGACCTGCACCTGCACCAGGGCGAGGTCCGGATCGGTCGGGCCGCCCGGGAACCAGGCTTCGGCCATCTTGCTCCAGAGCTGCTGCTTCTTCGCGGGGTCCTCGACCAGGGCGGCGGTGCCCGAGACCGAGACATAGGTGTCCTCGGACGGGTCGGCGTAGACGACGTTGACGACCGGATCGGCCTTCAGGTCGGCGACCGGATCGCCGGCCTTCGACATGAAGAACCACAGGCTCTCGTCGGCCTCGAGGCCCTTGTTCTGCGTCGTCATCGGCCGGGCGTGCAGGTGACCGTTGCCGTGGCGGGTGGTGAACATCGCGAACCGGATGTTCTTGATCAGCTTCCAGAGGAGTTCGCGCTTGTCATTCATGTCGTCCATGCCTTGCTTTCGTTCGAGCCCGGGAGGGCGATCGAACATTTAAGCACCGGCGCGACGACGGCCCGGTCAGGCGCGGCCCGTCGGGGCTGTAGGACGTGTCCGCCTCGTCGGGCTACTTCTTCATCGGCTCGTCCTTTTTCATCATCGCGCCTTTTTTCATCATCGAGTCCAGTATTGGGGTGACTGGAGCTAAGCGGACACCCCATAAAAATATTCAGCTTGCCCCACAATCCGGCTCGGCGCGCGAGAAAGGGCCCGGGGTTTCGTCGGCCACCGCTTGCGCCCCCCTCGAACTGAACTGCCTTTTCTGGAAACCGTCGCCGTCATCGATTTCGAGACCACCGGCATGTCGCCGGCGATGGGCGCGCGTGCCACCGAGGTGGCCGCCGTGCTGGTCCGCGGCGGCGAGATCGTCGGCCGCTTCCAGAGCCTGATGCGCTCCGGCGCCTGGGTGCCGCCGTTCATCGAGCGGCTGACCGGCATCAGCAACGCCATGCTCGACCGCGCCCCGCCGGCGCGCGCGGTCATGCGCGAGCTGCTGCGCTTCACCGAGGGCACGCCGCTGGTCGCCCACAACGCCGCGTTCGACCGCGGCTTCTGGCGCGCCGAGGCCGAGCGCGCCGAGTGCCCGGCCGACGACGCGCATCGATTCGCCTGCACCCTGCTGCTGTCGCGCCGGCTCCACCCCGAGGCGCCCAACCATCGACTCGGCACGCTGCGCGCCTGGCACCGCCTGCCCGACGCCGGCCGGGCGCACCGCGCCCTCGCCGACGCCGAGACGACGGCGCATCTCTTCGTTCGCCAGCAGCGCGACGCCGCCGTCCGCTTCGCCGCGACCCTCGGCGGCGGCGACCTGCGGCACGACCTGCTGCTGGTGCTGCAGAAGGCGAGCCGGGCGCGTCTGGCCGAGCGCCTGGCGCGCCACCTCGAGACCGGCGCCGACAGGCCCTAGACCGGCACGTTGAAGACCTGGCGCAGGTAGGCGAGGAAGGTCTCGTCGTCGCAGAGCAACTTGCCGGGGCTGTCGGACAGCTTGGCCACCGGCTGGCCGTTGGCCTGGGTGAGCTTCATGACGATGTGCAGCGTTCTGAGCCCCATGTCGTTGGTGATGTTGGTGCCGATGCCGAAGCCGAGCAGGGTGCGGTCGGCGAAGTGGCGATAGAGCGCGAGCGCCTTCTCGAAGTCGAGCCCGTCGGAGAACACCAGCCGTTTGGTCTTGGGATCGATGCGCAGCTTCTCGTAGTGGGCGATCGCCTTCTCGCCCCAGACGTAGGGGTCGCCCGAGTCGTGGCGCAGGCCGTCGAACAGCTTGGCGAAGTAGAGGTCGAAGTCGGCCAGGAACGCGTCCATGCCGACGACGTCGGTCAGGGCGATGCCCAGGTCGCCGCGGTATTCCTGGACCCAGCTCTCCAGCGCCGCGCGCTGGAAGTCGCGCAGGCGAACGCCGAGCGTCTGGAAGGTCTGCAGGTACTCGTGCGCCATCGTGCCGATCGGCACCAGGCCGAGGTCGCGCGCGTAGAGCACGTCGGAGGCGCCCTTGAAGTACTGCGGCACTTCGCGCTTGAGCGTCGTCAGCACCTCGCGGTGCCACTCGCCGGAGAAGCGCCGGCGCACGCCGAAGTCGAAGAACTCGAACGGGTTGAGGCGCCGGGGCTCCTTCTCGAACTCGCGCAGCCGCTCGATCTTGGCAGCAAGGCGCTTGCGCCCTTCGGCCCAGGCCTCGCGCCGGTCGAAGCGGCGGAAGTAGAGCTCGTTGACGATCGCCAGGACGAAGATCTCGAACGCCATCACGTGCACCTGCGGGCCGCTGGCGGCGATCTCCAGGCCCTTGCCGTCGGCCGCGGCGCGGGCGCTGATGAAGTCGCGCTGGAAGCGGAAGATGCGCAGGAAGTCGACGAAGTCCGAGCGGATGAAGCGCAGGCTGCCGAGGTAGGCCAGCTCGCTCGGGCGAAACGAGAGCGAGCAGAGCGCGTCGAGCTCGCGGTCGACCTCGGTCAGCAGCTCGGCGAGCGGGTAGGCCGGCGCGTTGCGGCAGACGAAGGTGTATTCGGCCTGCGTCTGCGGATGCCGATGCAGCATCGCCTGCCACATCGTGAACTTGTACAGGTCCGTGTCGAGCAGGCTCGTAATGACGGGTTGCATCGGCACTCTGGGATCGGCTGCGGTGTACGACGATAGCGCGATCGGCTAGATCGGATAGATGATCGAGTTCGGGATCATCTCGCTGTCGTAGACGACGAGCCGGCTCTCGAACTTCAGACATCCGGCGGTGCGCACGACGGTGTCGATGTAGCGGCCGACGTTGAACACCGTGCTCAGCCCGTTGAGCTTGGTGCGAAAGACGGCGTAGTTGGCCTCGCTCGTGATCCGCTTGCCGTCGAAGCCGCGGATCAGCGGCGCGCCGACCACGTGCCGCTGGTAGTACGGATCGTGGAACAGTGTTTCCTTGATGCCGTAGACCCGGTCCTTCAGCATGCCCTTGCTCTCGAACGCGAGCGTGGCGAGGGGAAAGCCGCGCTCGTGGTTCTCGCGCGGCACCAGCCGGTAGCTGCAGGCGTCGACGAAGAACTCGGGCCACAGGCTCCAGTCGCCCGAGTCGACCGCATACGAATAGTCGGCGTAGAGCTGGACCAGCGCGTGGTAGTCGGCGAACTCGATGGCGGGCGCGCTCATCTCAGGCCTCCATCACCTTGCGCCAGTACTCGTACATGCCGCGGATCAGCGTCTCGGTGACCATGTGATCGGCATCACCGACGTCCTTGCCGCCGAGCTCGGCTACGGTGCGGTGGAACGGCTTCTGCTCGAAGCCCTTCTGCGACAGCTCGATCACCTCGCCGTCGTCGGCCGACACGAACCCCGCAGGGCCGAACAGGTTGGCCTGGCGCAAACGCCGCTGCACCATCTCCTCGCTGTCGTCGGCGAACGCGAAGTGGGTCCAGACGAAGTCGAAGGCGCCGTGGCCGTCGGGCTGGATGTGCCGGGTCGAGACCGAGTTGACCTGCTGCTGGAAGATGACGCTCGGGAACACCGTGGTCATCACCGCCGTCGGTCCGTCCCACCAGGGCTCGGGCACGATGTCGAGGAAGCGCGGATCCTCGAGCTTCATGTCGGCCTTGAAGCTCGACACCGCAGTGACCTGATCGGCCTTGCCCATCTGGCCTCGGGTCGAGATCATGGCGGCGTGGCGGTGCTGCCCGTCCATCACCAGCTGCGACTTGTTGTCGGCGCGCCAGAGACCGAAGGTCACGAACCACGTGTGCAGCAGCCCCGGGTGGTACGGATCCTTGATGTTCTCCTGCATCAGCTTCCAGTTGCCCGGAATGCGCTGCCGGTTGTAGCCGAGGATCCGCAGCGCGCGGCCGTCGAACAGTCGGTCGAAGTAGCGCAGCACCGCCGGCCCGAGGAAGTCCTCGAGCGGCTCGACGCCAGGGTCGAACGAGGCGAAGACGACGCCGCCGCGGCTCGCCACCTTCAGCTTCGTGAGGCCGTTGTCCTCGAGCTTGAAGTCGGCCGGCATGCCGCCGTTGATCTTGCCCTCCTGGCGCACGCCGCGGCGAAACGGCACGCCCTGCAGGTCGCCCTTGAGCGAATAGTTCCACTGGTGGTACGGGCAGGTGAAGTCGCGCCGGTTGCCGTGCCGCTCGCGGCAGAAGCTCATGCCGCGGTGGGCGCAGACGTTCTCGACGACGTTGACGCCGCCGTCGAGGTCGCGCGCCAGGATCACCGAGCGCTCGCCGACGGTCGTGCGCTTGAAGTCGCCCGGGTTCGGGATCTCGGCCTCGAGGCCGACGTAGCACCAGTGCTTGCGGTAGAAGAAGCGCTCCAGCTCGAGGCGGTGCAGCGCCTCGCTGGTGTAAGCCATGAACGGGATGCGGCTGCTGCCCTCGTTCTCCCAGGCCAGCTGGCCGGGAAAGACGGAGGCGGGTGCGGGTCGGTCCATCGCGGGCTTTCGGCGGTCGTCGACAGTCCGACTGTGCCTCAAGGCGGGCCGCAACGCAGCCCGCTTCGCTCCCGCCGACAATGCCACCCCCATGACCCACCTACAGATTTCGCCCTCGCCTCCCGTCGCCCCGCGCGAGCCCCAGGACGTGACCGTGCACGGCGACCGGCGCAGCGACGACTACTTCTGGCTGAGGAAGCGCGACGACCTGCGCACCCTGCCGTACCTGCGCGCCGAGAACGCCTACGCCGACGCCTGGTTCGCGCCGCATGCGGCGCTGAAGGAAGAGCTCTACCAGGAGATGTTCGGCCGGATCCAGCAGGACGACGACTCGGTGCCCTTTCGCAAGGGGCTCTGGTGGTACTCGACCCGCACCCGGGAGGGCGATCAGTACCCGCGCTACATCCGCCGGCGCGCCACCGGCAGCGAGCGCAGCTACGACCCGCGGGGCAGTGACGAGACCCTGCTCGATCTCAACGAGCTGGCCCGCGGCCAGGCCTTCCTGCGGCTCGGCATCTCGACCGTCACCCTCGACGCGAACCGGCTCGCCTACACCCTCGACCTGACCGGCGGGCGCGACTTCACGCTGCGCATCCGCGATCTCGCCGCCGGCCTCGACGACGCCTGGTCGATGCCGCAGGTCTCGTCGGCGGCCTGGGCCAACGACAACCGCTCGCTCTACTACGTGACGATGGACCAGAGCAAGCGCGCGAGCCGCCTCTGGCGCCATGTCGTCGGCGCCCCGGGTCCGGATGCGCTGGTGCTGGAGGAGAAGGACGAGCTGTTCGACCTGGGCATCGGCAAGAGCCGCGACGACCGGTTCCTGCTGCTGTCGAGCGAGAGCAAGGACTCGAGCGAGCAAAGCGTCATCGATGCCGATGCGCCGCCGGATCGGGCGGCGTTGCGCGTCGTGTTCCCGCGCCGCGCCGACGTCGAGTACCACCTCGACCACCGCGCCGGCAGCTTGTTCGTGCGCATCAACGACACCGGTCGCAACTTCCGGCTGGTTCGGGTCGACGCGGCCCGGCCCGAGCTCGACCGCGCCGAGGAGCTGATCGCCGCCCGCGACCGGGTCATGCTCGACGACTTCGACGTTTTTGCCGAGCACCTGGTGGTGACCGAGCGGGTCGAGGGCAGCCTGCAGCTGCGCGTCATCGACCTGGTGCGCGGCGGCGACCACACGGTCGCCTTCGACGAGCCCGCCTACACCGTCCACACGGCCGGCAACGCCGAGTTCGGGACCCGGACCCTGCGCTTCGTCTACAACTCGATGACCACCCCGGCGTCGACCTACGACTACGAGCTCGCGAGCCGGGAGCGGATGCTGAGGAAGCGTCAGCCGGTGCCCGGCTACGACCCCGCGCTGTATCAGAGCGAGCGGGTCATGGCGAAGGCCGCCGACGGCACCGAGATCCCGATCTCGCTCGTCTGGCGGCGCGACAAGAAGCGCCCCGGCCCGCAGCCGCTGCTGCTCTACGGCTATGGCAGCTACGGCGTCCCGCTCGACCCCTGGTTCTCGCAGACCCGGGTGTCGCTGCTCGATCGCGGCGTGATCTTCGCCATCGCCCACATCCGCGGCGGCGGCGACCTCGGCCGCACCTGGTACGAGGCTGGCAAGATGGCGAAGAAGGCGACCACCTTCAGCGACTTCATCGCCTCGGCCGAGGCGCTGGTCGCGCGCGGCCTGACGACGCCCGGGCAGCTGGCGATCGAAGGCGGCAGCGCCGGCGGCCTCCTCATGGGCGTGGCGGTCAACCTGCGGCCCGACCTTTTCAAGGCCGTCGTCTCCCAGGTGCCTTTCGTCGACGTCATCAACACCATGCTCGACGAGACCTTGCCGCTCACCGTCGGCGAGTTCATCGAATGGGGCAACCCCAAGCTGCCCGAGCAGTACGCCTGGATGCGCGCCTACAGCCCCTACGACAACCTGAAGCCGGGCGCCTATCCGGCGATGCTGGTGCGGGCCGGCCTCAACGACACCCAGGTCGCGTATTGGGAGCCCGCCAAGTACGTGGCCCGGCTGCGCGCCCTGAAGACGGACGCCGCTCCGCTGCTCTTCAAGATCAATCTCGAGGTCGGCCACGGCGGCGCGTCCGG
>Ga0163144_10020078_pt1 | contig 13396 bp, 10 predicted proteins | sample OliLak19BULKMAT1_FD_123175 | JGI IMG/M metagenome (GOLD analysis project Ga0163144, IMG submission 123175) | Freshwater microbial mat bacterial communities from Lake Vanda, McMurdo Dry Valleys, Antarctica - Oligotrophic Lake LV.19.BULKMAT1 | ecosystem: Environmental > Aquatic > Freshwater >... | reverse complement strand
TTGGCGTCCAGCACAATCTGGCGCGTGGCGTCCAGCGCCAGCGAGTCCGCGAAGATGCTCCCGAGCGCGCGGAAGAGGTCGCGCACGGCGGGGTCGGTGCTTGCGGCGAAAACGGGTGCGGCCTTGCTCCAGCCAGCGGGCGGGCTCGACCGGCGCTGGCCTTTGAGCGCGTCGCCCATCCCGCGCAGCACATCGGCCTGCGCGGCGGGGTTGGCGGCGACTTGAGAAAGCAGGGATTCCAGCGCGGGAGCGGTCTGTTCGGATTCGGTGAGACGGCGCGCGATGCAGCGGCGGACGAGCGGCAAGGCGCACTCCGCATTGAGCGCCGCCAGCACCCCGGGGTCGGTGTCGCCGAGCGGCTCGACGCCATACCAAAGCATCTGCGGGAGATTGTGGTCATCCGCATCTTCCGCCCGGCGGAGCAGCGGCGCGGCGATCCCGGCACGTGCGGCCAAGGGCACGCGTTGCAAAGCAGAAGCGAGCGCCAAACGGACCGCTGCCGCGCCTTCCTTTGCTGCCAGGGCAGTGAGCGCCGCCACGGTCGCGGGGTCGCGCTCTGCGGCAGCGCGGTCATCCAGCAAGAGGCGGATGGCCCAGGTCCGCACTGCTTCATCCGCGTCGCCTAACTGCGCCTGGAGAAAGGCGTTATCCGCCGCGCCGATGGCGTGGAGCGACCACAGCGCGCGCAGCTTCGCGACCGTTCCAGTGCTTTCGGCAAACTTCCGTTGGAGCGCGTCGCGCACTCCGCCGAGATCGGCAGCGCGCGCGGCCAGCTCCTGCAAACGCCGCCGGGCATGGCGCGCGGAGAATTCATTCTTCGCGTCGAGCAGCGGCACCAGCGCGGCGGGCGCGAGCGCACCGATGTCTGCGATAGCGGGCGGCGTTGGCCGGCCGTAGGTCACTTTGAAAATGCGTCCTGACCCGCGATGCACTCCGTCGTTATCGTGACACTCGCCCGTGTCAGACCAGTCCGCGATGAACACCCCGCCGTCCGGCCCGTAAATCAGGTCAATTCCACGAAACCAAGCGTCCGCGGCGAAGCCAATGTCCGGCAAGTGCTTTCCCACATAGCCTGAGCCGTCCCGCACCACGTCCTCCACGTTCACGCGGCGGCCGTTGAAATTGATCGTCATCAGTTTCCCGCGCCACGCCTCGGGCCAATTATCACCGCCATAAAACATCAGTCCCGTGTGAGCGTGCCCGCCACCGGCGTCCGAAGTGGCACTGGTCGTCCCGAGCTTCTGCCAGTCATTCCAATTCTCGCCTTCCGCCCAGTGGACATGGTCGGCGTGTTGCTCGATGACCTCGTAAACGTGCGGGTTGAGATCGCTGCCATGCATCCTCCGATAGTGTGCGCCGGGGATGACGTGCCAGAGATGCCCGATCACGGTGTTGATGAAAAATGCCTCGCCGACTTCGTTCCAGTCTAGGCCCCACGGATTTGTCGTGCCCTCACAAACGATCTCCACAGTGCGGCGCTGCGGATGATAGCGCCAAATTCCACCGTTTGTTTCTACCCGCTCCTTCTCCGGCATCCCCGGCGCGCCCAGCTCCGATACGCCTTGAATCCCCTGCCGTCCGTAAAGCCAGCCGTCCGGCCCCCAGCGCAATCCGTTCGCCATGGTGTGGTGATTCTGCTCCCATTCGAAGCCATCCAGCAGGACCTCCGCCGGCCCGTCCGGGCAGCCGTCGGCGTCTTTGTCCGGTATGAACAGCAACTGCGGCAAGGCGAGCACCCACACGCCTCCAAAGCCGGTCTCGATGCTTGAAAGTCGTTCGAGGCCGTCGCAGAAAACGAGGCGCTTGTCATGCCGGCCATCGCCATCGGTATCTTCAAAAATAACAATGCGGTCGCGGAGGTCTTTGGCAAACCCCGTTTTGTGCTCCGCGTAGGTGTAGCTTTCCGCGACCCAGAGCCGCCCGCGATCGTCCATTGCCATCGCGATTGGCTGGCGCACGTCCGGTTCAGCGGCGAAGACCGTGGTCGTGAAACCTTCCGGCCACTTCCACTGCCGCGCGGCTTCGTCCGCCGCCAGCGGCAGCGTCTTCGCGGACTCCGAATTGTAAGGTTCCTTCCCTGCGCCGGCTTCCAGTTTCACCAATCCAACTGCATTCGACTGTCCGGCGACGAGGATGAGGTCCAACGGTTCAGCAGCTGGCGTTTCCGCGCAGACGGCAAACAGGAGCGCGAAGACGAATCGTTGTATGGGATTGTTTCTCATATGGCGGGTGGCACTCCTGAAGTGTGACGGGAAGACCTTGCAAAGTCATCCGCCTACTTTGCAATCGGCCGCCCGCTGCAGGGCAGGGTCTGTCCTTCGTCCCTACCCAGTGTCTTCGTCGCGCCGCCGCGTGTTTCCTTGATGAGCATGGTGAAGGGATCGCCAGTATAGCAGACCTCCGCGAAAAATGCCCAGACGGACGAATCGTCATTCACAAACATCGGTGCGAGCTTGCCCGCCGTGGTGGTATAGCTGAAGCCGCCAAGAATCTCCGTGCGCCCGCCGCCCAGGGTGTGCGCCAGCGTGCCGCCGCGCTCGGTTTTGTAGCCGAGCACCCACACGTCGCTAGCTTCGTTGGTGAGATGCGTGCCTTCATTTTCAATATTGAGCTGCCGCGCCCACACGCGCTGCTTGTGGAAACGGAAGTCGTCTCCCCCCACATCCTCAAGGAATATCTCGCCGCCTGCGGCCTCCGGCGTGCTCCGGATCGAGACGCCCGCGCTGCGCACCACCACCGTGCGGCGCGTGGCCACTTCCAAGCCGCCGGAGAGATTGCTGAAATGCTCAATAAACACCTCCGGGGCCTCGCCATTCTCAACGCGGAAGTCGGGCCGCTCACGCCGGCCGTAATTCATCCATCCGCTGGCACCAAGGACCCGCCGGACCTTGCCGCGAATGATGACCGTGGCGCTGGTCGTGTAGTGGCCGGGCAGAAAGACAGTCGTCGCGCCGGAATCCATCGCCTTCTGAATCGCGGCGGCGGAGTCGGCTTTGCCGGTGGGGTCTGCACCGAAGGCATCCACCACGGCCCATTTTGACAACTCATCCCACTTGGGCACTGGCGTTTCTTTGACCGGCAATCGCAGCGAAGTCGCGGGCGAGGGAAATGGACTCGTCGCCTTTTCCGAACCATGTTCCGCGATGTCCGGGCCGAGGCTGCCAGGCTTGTCTTCCCCAGTGATACGATACGCCGCCGCGAAATCCGGCGTCTTCATGTCGGCGAGAGCACGGGCGTAGCCGGTTGTGCTCACTTCGCGCAGAAAAATGCGGCCACCGTTGAAGTTCACCATGGCGGGATGTTTCAAAGCGTCGCCGGTGCCGGTGAATTTCGCATCAAGCAGGCAGAGCGTGCCGTAGGTGGATAGTGCGGGCACGGCGTTCTCGCTGGTGAATCCGCGGATGCTGATGGACTGGCCTTCGTTGGCGAAGCCCACTTCCGTCTGCCCACGCAGCATGATATGCTCGAACACCTGCCCATTCACCGCGCGGGCCGTAGTGATGCCGCGCCGGAAGCCGATGACCTCGCAGTTCCGCACCAGCAGCGGCCCGTTCATGTCGCGATGCGAGAGATCCAGTCCGGTGTGCCCACTATCAGGGCCGGCGACGAAACGGCAGTCGCGCACCGCACCCGTGTTGTTCGAGTAAAACTGCAGCGCCACCGCGCCAGGGTTCCCCGCGCCGACATCGAACGTCAGATTCTCCACGTAATTGTGAAACCAATCCGCCGAGCCAAACCCGCCGCACCACATGATCGCCGCCGGCTTTTCGGCATCGGTGAAAGTAGCATCTTTGAGCCGGATGACGCTCTGCTCCCGTGACTCGCCGCTAAGATACGTCATCCCCCAGTTATTGTTCCCGCCGAATGTATTCGGCCACTTCAGCGTCGCGCTGACGAGGTAAGTGCCATTCGGGAAATATAGTATCTTGTGCCGCCCCACGTGGTCATTCAGCGCTGACTGCAAGGGCGCGGTGTCATCGCTCTTGCCGTCACCCTTTGCGAAGTAGGGTGACTTTGTCACATCGACGACGTTGGCGTGTGATGGGTAAACCCGGGGAGCGGCCACAGCAGCGCTGCCAAAACAAAGTGCGAGGCAATAAGCAATTATTTTTATGAATCGATTCATACGGCGGTCAGATGACACTGCGCTGACAAGCTGAACTGCGCTGCGCGAAATCGCGGAAAAGCTGAAAGGGAGAAGGCTCCACTGAAGGCCGGGATTGGGCGGGAGGCTGAGGTCTCACGGCAATTTTCATTGGCCGCGAGCGTAGCTCTCCAAACCGCTTTGCCAAGAAGGTTTTTGGCAGCGCTTGTTTTTTGACCGATGGTCGGCGTTAGATGTATTCGAGAACCAGCATGCGTCCATCGTCCTATTGGATTTCTTCGGGTTTCCACGTCGCGCCTGCGGTGCGGTAGGAGTGGGTTTCCCGGGCCTGTTCTGCTTTGGCTTTGAGGGCGGTGAGGCGGGAGTTCACGGTGAGAGAATTACCGTGTGGCCCGTGAGCAGTGAGCAGAAAATATGAAGAAATCAGGCGTAGGCGAGTTTGCCTTTGGGCTCGGGGATGAGGCAGTTGAGGGACTTGGCAGTTTCGACCCACTCGGCGATGACGATCTGGGCGTTGGCGACGGCTTCTTCGTAAGATGCGCCGTCGGCCATGCAGCCGGGGAGCTCGGGGACTTCGACGAGGAAGGCGTGGTCTTCCTTGCTCCAGTAGATGATGAGTTCGTAGCGCATGTCAGTCGATTTCGATTTGGTCGCCGTAGAAGCGGTGGAGGAAGATCTGCCTGCGTTCGGATTCGGGGAGGTCTTTGGCGATGCCGGACCAGACGAGCTGGCGGGCGGAGTCTGCCATGTTGCAGCCGATGATGAGGCGCTCGGCTCCTGACTTTTCGAGCATCTTGCGGAAAAGGTGGGCGTTCAGATCGGCCGGGGTGTCTCTTATTGAGAAACCCGTGTCAGCATATCGGTCAGGTTCAATTTTTGAGACCATGTTTGTAGATAGCTTTTATCGGCTCCGGTGGCGAGGAGATTTTCCACATCGGAGAGTTGTCTTTGGCTTTGGGATTCCCTTGCCCAGTCGAGCTTTGAGAGAATGAGATCTTCCTTGCTGACGATCCAGAGCTGGCTGCCGAGGACTTCGATCCGTTGGCGGCGGTCGAACTCGACGAGGCGGTAGTCCTCGCGTTTTCGGATCATGAAATCGACTTTTATCAGGCTCTCGTTATGGATTACGTTGAAGGACGATTGGGCGAGGATGGCTCCGCGTGCGGCTTCCTCGCTGAAGTAGAAGTCATCTCCGAAGATGTGTGGGAGTGTTTCAAGATCCTTGAGGACTAGCGCAATCACGATATAGATGTCGCGGGTCATCCTGGGTTGGGCGTAGTGGGAGAGTGCCATCGAGCAGGTAAGCATGTATTCCAGACCGGCATCCTCCAGCCGCCGTGTGACGTCGAGGAGGAGATCGAGTTTAGAGAGCATGGCGACTTGATGGTTTAGGGGCTAAGGATTTAGGGGTAAATATTGAAATCCAAGGACTAAGCTGTGACAGTTTTTTGGATCCTGGTGTCAATTTTGAAACACCCGCAACAAGAATGGCGGGACGTGCCGGGATTCCAAGGACGGAATCGGAGGCCTCAGGGGCTCGTGGGTCGGGTGGCTTGAGCGAGTGAGAGCCAGAAAGAAGTGGACAAGGAAAGGACGGGATTTCCCCAAGTCGCTGATGGTGCGAGTCCCAGCGCCATGTCGTTCCGGGGCGCAAGAAGGGATTCTGACAAAAAGCCTGACTTGGAAAACATGACAAAAAGCCTGACTTGGAAAACATCTCAAGGTGTAATTGGAAAAAGCACGGAAGCGTAGCCCTTTCCGCCTCCGGTTCCATCCGAATAAAGTGTCTCCGAGAGGCTCGTTTGGGGCGAATAACTTCCCATTTCTAGATCACTAAAGTTCTTCACATGCAAACACTTGAGTCCCAAACGCTGTTCCTGAATCGAATGCTGATCGTTTTCGCGATCGGTCTCACCTTCCAGACAAGCCGTGCCGAGTCATCGGACGAGAAGGGGGAAAAAGAGGTTCCCGAGGCAAATCCCCGTTCTGACGCCGGCGAGTTCGGGAAAAAGCGCTTTGAGGAAATGAATCTGGCGCATCCATGGAAGGAGACCTTCTCTGACGCAGGCACGGGGGATTCGAACGTCATCGGGTGGAAGGATGGAGCCTGGAAGGAAAAATGGTTTTTGGACGGCGAGATCGGCGCCGTCACCAACGAAGCGCAAGGGATGAACCTGCACGCCGGTCCCCGCTGGAAGGACGAGGCCCACCACATGGTCTTGTGGACGAAGCAGGAGTTTTCCGGGGACCTCAAGATCGAATACGACTTCACCCGCACCGACATGGAGGACACAGGTTCGGTCATCCTCATTTACATCCAAGCCACCGGGGACGGCAGCGAGGAATTCCCCGAGGACATTACGAAGTGGTCGGATTACCGGGCGGTTCCGGGCATGGGGAAATATTTCAGCAACATGAATCTCTATCACATCAGCTACGCCACTGGCAGCCCCTTCATCAAGGGAAACGGGCCGGACTATGTGCGGGCGCGCCGCTACATGCCGGGCGGCGACACCCTGCGGGGAACCGAACTGACACCGGAATACGCCGACACCGGCGTGTTCAAGCCGGGCGTGACCTATCGGGTCACGATTCTCAAAGAGGCACGCGAAATTGCGATGAAGGTGCAGGGTCCGGACCTCACGAGGATTTTCTGGTTCAAGAACGATAAACTCCCGCCGGTCACCCACGGGCGGATCGGCCTGCGCCACATGTTCACCCGCTCGGCCCGCTACAAGGATTTCAAGGTGAGCGTGGCTGTTTCCGCGAATTGAACCGTTACGATCATCGAGACCACCGCCGGTCACGATACTTTCGCGGTCACTTGGGGATCTCGGTAAACTCCCGTGTACCTCCGATTCGAGCCGCCCCCCGGCACAAAGGACCAGGACCAGGACCGGGCACAAGCACGCGTCCTGCAAGCCGATTTCGGGGTCATCGTGACCATTCGTTTTCCGATGTCCTGGCGATGGGGATTTGATCTCCATCGGGGAATCGTCGATTTTTCATGACGACTTCCCGCCGCCGTTGATATTTTCCCACGCCTCGAAACCGTTGCGGATTCAGTGGGGATTTTTTTGCAACGAATCAGGGCCGTCTGGACATACCAGATTAGAAACGGACGGAAATCCTCCAACAGTGGGCACAATCGACACCGGAAGCGATCATGGCTACGGCGGAAAGCCCTGACGGTTCCGTCCAAAATCTCATTTTTTCTTATGCAGACACGAAAGTTCTCATTCAGGAGACACTTTCCGAGCCTAACGGCATCCAGGAATTGCAATTTACGGATCCAGTCGCCACCGTGGGAAATTTCATGATGATGAGATTTTTCTTTCCCGTCGAAAATTGGCTTCATTTCTACAAGGTCTATCGAGCTACAGGCGACAAGCGTCTCCTTGATAAACTCCTTGAGTCGGCCCGGCATTACCATAAGCTATCTGCAGAATACCCATCTGCTGCACAGCAGAAGGCAAGCGATCCCGAGGGCATGCCGTTCATGTATTCCATGGCAGCCTGGTCGCGCATCACGCTGCAATTGGCACGGAAGCAGTCCGGTGCGGTCAGCAAGCAAGAGATCGAAGAGGCCGAAGCATTTCTCAAGACCATGGTTTCCGTTCTGAAGCCGACCTGCGAAGGGAACAACTCCCTCGATCCGGAAATGGGCATACCTCAAAAATTGGCGGATGATTTCAGAACCCGGGCGTTTAACCGTGCGATGAATGGCATCGGCACACTCTCCCTGATCACGGTAGCACTGGAGGATCTGAAGGCGCTCAATACAACAACGGAGTATCAGCCGACGATTGACCGCTACCGCAAGGTGATCCAGGAATATATTAAGAACTGGCATCGCATTGGCTACCTCGACCCCAATATCGAAGGCGAGAAACACTTTGTGTATCCCTACGCCGCTGGTGACATAGGTAAAATGGTGGATGGCGGCAAGATCTACCGAAGGGCGGAGGACGCTGGCCACTACTCCCATACCCTGCAGGGGTTGATGTTGTTGTATGAATCCACTCCAGAACTGGGCATAGATGACGACTTTATGACGGCTGTGGCCAATGCCGTTTACCGGAGCTCCACCGTCCAGGTAGAAGTCGGAAAAAACAAAAAAAGATGTATTTTGGGCATATCGAAAGCGCCACTCAAGCCAGACTGCAACCAACTACAAAAGATGGGGACGAGCACGGTTACAGCCCAGCGAGAGAGCGGTTCTATATGCTGGAGGCCTTCAGAGATGGCATGATCGACGGCCTGTGCATCACGCTGAATCCGGAACGGAAGGCAGCGGCGAACAGCACCTTTGATCAGAGGCTCGAAACGCTCTACTCACATTATCTGAAGGCCCTGCGCAAGGATCTGTTGAGCCTGAGTTTCCGCGAAAATATCCGCTGCAATCGATACCCCTTGATGAGAGATGAAAAACTCGAATCGTATCCCACAGGGGGGCTGATTGAACCAATGGTGGTTTACCCTGGCGTGACCACCGGGGAGACCTACCAGGTTCTTGTCGATAAAAAGGCCGACTCCATCCGACTGCGCCTCTACGATGAAAGCGGCGAGAATCTCCAAGCTGACCATACATGGGACACCCGCCAAACCGCCGAGGGAATCAGACCACGCCAAATCAAAACATAGCCTCCATCATGATCCGCTCCCTTCTTCTCTCTACTCTCGTTGTCCTATCCGCCAGCGCCATACTGCCAGCGGATGAGGTCCTGAAAAAAATGCCCGGGGTGTTCGAGCGGGCGGGCTCACAGACCAAGGTCATGCTGGAAAATGTGGGAAGGGATTCAAATTTTCCCCGCACTCTCGGCGCGGACGGCGAGGTGAAGACGGTGAAGGCGGAGGACTGGACCAGCGGGTTCTTTCCGGGAACTCTTTGGCTGCTCCATGAGTACGACCCCGCAGGCGGATGGAAGGATGTCGCATGGGAATACACGCGCCGGCTGGAAGTCATCCGGCATTTCAAGGGCAACCACGACGGTGGATTCATGCTCGGTTGCAGCTACGGCAACGCGCTGCGGCTCGATCCGTCCGATGAATCCCGCGCCGTGTTGCGCGATGCCGCAGCGGCCTTGGCGAGAGGACAGGCCGGGGCGCTCTATGGGTTCACCATGATGCACCGGGAAACCGGGAAACCGGCAAACCGGAGTATCTGGAGTGTGCGGAAAAGGTGGCCGCATTCATCATGAACCATCCGGATCTTCCCAAAGACGGCGTGCCGATGTGGGACTTCGGCAGCAAGCCGGACTCGGATGAACCGCGTGATGCCTCGGCGGGAGCCATCATGGCCTCCGCCTTCCTCGAACTCTCCACGCTCGTGAAAAACGGCAAACCCTATCACGACCTGGCCACCCGCGAGTTGCTCACTCTGTCTTCCTCCGTATTCCTCGCGGAGCCGGGAACCCACGGTGGTTTCATCCTCACCCGCTCCACCGGCCACCTTTCCGTCAACAGCGAGATCAACGTGCCTCTCAATTATGCTGATCACTATTTTCTCGAAGCCCTGCTGCGCTACCGCTCCCTAAAGGAAGGAACAAACCGCGTCCCGCTGGGAGCTGCGAATTAACCGCTGCCCATCCATGTTCACCATGAGAATTCCCTCACTCCGCCTGCTATCTCTTTTATCGATGTTTTCCCAATTGCCGGCCGAGCCGCTTTCAGATGGCTGGGAATATCGACAAGGGGATCTCGGTGGACCTTACGAAGCGTTGAGGACCGACCCGCTGCACAATTTGGGTATGGAGTGGCAGGCAGTGTCCCTTCCTCATTGTTTCAATGAAACCGATGCCGTCGCTCCCGACGTGCGTTACTATCAGGGGCCCGGCTGGTATCGCAAGACACTGCGGATCGACAACCCCTACAAGGACGGGCGCACCTTTCTGCGCTTTGACGGCGCTGGGCAGAAAACGAGGTTGTATGTCGAGGACATCTTCATCGGTGGGCATGTCGGGGGTTATGATGAGTTCCAGTTCGACATCACCGAGGCAGTCCACAAGCACGCCGACGGCGAAGGGAAAGTGAACCTGTTGGTACGCTGCGACAATTCCCGCGATCTCCAGATGATTCCCTCCGATCTATCGGATTTCAATCTCTACGGCGGACTCTACCGCCCCGTCCACCTGCTTTATCGTCCAGCGGTTCGTGTTTCCTGGCCTGTGATCGATGTTGCCGTGGATGAGGAGGGACTCAAGGGAGAGATTCGCTTTGATTTGGAAGCGATGAATCCGCTGGGTCAGAAAGGCGCATTGAATGTCGGCCTCACCGTCGAAGATCCGGGCGGAAAAATCGTCGCCGAGGTGAAAACCACCCGCAGTCTCGCGGACGAAAAGATGACGAGTCTTGGTGCGTCTGTTTCCCGACCTCTTCTCTGGTCACCAAGCGCCCCGAATCTCTACCGCTGGACGCTCACTGCACAAGGGCCCGATGGAGAAGTCCACACCCAACAAGGAAACCTGGGTTTCCGGCATTTTCGGTTCGAGAAAAAAGGGCCGTTTTTCTTGAATGGCGAGCGCCTTTTGCTGCGTGGGACCCACCGCCTCGAAGATCATGCCGGAGTGGCCGCCGCCATGACGGAAGCCCAGATGCGCCGTGAGATGGAGTTGATGAAATCCATGGGCGTCAACTTCATCCGTCTGGGCCACTACCAGCAGAGCCGCACCATCCTGGAGCTGTGCAATGAACTTGGGATACTCGTCTGGGAGGAGATCCCCTGGTGTCGGGGTGGCCTCGGTGGCGATGCTTTCAAAGAGCAGGCAAGGAGGATGCTGCGCAACATGATCGCCCAGCATCGGCATCACCCCTCGGTCATTCTGTGGGGCTTGGGTAACGAAAACGACTGGTCGGGCGATTTCGAAGTGGAGTTTGGCGAGGTGGAGATCGCTGCCATCCGTGGGTTTATGAAAGAGTTGCACGATCTCAGTCACGAGCTGGATCCATCCCGACTCACAGCGATCCGCCGCTGTGATTTTTGCGCCGACATCGTCGATGTTTACTCACCTTCGATCTGGGCGGGCTGGTATCGCGGGATCTATCGGGATTACAAAGAGATCTCCCGTCAGCAGATGGAGAAGGTCGATCATTTTCTCCATGTCGAGTGGGGGGCTTCGCACCATGCGGGCCGTCATTCAGAAGATCCCTATGCCGGTATCGGACTCGTCAACCCGGGTGATGCGGATGAGCGGGCCGGGGATTTCCTGCAGGTCGGCGGGGAGGCCCGGGTCTCGAAAGATGGCGATTGGTCCGAAACCTATGCCTGCGATCTGATTGATTGGCATCTCAAGAAACGGGAGACCATGCCGTGGCTAACAGGTGTCGCCTATTGGGCGTTCAAGGATTTTTCCACTCCCATCCGGCCCGAGAACCCCGTCCCTTTCATGAACCAGAAAGGCGTGGTCGAGCGTGACCTCACACCGAAGGAGAGCTTCTATGTTTTCCAATCCTACTGGACCGAGGATCCGATGATCCGCATCTACGGTCACAGCTGGCCCGTGCGCTGGGGGAAAAAGGACGAGCCCAAGGTGGTCAAAGTCTATGCCAACTGCGGATCCGTCGAACTCTTCCTCAACGGCAAATCTATCGACACGCGACAGCGTGACAGTCAGGACTTTCCAGCCGCCGGCCTGCGCTGGTTGACGCCTTTCCGGGAGGGCGTCAACACCCTCCGGGCCGTCGGAAAAAGGGGGGATTCGGTCGTGGAGGATCAGCTTGAATTCGAATATCAAACTAAAACCTGGTCGGAGCCTGCCAAACTTGATTTCAAGGTCATCGCTGAAACCAAGGAGACAGCCACCGTCCAGGTGTATGCCCTCGATGCCAATGGCGTCCGCTGTCTGGATGCGCGGAATTTCGTGTATTTTGACCTTACGGGTGATGGCCGGCTCATTGCCGCAGCCCCAAGCAGTGATGCCCCGAAGCCTGTCCGCTTCACCAGCGTCCCTGACATTTTCAACTGGAATATCAGCAACCCGCAGCCCGGCTGGGAAGAGACGCTCGATTGGTTTTTCGACCGCTTGCATGAAGAAGGACCCGACTTCCATCTGAACGCGGGCGACATCATGGATGCCCGTTGGTGGGACAATCCAGAGCAGGTGAAAACCAAGACCGAGGAGTATTGGCCGGGATTTTTACAACGCTATGCCGAGCGGGGGATGACACTCTACCTCGCTCCCGGCGATCACGAGTACGGTGACGATGGCGGTCTCGAACGGGGTGACATCGCGCGGGCGTTTGGGACACAATTTTCGAAGATGATGGGAATGCCGAAAAACGGACCCGCCAGCAATTTGGGCCGGGCCTTCTGGGTCAGGAAAAACAATCTCCTCATCGTCAGCCTCGATACCTTCGTGGACCGGGGAGACCATTTCGGCTACACCGTGGGCGTGGAAAAGTTGGAATGGTTCGACAAGGTTCTCACCGAGCAAGGCAGCGCCGATTTCGTGATCGTGCAGGGCCACCTCCCCATCATCGGTCCGGTGCGCAGCCAGAATTCCAGCGGCAGCATGCTTGAAGACGGCACCGAATCCGAACTGTGGAAAATCATGGTGAAGCACAAGGTGGATGTTTATCTAACGGACGAGCACCACCGCATCACCGTCAGCAAGCAGGATGGCATCTGGCAGATCGTACACGGCGCGCTTTGGGGCACCCAGCCGGATTTGAACTACCTGCGCGGCGAGGTTTCCGCAGATGGCCTGAAGCTTGAGCTGGTCGAGTTCGATGTCACTTACTCCGGCGGCTTCATCGGCGACCATCCCCACCGTTCAGAGCGCAATCGTCCGCGGGAGAACGTCAGTCTGAGTGACCACACCAAGGCCTACGGTCCGCGCACCTCAGGCATTTTGACAATTCAGCGGGATTCCGATGATTCGAAAAAGATCGGGCAGGCGACTGGATGGTTCGGTCGCTAGAAATTGCTTTGAAAGCCCTCGTGGCCCAAAGCTCCCCCACATTGCCAGATCAAAAAAGCGCATGAACCGGGCGGTTTGCAAAGCGCATGGTGTTAGGGGGCGTCCGCGCTACTGCGTGAAGCCCATCTGCCAGCAGGCCTCCAAGGCGGGTAGATCCGCGAAACCAATGGTGCGGGAAGCAGGGCGATTGGCAGGCAGCGCTACGCGCCAAGCCAATCGCCCTGAGCATTCTGCCTCCTCAGCTCTTTCCGGCTTTCATCGCCATCGCTGTCCGCGCACTCTGCTAGCAGACACCAACATCTGATTTGATGAGCAGTAAAAAGAAACCCGGTTCCAAGTCGGCCTCCGACGACACGCGCCTCTCCCGTGGCCG
>Ga0163144_10020076_pt1 | contig 13396 bp, 13 predicted proteins | sample OliLak19BULKMAT1_FD_123175 | JGI IMG/M metagenome (GOLD analysis project Ga0163144, IMG submission 123175) | Freshwater microbial mat bacterial communities from Lake Vanda, McMurdo Dry Valleys, Antarctica - Oligotrophic Lake LV.19.BULKMAT1 | ecosystem: Environmental > Aquatic > Freshwater >... | reverse complement strand
TGGGCGCCCTCGATGCGGCGCTCGCGGATGCCGAGGTAGAGGGGATCGTCCAGCAGCGCGGGGTTGTTGGTCCCCACGTCGAGCGTGACCGGGAGGGTGCACTCCGGCGCGATGCCGCCGCAGGCCGTGTAGAGCGAGAGCTTGCCCACCGGGATGCCCATGCCGCTCGCGCCGAGGTCGCCGAGCCCGAGGATGCGCTGCCCGTCGGTGACGACGATCACGCGGACGTCGCGCTGGGGCCAGTTGCGCAGCACCTCGCGGATGCGCCCCTTCTCGCGCTTCGTGATGAAGAGCCCGCGTGAGCGGCGGAAGAGGTGCGCGTACAGCTGGCACCCCGCGCCGACGACGGGGGTGTAGATGATGGGCATGAGCTCCTCGATATTGTCGATGACGACGCGGTAGAAGAGCGTCTCGTTGCGGTCGAGCAGGGACAGCATGTCCACGTATTTCTCGAGGTCCGCGCCGCGCTTGCGCACGTTCGCCATCACGCGCGTCGACTGCTCCGCGAGCGATGAGACCTTGGGCGGGAGGAGGCCCAGGAGGCCTAACGCGCGCCTTTCTTCATACGTGAAGGCGGAGCCTTTGTTGAGCAGAGGGTCGTGCAGCAGGTCCGCGCCCGTCTTGCCGGGAAGGGACGAGTCGTGATGCGCGCGGCCGGGGAGGAAACCGTTGGCGTGCGACGGGACGGGGGGAAGCCGCTTCGAGGGGTTGGTGGGCATGCCGAAGGGCACGCAACGCCCCGGCCAAATTAAGGCGGGACGTTGGCTAGAGCGTTGCATGATCGGGATATTCGCACAGGAGGACGGCAAGACATGGACGCGGCGATACCGATCAGCGGCGAGTGGCGCGAGGATGAGGGCGGTCGTGTCGGCCTGTGGCTTTTCATCCTGTCGGAGATACTGCTTTTCGGGGCCTTCCTGGCCTCCTACGTCGGCACGCGGCTCGGCAACCCCGACTGCGGGCTGGGCGTCGTGGTCTGGCCTGAGGCGGGGCACCTGCCGGGCCTCGCGATGGCGGCGCTGAACACCGTCATCCTGCTGACGAGCTCCTACACGATGGTCCGGGCGATCACGCGCGCCGAGCGAAGCGACCGCGCGGGCTTCCGCGCCAACATGATCGCCACCATCGTCCTCGGGCTGGGGTTCCTCGTCGTGAAAGCGGCGGAGTACGCCCTCAAGATCTCGCACGGCTATTATCCAGGCTCCGAGGTCGCCAAGGCGAGCCCCGGGCTGTCCATCTTCCTCTCCTACTATTACGCGCTGACGATCCTTCACGGGCTGCACATCGTCGCCGGCCTGGTCTGGAACGGCGTGGCGCTGCACGCCTCCGGCGACGCGCCGATGCCGGCCGTCGCGCGCCGCGCGGAATACGCGGGCCTCTACTGGCACTTCGTCGACGTGGTGTGGGTCTTCCTCTTCCCGCTCCTATATCTCATCTGACCGGAGCTCACATGAACCCCGATACGAGGACGCATGACGACGAGCTGGATTTGGGCGTCTATCTCTCCCTGCTGGCGCTCACGGTCGCCACGCTCGGCGTGAGCCATTTCACCCACGGGGGACGCATCATGGCCGTGGCGCTGGCGCTGCTCATCGCGTCGGCGAAGGCGAGCCTGATCGGCTTCTACTTCATGGGCTTGCGCCGCGAGCGCGCGATGACGCTCGTCATTCTCGTCATCGGCGCCGCCGCCGTGCTGATCCTGCTCATCGGAGTCATCCCCGACATGACCTTCGCGAGGTTCTGATGAGAGGCGCGTTCCTCGTCTTCGCGCTGGCCTGCGCCTGCGCGCGCAGCCAGGGGCCTCTCGCGGTCCTTCCCGAGTTCACGATGACCTCCGTGGGGCCGCGCTCGACGGCCGAATTCACCCGGAAGGACCTGCTGGGCAGGGTCTGGATCGCGGACTTCATCTTCACGCGCTGCTCGGGGCCGTGCCCGCTGCTCAGCGCGCGCCTGGCCGCTATCGGACGCGACCTGCCCCCCGTGATCGGCCTCCTCTCGATCGCGGTGGACTCCGAGGGCGACACGCCCCGGCGCCTGCGGGAGTATGCCGAGCGCTACGGCGCGGAGCCGGGGCGGTGGGTGTTCCTTCGCGGCACGCCGGCGCAGACCTACCAGCTCCTCTACGCGGGCTTCCGGCTGCCGCTGTCGGTCGACCCCGCGGCGCCGGACGATCAGCGGGCGGCGCACAGCACGCGCTTCGTGCTCGTCGACAAGAACGGCGGCGTCCGCGGCTATTATGACGGTCTCAGCGATTCGGACAACGCCGCCCTGGCGCGCGACGCCCGGCGGCTCCTGGAGGAAGGCTCGTGAAAAACAGATACGCCGTCGCCGTCATCGCCGCCGGAAGCGCGCTCATCAGCTGGGCGCTGTACGCGATCGCCGTGCGCTTCCCGACCATGCCCATGGCCGCCTCCGAGCAGGCCGCGCACGTGGACTCGGCGTGGAACGGCCTGCTCTTCGTCGAGGGCTTGATCTACGCCATGGTGATGGCGTTCCTGCTCTACTGCGTGTTCGCGTTCCGGGCGAGGAACCGCTCGGAGCAGGGCGAGAAGTTCGACCGCAGCCGCGGCCGTTTCGTCGAGGTCGTCTGGCTCGCGGGAAGCGTCGGCCTGACGCTGGCCCTGGCCGCCCTCGGCGCCCACGAGCTGCGCGCGATCATCGGCGACGCGAAGGCCGATATCGACGTCGAGGTCCGCGCCTCTCAGTTCAGCTGGGAGTTCTACTATCCCCAGACCAAGACCTACGGCGACAAGCTGTATATGGAGAAAGGCAAGCGGCACCGCCTTATCCTGACCTCGAAGGACGTCATCCACGCCTTTTGGGTGCCAGAGTTCCGCCTCAAGCAGGACGCGGTGCCCGGCAAGGCGATCCCGCTCATCATCACTCCGACCAAGCTCGGTCAATACGTGCTGCTGTGCAACCAGCTCTGCGGCCGCGATCACTACGACATGCAGTCGACCGTCGAGGTCCTCGACCACGAGGACTTCGAGAAGAGCATGAAGGCCGAGTTTTGAGGAGAATGCCATGACCGAATTTTTCGCCGCGCTCGCCGCCTTCATCATCGCATGCGCCGCCGGCTATGCCGGGCTGGCCGGGCCTCTCGGCCCCCAGGCCGCGTGCGTGCTCGGCTATCTCGGAGGCCTGACCGCCTTCCTCATCGTCGTCGGCGGAGGCAAAGCCATGCGCTCATACGCCCATGGCCGCGAGCCCGAGCAGAAGCACGGCGCGGCGCGCTACTTCTCCTTTGACGTCGACCATAAGGTCGTCGGCATCCAGTACACCGTCGCCGCGGTCGTCATCTTCCTCGTCGGCGGAATCCTCGCGCTGACCATGCGCCTGGAGCTGGCCAAGCACGGCCTTCAGTATCTGACGCCCGAGCAGTACCTCACGGTGATGTCGCTGCACGGCATCACCATGGTCGTCGTGGCGCTGATCGCGACCGCGGGCGGCCTCGGGAACTTCATCGTGCCGCTGCAGATCGGCGCCCGGGACATGGCGTTTCCGCGCCTCAACGCGCTCAGCTTCTGGCTGCTCCCGCCCGCGGTGATCCTGCTGCTCGCCTCGCCGTTCCTGGGCGGCCTCGACTTCGGCTGGACGGCGTACGCCCCGCTCTCGACGCAGGGCACCACCATCGGCAAGCAGATGTTCGTGCTGGCGTTCGTCACGGCCGGGTTCTCCTCGATCTTCGGCGGCGTGAACTTCATCGCGACCGTGCTCACGATGCGCGCGCCCGGCATGGGGTGGCGGCGCGTGCCGATCTTCACGTGGTCGATCGTCGCGACGGCGATCATCCAGATCATGGGGACCTCGGTCGTCGCGGCCTCCCTGATCATGGTGACCTTCGACCGGGTCCTTCACACCACCTTCTTCAACTCCGACCTCGGCGGCAACGTCCTGCTGTATCAGCATCTGTTCTGGTACTACTCGCACCCGGCCGTCTACATCATGATCCTTCCGGCGTTCGGCGCGATCCTCGAGATCCTGCCGGTCTACGCTCGCAAGCCGCTGTTCGCCTACCGGCTCGTCGCGGGCGCCCTGATCACGATCACGGCCCTGAGCTTCATCGTCTGGGCGCATCACATGTTCACGTCGGGCATGTGGATGCTGCTGAAGCTTCCGTTCATGGTCAACACGGAGCTCATCTCGATCCCGACCGGCGTCGTGTTTCTGTCGGTCATGGGCACGCTGTGGCGCGCGAAGCTTCGCCTCGATTCGCCCGCGCTGTGGGCTCTGGCGATGATCGCGAACTTCCTGATCGGCGGCCTGACGGGCATCCCGCTCGCCGACGCGCCGACGGACCTGCACCTGCACGACACCTGGTTCATCGTCGCCCACTTCCATTTCACGATCATGGGCGGCGCGGTGTTCGGCTTCTTCGCGGGCTTCCACCACTGGTTCCCGAAGATGACGGGCCGCCGCTTGAACGAGACCCTGGCGAAGACGCAGTGCGCGCTGATGTTCGTCGGCTTCAACGCCGTCTTCATCCCGCTGTTCTGGCTCGGCAACCACGGCATGCGCCGCCACGTGGCCGACTTCCCGGCGTGGATGGATCCGGTCCAGACCTTCGCGAGCCTTGCCGCGCTGCTTGTCGGGGCGTCGGTCGTCGTGTTCGGCTGGAACGTGTTCCGTTCGCTGCGCTCCGGCGAGCCGGCGGGGGAGAATCCGTGGGAGGCTCTCACCCTCGAGTGGCGCGCGGCCTCGCCGCCGCCTCATGGGAATTTCAAGACGCCGCCCGTCGTATCGGGCGAGCCTTACGATTACGGCGTGAGCGCCTAGGGTGAGGGACTACCTGGCGCTGGCCAAGCCGCGCATTACGCTTCTCGTTGCGCTGTGCGCGGCCGCGGGATACGCGCTCGCGGCGCGAGGCGACGCGGACTTCCCGCGCCTGCTCTGGACCATGCTCGGGGTCGCGCTGGCCTCGGCCTCGACCGGCTGCCTGAACCAGGCGCTGGAGGCGGAGGGCGACGCTCTCATGAAGCGCACCTCCGGGCGCCCGATCCCGGCGGGCCGCGTCTCACGCTTCGCGGCCGCCGCCGCGGGGCTGCTGTGGGGCGCCGCGGGGCTGGGGTTGCTCGCGTGGAAGGTCAACGGCCTCTCCTGCGGCCTCACGGCGTTCACGCTCGTGAGCTACCTGCTCGTCTACACGCCCATGAAGCGCGTCTCGCCGCTGTCGACCTGGATCGGCGCGATCCCGGGCGCGCTGCCTCCGGTCATCGGCTGGACGGCCGCCGGGGGAGCGCTCGACGAGTCGGCCGCGGTCCTGTTCGCGCTGCAGTTCCTATGGCAGATGCCGCACTTCCTCGCCCTGAGCTGGCTTTACCGCGAGGACTACGCGCGCGGCGGCTGCCGCGTGGCGGCCGTCGCGGATCCGTCCGGCGAGGACGTGTCGCGGCAGATGGCGGCGACCGCGGCGCTGCTGCTCGCGGTTTCGATTCTGCCTTTCCACATGGGCATGGCCGGCGGGTGCTACCTGCTGACGGCGGCGGCGCTCGGGGGCGCCTTTCTCGCGCTGTCGCTGGCCGCGGCGCTCGAGCTCACCGAGGCGTCGGCGCGGCGCGTGTTCCTCGCCTCGCTCGCCTATCTGCCGCTGGTTCTGGCCGCGTTCGTGGCCGATCGCCTCTAGGTCACGCGGGCACCTTGGACGGCGCCGGCGCGAAACGCGACTGGAAGAAGCGCAGGCGCGGCGGTTCGTAGGTGAAGCGCAGGCCCGGGAGCTTCGCGCGCCGCGCGTGCAGCCGAATGATGCCGTCCGCGACGTAATCGAGGTGCGTCTGCGTATAGACCCGCCGCGGCAAAGTCAGGCGCACGAGCTCGAGCGCGGGCAGATGATTGCGTCCGCCCTCGTCCCGGCCCGCGGAGACGACGCCGCGCTCCATCGAGCGCACGCCGGTGGCCTCGTAGATCCACGCCGCGAGCGCCTGCGCGGGCAGGTCGTCTTGCGTCAGGTGCGGCAGGAAGGCCCGCGCGTCGACGAACACCGCATGGCCTCCGACCGGGCGAACGATCGGGACGCCGCCGTCCGCGAGCCGCCGCCCGAGGTACTCCACCAGCGCGACGCGGTGGGCGATCCAGTCGTCCTGGACCATCTCGCGGACGCCCACGGCCAGCGCCTCGAGGTCGCGGCCCGCCAGGCCGCCGTAGGTGTGCAGGCCTTCGTACAGGACGCAGAGGTTCATCGCTTCCTCATATAGCCCCTTGTCTCGCGTCGCGAGGAAGCCGCCGATGTTCACGTAGGCGTCCTTCTTGGCGCTGACCACGATCGCGTCGACGAGCGCGCACATGTCCTTCAGGATGTCGGCGACCGGCCTGCCGAGCTCGGCCTTCTCGCGGCGGGAGATCATGTACGCGTTCTCGACGAGGCGGGCGCCGTCGAGGACTAGACGGGCTCCCTGCTCGCGGCAGAGCGCCGAGACCTGCGTCAGGTTCGCGAGGCTCACGGGCTGGCCGCCGGCCATATTGACGGGAGCGCCGACGGCGACGTAGGCGAGGCCCTCCGGGCCGAGGCCGTCCATGAGCGCCTCGAGCCGGCAGAGGTCGACATTTCCCTTGAAAGGCAGGCCGGAGCCCGGGTCGTGCGCCGCGTCCACGATCACGTCGTGGAATACGCCTCCGGCGAGCTCGATGTGGGCGCGCGTCGTCGTGAAGTACATGTTGCCGGCCACGGCCTGCCCCGGCTTGATCCACGCCTTCGACAGGAGGTTCTCGGCGCCCCGGCCTTGGTGCGTGGGCACGAGATAGGGAAAGCCGTATACGTCCGCGACGGCCGCCTGCAGCCGCTCGAAGCTGCGGCTTCCCGCGTAGGCCTCGTCGCCCGTCATCAGGGCGCCCCATTGCGTGTCGCTCATCGCGTTCGTGCCGGAGTCGGTGAGCAGGTCGATGTAGACGTCGGCGCTGCGCAGGAGGAAGGTGTTGTACCCCGCTTCGGCGAGGCGCGCGCGGCGCTCGGCCTCGGGGACGAGGCGGATCGGCTCGATCATCTTGATCTTGTACGGCTCCGGCAGGAGAGGCTCGCGGGAAATAGGCATGACGAAGGCCTCGCAACGTTCCGGCTGGGACTTTCCGTTGCATACGAGCAGGCTCGCGGACGACCTCAAAGGAGAACGAACGGATGACGACTCGAGCGGCGGGCCGGCAGGACGCGGTGTCGACGCTGCGCGCCGTCAACAAGCGCGATGGCTCGCGCGTGGACTTCGACGCCGCGAAGATCCGGTCGGCGATCGCCCGCGCCGGCGCCGCGACCGGCGAGTTCGGCGACGACGCCGCGGGCCCGCTCACGTCCCAGGTCGTGAAGGTGCTCGCGCGCTCGGGCTCCGGCGCGCTCACGATCGAGCGGATCCAGGACGTCGTGGAACAGGTCCTGATCTCAGCGGACCATTTCAAGACGGCGCGCGCCTACATCGTGTATCGCGAGCAGCACCGGAAGCTGCGGCGCGACCGCAAGACCGTGGTCGACGTCGAGTCCTCGATCAACGAGTACGTGAACCGCCTCGATTGGCGCATCAACGCGAACGCGAACCAGGGATATTCGCTGGGCGGGCTGGTGCTCAACGTCTCGGGCAAGGTCGTGGCGAACTACTGGCTCAACCACGTCTATTCGCCCGAGATGGGCGAGGCCCACCGCTCGGGGGACATCCATATCCATGATTTGGATATGCTCGCGGGCTATTGCGCGGGCTGGTCGTTGAGGACTCTTCTCGAGGAAGGGCTCAACGGCGTTCCGGGAAAGGTCGAGGCGGGACCGCCCAAGCACCTGTCGAGCGCCGTCGGGCAGATCGTCAACTTCCTGGGGACGCTCCAGAACGAATGGGCGGGCGCGCAGGCGTTCAGCTCGTTCGACACCTACATGGCGCCGTTCATCCGCAAGGATCAGCTGCCGTACGAGGAGGTCCGTCAATGCATCCAGGAGCTGATCTACAACCTCAACGTCCCCTCGCGCTGGGGCACGCAGACGCCTTTCACGAATCTCACCTTCGACTGGGTCTGCCCGGAGGACCTGCGCGAGAAGCGCCCGCTGATCGGCGGAAAGGAGATGCCGTTCGCGTACGGGGAGCTTCAGGCCGAGATGGACATGATCAACCGCGCCTACATCGAGGTCATGGAGGCGGGCGACGCGAAGGGGCGCGTTTTCACCTTCCCGATCCCCACCTATAACATCACGGAGGATTTCCCCTGGGAGAGCGAGAACGCGGAACGGCTCTTCGAGATGACCGCGAAGTACGGTCTTCCCTACTTCCAGAACTTCCTGAACTCCGAGCTGAAGCCCAACATGATCCGGTCGATGTGCTGCCGCCTGCAGCTCGACCTCCGGGAGCTGCTCAAGCGCGGCAACGGGCTGTTCGGCTCCGCGGAGCAGACCGGCTCGATCGGCGTCGTCACGGTCAACTGCGCGCGCCTGGGGCATCTGCACGCGGGAGACGAGCCCGCGCTGCTCGCGCGGCTCGACGCGCTGATCGACGTAGCGCGCGGCAGCCTCGAGATCAAGCGCAAGGTCATCCAGCGGCTGATGGACGACGGGCTCTTCCCGTACACGCGGCGCTACCTGGGAACGCTGCGCAACCATTTCTCGACGATCGGCGTGAACGGCGTCAACGAGATGATCCGCAACTTCAGCGGCGGCGAGTTCGACATCACCGACCCGCGCGGGCACGCGCTCGCCGTGCGCCTGCTGGACCACGTGCGCGCGCGGATGATCTCGATCCAGGAGGAGACGGGCCACATGTACAACCTGGAGGCCACGCCCGCGGAGGGCACGACCTACCGCTTCGCCAAGGAGGACCGCAAGCGCTTTCCCGGGATCCTGCAGGCGGGGACCCCGGAGCGCCCGTACTACACGAATTCCTCCCAGCTGCCCGTCGGCTTCACGGACGATCCCTTCGAGGCCCTCGAGCGGCAGGACGAGCTGCAGCGCAAGTACACGGGCGGCACCGTCCTGCATCTCTACATGGGCGAGCGCGTGTCGAGCGGCGCGGCGTGCCGCTCCCTCGTCAAGCGCGCGCTCGAGCGCTTCCGGCTGCCCTACATCACGATCACTCCGACGTTCTCGATATGCCCCGCGCACGGATATCTGAGCGGCGAGCATCCCTTCTGCCCTAAGTGCGACGTCGAACGGCTTGCAGAGAAGAAAAGGAGCGTCAAATGAACGAGATCCCGTCCCAGCCGTCCGTCGCGCTCGAAGACTCCGAGCGGCAGCCCTGCGAGGTTTGGACCCGGGTGATGGGCTACCATCGTCCCGTCGCCTCGTTCAACATCGGGAAAAAGGGGGAGCATTACGAGCGCCGATTCTTTAAGGAGCGCCCAAACGCGTAGCGCCCTGCGCCTCGGCGGGCTGACGCCTATGAGCACGACGGACTTTCCAGGCGTGCTGTCGGCGGTGCTTTTTCTTCAAGGCTGCCCGTGGCGCTGCTCATACTGCCACAATCCGCATCTGCTCTCCGCGGACACGCACCCCCGCATCGCGTGGGAGAGCGCGCTCGAGTTCCTTCGGCGTCGCGCGGGCCTCCTCGACGCCGTCGTTTTCAGCGGCGGCGAGCCGACCCTTCAGGACGGACTGCCCGCCGCGATGCGCGAGGTCAAGGCCATGGGCTTTCTGATCGGCCTGCACACCGCCGGCGCGTACCCGGGAAAGCTCGCGGCGGTCCTGCCGCTCGTCGACTGGGTCGGCCTCGACGTGAAGGCGCCGTTCGACCGCTATGAGGCCGTCAACGGCGCGCCGGGAAGCGGGGCGAGCGCGCTCGCGAGCCTGCGGCTCGTCGTCGCGAGCGGAGTGGAGCACGAATGCCGGACGACCGTCGATCCGGACCTGATCTCGGAAGAGGAATTCGCGGCGCTGACCGAAGCGGTGCTCGCGCTCGGCGCGAGGCGTCCCGTCCGGCAGGTCTGCCGCCCGCCCGGCCGCTAGGCGTCCTGCGGGAGTCGACCCGGCAGCGCGCGGGCGGCTTGATACGCGGCTTGATCGTCGAGATCGAAGAATTCATTTCCCGCCTCCGAGACCTCGACTCGCCGCGTTCGGATCACGGCGAGGAACGCCGTGGCCGAACCCCGGGACTTCAGGTGCTCGCGCAGCGGGGGCAGGACCTCGCGCGAGTAAAAGGCCCCCCAAGGCTGGTCCCGGCCGCCGCAGCGCGCGGCCACGGCCAAGACGCCGTCGCGCTCGGCGGCCAGCCGGCGCACGAGAGCGGCGCCGGTGAAAGGCATGTCGCAGGCAAGAGCAAAGGCCCAGGGCGTCGGGCAGGCGGCCAGTCCCGCCTCCAGGCCGCTCAAGGGGTGACGCAGCTCGCGCAGGTCCCGGACGACGCTCACGCGCGGATCAAAGGCCGGCCGGACCTGGCCCGGCTTGGCCACGACGAGGACGCGCGGCAGAACCTCGAGCAGAGCCGCGCAGACGGACTCGACCATAGTCCCTTCTCCCCAGGCCGCCAGCGCCTTGTCCGACCCGAAGCGCGAGGAGGCGCCGCCCGCCAGGACGATGCCCGTCGCGTCGGCGATCACTTGATCCATCGAAACCACATTGCTTCCCCGGCCTTGATGACGCGCGGCCCGCCTTCGGCCACGGCCAACGCGCCGGCCCGGGAGGCCATGCCCAAGCGCGCCGATCCCTGGGGGCGGATGATGTCGAGCTTCCATCGGCCCTGCGCCATGCGCGCGCGGCAGAATAGATAATGCCGGCGCCCGTTATGCAGCGGATAGTCGTCGGCGGCTTCGCCCTGGACATGGAAGCTGCGCGTCGTGCCGGGCCGGCCCTGCAGCCGCTCGAGACAGGGGCGCACGAACTCCTCGGCGCATACCAGGGCGGAGACGGGATTGCCGGGCAGGCCGAAGACGGGCTTTCCTCCGACGAGCGCGAAGAGAAAGGGCTTGCCGGGCTTGATGGCGACCCCGGCGAAGACGATCTCAGCGCCGAGGTCCTCCAGGGCGCGCAGGGTGAAATCGAAGTCGCCGACCGAGACGCCGCCGGTCATCAGGAGCACGTCCGCCTCGGCCAGCGCGGAGCGCACGGCCGCGGCGATGGCCGCGCGGTCGTCGCCGACGGCGGGAAGTCGCCGAACGGCCGCGCCCCAGCGCGCGCAGGCCGCGGCCAGGGCCGGGCTGTTGGAATCGCGAAGGCCCGAGCCCGGCGCGGAACGCGCCAGCTCGTCGCCGGTGGATAGAACCGCCGCGCGCGGACGGCGCACGACGCGCACGACTTCGATTCCCTGGGCCGCGAGCAGGCCGATCTCGATGGGGCGCAGGACCGCGCCCGCCTCCAGCAGGAGCTGCCCCGCGCGGATGTCCTCGCCGCGCTCGCGCACGTGCTGCCCGGGCTCCGGCTCCTGGAGTATCCTCATGCGCCGGCCGCCTTCGGCCGCGGTCAGCTCCTGCATGACGACGCAGTCGGCGCCGGGCGGCAGTCGCGCGCCGGTGAGGATTCGGGCGGCCTGCCCCGGCCCGACGGCGTTGACGGCGGGTACTCCGGCGCGCGCCCCGGGAACGAGGTCCAGCACGCGCGGGGAGGCCTTCGAGGAGCCGGCGGCGTCGGCCGCGCGCAGGGCATAGCCGTCCATGGCGGAATTATCGAAGCCGGGAAGGTCCTCGCGCGCGGATAGAGGCTCGGCGAGCGTGCGGCCGCAAGCTTCGAGCGCCGGCATCTCTTCATTCTCGAGGGGGAGCGATTTTTCGAGGACGAGACGCAGGGCGTCGTCGGGGGCGATCATCGCGCCTGCGCGACGGGCGGGCGCGCGGCCGTATCCTGGGGAACATGGCACTGCAGGCATTGGTAGCGCATGCCCTTCACGCCGTCCTCGCCGACGCGGTGCGATGACGGCATCTTGGTGGCGGCGTGCCCCTCGCCCACCTCCATGCCTTCCAGGTGGCAGGTGAGGCAGTCGTTGCTCTCCCGGGTGACGCGCAGGCCGGCGACGGCGTGGGGGATCAGCGGCGGCGCGCCGGGGTAGGGACGCTCCAGGGGCTTCGTCGTCCCCGGCTCCGCGGTCGGCGCGGCGTTCATACCGGGACGGCCCGTGAAGAGGCCTTTGGCTTTGAAGACCTTCGCGCCGACGGCGGCGGCGCAGAACAAGACGACGGCGATCATGAGGCCGCGCGCGGAGCGCCTCACGACGCCTTCTCGACGCGCACGGCGCACTTCTTAAAGTCCGCCTGCTGCGAGATGGGGCAGTAAGCGTCGAGCGTCACGTCGTTGATGAGGACGTCCTCGTCGAACCACGGGACGTACACCATGCCCTTCTGCGGCGTGACGCGTCCGCCCACCTCGACGAAGACCTCGACGGAGCCCCGCCGGGAGGCCACGCGCACGCGGTCTCCGGACTTCAAGGCCAGGGCCTTGGCGTCCGCGGGGTGCATGTTGGCCGTGGCGTGAGGATAGGCTTTGTGCAGCTCCGGAACGCGGCGCGTCATGGTTCCGGAGTGCCAGTGCTCGAGCACGCGCCCCGTGCACAGCCAGAGAGGATATTCCGCGTCGGGCACCTCAGGCGGAGGCTCATAGGGCCGCAGCCAGACGACGGCCTTGCCGTCTTTGTTGCCGTAAAATCGGAGGCCTTCTCCTTTGGGAACGTACGGATCCGAGCCCTCGCGATACCGGGTGACGGTCTCCTTGCCGTCGACGACCGGCCAGCGCAGTCCGCGCGTCTTGTGGTAGGCGTCGAATGGGGCCAGGTCGTGGCCGTGGCCCAGGCCGAAGCGACGGTACTCCTCCCAGAGCGCCTTCTCGAGATAGACGCCGCGGTCCAGGCTCGCGTCGGTGGCGTAATGCTTTTTCGGGATCGGGAACTTCGACGCGGAGTAATCGAAGAGCTTGCCCTGCCCCATGCGGGAGGCGAACTCGACGAGCTGCCAGAGGTCGGACTTCGCCTGGCCGGGCGCGGCCGTCATCCGCTTCCAAAAGTGGGTGCGCCGCTCGGAGTTGCCGAAGGACCCTTCCTTCTCGACCCACATAGCCGCGGGCAGGACCACGTCGGCCACCTCGGTCGAGCGCGTCGGGTAGACGTCGCTGACCACGATGAAGCGGCCTTCCTTCAAGGCGCCCTGGCGATAGCGCTTGAGGTTCGGATAGCTCTGGAAGGGGTTGGCAGTCATGCTCCAGAAGAAGGGGACCTCGCCGCGGTCGACGGCGCGCATCATCTCGATGGCGTTGTAGGTCGGCTTGTCCGGGATCGTCCCGGGGCTCAGGGCCCAGATCTCCTCGGCCTTGGCGCGCGCTTCGGGGTCCGTGACGACGCCGTCCGCGGGCAGGCGATGCGTGAAGCAGCCGACCTCGCGCGCCGTGCCGCAGGCGCTGGGCTGGCCCGTCAGGGAATAGGGCTGGCTGCCGGGCGTGCTGATCTTGCCGGTCAGCAGGTGCAGGTTGTAGACGAGGTTGTTGATCCAGGTCCCGCGGGTGTGCTGGTTCATGCCCATCGTCCAC
>Ga0163144_10020075_pt1 | contig 13397 bp, 12 predicted proteins | sample OliLak19BULKMAT1_FD_123175 | JGI IMG/M metagenome (GOLD analysis project Ga0163144, IMG submission 123175) | Freshwater microbial mat bacterial communities from Lake Vanda, McMurdo Dry Valleys, Antarctica - Oligotrophic Lake LV.19.BULKMAT1 | ecosystem: Environmental > Aquatic > Freshwater >... | reverse complement strand
GGGGGCACCACCGGCCCCGACCCCGCTAGATCTCACCCCGCGTCGCCGCCTGCGCGATATGATCTGCCGCCCGAAACGCCAACGCCTGAATCGTCAGCGTCGGCTGCCCGCGTCCACTGGTGACGAACGAACTGCCGTCCACCACAAACAGATTCGGCACATCATGCGCTCTGTGGTACTTGTCCACGACACTCGTCTTCGGATCATTTCCCATGCGGCACGTGCCCAGCAGATGCACCGTGAACCCGGGGGTTTCGTTGATCGGGTCGTCGTGCATCTTGAGCGCACCCGCAGCCGTGAGCAGCTCGCGACCGAGCGACTGAAAGTGTTTGTACATGCGCATGTCGTGTTCGTGTTCCTTGAACGTCGTGCGCAGCGCGGGCAATCCCAAGGCGTCTTTGAGTTCCGGATCGAGCGAGACCGAGTTCTTAGCCACCGGCAGCGACGTGGTGTGCGCGTAGCTGAGCAGCGAATGCGTGAACCACGGCTTGAGCCGCGCTTTGAACGCGCTCCCCCATTGTGGTTCGCTACGCGGCAATGACGCGGCCGTGAGGATCGCCGGCACATCAAAGCGAAAGTCAAATCCGCCGCCCCCAGTAAATCCGAGTGATTGGTCGAGTTCGTAGTGATGGTGCGAAATGCGCGACACCACGGGGCCGCGGTGACCGTTCACCTCATGCGCAAACTCGGCGCGTGTGAGTGCAGCGCCATTGAACATGAAATGTTTGCCCACCATTCCACTCGAGTTGGCCAGTCCGTTGGGAAAGCGATTGGATTTTGACATGAGCAGCAACCGCGGTGACTCGGCGCCGTTCGCGCAGAGCACGACCGCCTTCGCCCGTTGCACGACTTCACGCTTGTTCTTGTCAAAGTAGATCACGCCGGTGACACGGCCGTCGTTGTTCGTTTCAATCTTTCGCACCGTGCATTCGGTGCGCAGTTCACACCGATCGCTGCGCAGCGCCTCGGGTACCATCGTGTAGTTCGCCCCCGACTTCGCGCCCCACTCACACGGAAACGCGAGGCAAAAGCCGCAGTTGTGGCACGGTTGACGCCCGTTGTACTCGCGCGAGAGAATGGCCATCGGCGCGGGCTTGGAACTCCAGCCGAGCTTCTCGCAGCCGTGCGTGAGCAACACGCCCGGGCCGGTGACGTTGAGCGGCGGCAGGGGATAGTCGCGTGAGTGCCTCGGTTCCCCAGGCGCGGCGTTTGCCTTGCCAGACACACCAATCGCCCACTCCACCGCCGTGTAGTACGGCTCGAGTTCGTCGTAGCTGATGGGCCAGTCGGCGAGGGCCGCGCCGTCCACGCCGCCCTTGACCGAGAACTCGTTGAAATCGATGGGGCGAAAGCGCCAGTAGTTGCCGGTAAAATGAAACGACGTCCCGCCAACAGCTTTGGCGTAGCCCACAAACGGTCTCCGCTCTGCTTTCTCCGCTTCGGTGGTACGGTACGTTTGTGGCTGCGACTCTGAACTGTTTGTCCAGCGCTCGGTGAAAAACGCGCCGACCTCGTCGTGTTCAAGTTCTTCGGGACCGAACGCACGTCCCTGTTCGAGCATCACGACATTGAATCCCTTGCGCGTGAGTTCGCGCGCGACCGAACCACCGGCGGGCCCGGAACCGATCACCACAAAGTCCACCGGCGTATCGGTGGGAAACGTGCGCGTGCTGGCCGGCAGTGCTTGCGGCATCAGAGCACCCTCCCGAGCAGCGCCTGTTGATTGTCCGGATGATCGTACCATCCGAACGGCGGCTTGAACTCGAACACATGTTCCTGCCCGATCAAATCCCAGCCAATGTAGTCTTTGTTGCCGCCATACTTGGGCAATGAGAACATGCCGGCAATCGTCGCAAACCGTACGGCTTCAAAGAACTCCGTGTTCTCCATGCGCGTGAGCAGGACGTCCTGCTGTGGTTCCGTGAGCGACGCGAAGCTTGCGCTGCCCGGATGCGCGGCCGCCACATCCTTCTTGAGCTGCGCAAGTCCGTCGGTGAACACCGCGCCTTGCGCCGCAACAAACGAAGTGAGCGCAAAATCGATGAACCATACCACGCCGGCTTCGCGCGCGCCGGGCGTGTCGTCGCTGGGAATGATGCGCGCCGTCATCGCCTCGAGTTCGGTGAACTGTTCGGGCGTGAGCACCTGCAGCGTGCGCGGTGGAGCTGGCGATTCTGGTGGCAGGCTGTGCGGCTGCGCTGCTTGCTCTACGCTGGAGTTCGCGGCATCGCGACACGCGACCGCGGCCGCCATCCACACGGCGCCAAGCGCCGACCCAACCAGAAACTCACGACGGGAAACGGACAACTGCAACCTCAGCGGCGATGGGTGGCGGGTTCGGGCTGCGCAATCCGCAATACTGCAGTCGTTCGCGGCGTTTGTCGAGACAGCTAGCGACGCGTCTTGCGCTGGCGCTCCCCACGCGGAACATTCCCGCCCGCCGCACCCGCTGCGTGCACATCGGCCGTTTACCCGAACACGGACCCGTCATGAGCTGGTACCTGAAAGTGCTGAGGCAGTACGCCGATTTTAGTGGCCGCGCGCGACGCATGGAATATTGGGTCTTCAACGTGATCAGTCTCTTGATCACCATCGCGGCGGTGACGGTTGATGCGATCACGGGGTCGCTGAGCCTGACGCTCGGATTGGGTCTGCTCAGCGGCATCTACGCGCTGGCCGTGCTCATTCCGGGGCTGGCTGTCTCCGTCCGTCGGTTGCACGACAGCAACCGCAGTGGCTGGTGGTTGCTCCTCATTTTCATTCCACTCTTAGGCGGCCTCACGCTGCTGGTTTTCATGTTCCTCGGCAGCACGCCCGGCGACAATCGCTTCGGTCCGAACCCCAAGGGCGAGTAATCGACGCCCGCGACTACGCGGCAGCGGACTGTTGTTTTCCGAACACCCGCTTGCCGAGTGTCACTACCGCCACAACCAGTCCACCGGCCACGATTCCCACCACCGCGTCGAGCAACGTTTTCACAATCGTGCCCATCACGCCGGTGCCGACCGCCTCGACCAATCCGTCAAGGACATGTTCGATCGCCGGTATGCCATGCACGATGATGCCACCGCCTACCATGAACATCGCGGCCGTGCCCACCACAGAAAGCGTCTTCATGAGCATCGGAGCAGCGACGAGAATGCCGGCGCCAATCTTTCGTTTGCCCGCAGCACCGCCATTGTCTCCCTCGGACTTGTGCCACTTGAGGCCGAGATCATCGAGCTTGACGATACCGGCCACAAGCCCGTACACCAGCACCGTAATCGCGATGGCGAGAAAGCTGAGCGCTGCAATCTGACGGCTCATCGGCTCGGACGACATCGTGCCGAGCGCAATCACCACAATCTCCGCTGACAGGATGAAGTCAGTGCGAATGGCACCCTTGATGCGATCCTTCTCGAGCGCGACCAGATCAATCGCCGGGTTCGCGAGCGCGGCCACACGCTCGGCGCGACGCGGTTCATCGTGTTCGCGCGAGTGCAGGAACTTGTGGAAGATCTTCTCAAAGCCTTCGTAGCACAAAAACAAACCGCCAAGCATCATCAGCGGCACAATTGCTTTCGGCACGAACGCGCTGATCAACAGCGCGGCAGGCACGAGAATGAGCTTGTTCAGGAACGATCCCTTGGCCACCGCCCACACCACCGGGAGCTCGCGATCGGCCTTGAGCCCGCTCACCTGTTCTGCGTTCAGCGCCAGGTCATCGCCCATCACGCCGGTGGTCTTGCGCGCCGCCACCTTGCTGAGCACGGCCACGTCGTCAAGCAGCGTGGTGATATCGTCGAGCAGTGCGAGCAGGCTGGAGGCCATGAGAGGGGTCGCGGGAGAAAGGTGCCGGCAGATTTCGGCGTCCGGTCGCAGGCGCTCACGACCCAGCACTAAACAAATGCCATGCCTGAAGGAACGCGAGAGGGTACCCGCTGTTGACGGCCACTCGTCCACTGCTGAGCTTAACCATACTGTTCGCCGTAGTTGCCGCCTTTCCCCTGCCACACGTTCCGTGACCACTCCATACGAACTCCTCGATCAACTGCAGGCCGACCTGTCGCGCGCCGAGCCCGATGGCGACATCACCGGCGTTGATCGTCGCCAGTTCATGTTCTACTCGCTCGTGGCCGCCGCCGCGACGACGTTTGGCGCCAGCGCGGCGCAGGCACAACGGGGAAATGTGACGGGCGTTACCCGCGAGCTCAGCGACCGCGTGGTGCGATCGCTGCTCGCGCAACCGACGCTCGGTCCGCTCGGCAACGGCGAAGCACCGGCGCTGCAGTTCCAGCCGTATCCGGGCGGCACGGGCGCCGCGATCGAGCGAATGGCGCGTGAGCGTGGCTACCCGGCGTTCGAGCGCACCGTGTTCACGGTGGAACCATTCAGCGGCGCCGTGCCCACGTCCGCTGATGACATTGCGTTCTTGCCGGCGCACCGACTCGCCGCACTCGTCAAGGAACGCAAGATCACCTCGGCCAAACTCACCGACATTTATCTGACGCGTCTCAAGGCCCTGAATCCCACGCTGCTCTGCGCCGTGACGATCATGGAGGCGCAGGCGCGCAAGGAAGCGGCGCAGGCTGACGCAGAGATCGCCGCCGGCAACTATCGCGGCCCGTTGCACGGATTGCCGTATGGTGTGAAAGACTTGTTCAATACGAAGGGCGTACCGACCACCTGGGGCGCGGCGGATTTTCAGGATCGCATTATTGACGAGGACGCTGAGATCGTGGTGCGGCTACGCAACGCCGGCGCGGTGCTCATCGCGAAGTTGTCAACGGGATTGTTTGCGCAGAACGATCAATGGTTTCGTGGACGCACCAACAACCCGTGGAATCTGACTCAGGGATCGAGCGGTTCCTCGGCGGGCCCCGGATCCGCAACGGCCGCCGCGTGCGTGGCGTTCAGCATCGGCACCGAAACACAGGGGTCCATTGTCTCACCGTCTATTCGGTGCGGCATCAGTGCGCTGCGTCCCACGTTCGGTCGCGTGAGTCGCTCCGGCGGCATGGTGCTCGCGTGGAGCATGGATCGCGTGGGCCCGATGTGCCGCACCGTGGAAGACTGCGCGATGGTGTTCAACGCCGTGCATGGTGTTGATGAGACCGATCCGTCAACGATTACCACGCCATTTCAGTACGATCGCAACATTGATATCGCGTCGCTGCGCATTGGTGTTGATGGCAACGCACCGAAAGAGTTTGTAGACGGACTGCGCGCGATCGGTGTGCAGCCCCGCGAAATCACGGCGCGTCCAACCGTCGCTGGTTCGGGAAGTGGCCTCAATGCGGAATACGCCGCCGCGTTTGATTCGTACGTGCAGCGCAAGGCCAAGGAGATCGGACTCGATCTCAACACCGTGCCTGCGCCCGGCGCCGCACAAGCACCGGCCACGCCACCCACGACACCGCCGAATCCGATGGCGCCGGCCGACTGGAATCCGCGCTTCGTAACTGGCCGCCGCACGCTCGCGTTCGAGTTTCTGCAACAGCAGCGACGTCGTTACATGCTCATCGCGAAGTGGGGCGAGTTCATGAAGGACCTCGACATGTTCGTGGGCAATCCCACCGCCGACATCGGTCCGAACGCGCAGACCGGTCATCCGTGTGTGGTGGTGCCCTACAAGTTCGAACCGCCCGCGCAGGGCGGCGGTCAGCGTACCGCTGCAACGGTGCCGGCCAATTCGCCCGCGCAGCCGCCCGCACCCGCCCTCAATCCCCAACCGATTTGCGGCGTGATCGTGGGCGCGCTGTATCAGGACGACAAGATCCTGGGCGTCGCACACCGGTTTCAGAGCACGTTCGAATACCATCTGCGGCGGCCGATGCTGTAAGCGGTTTCTTTTTCGGGGCAGGGGCATTCTACTGACGGATCTGAGCGTCGCTCCGGGCAGTGTCTTCAGTCGGGTTCACCGCGTGCACGATGGCGCGCGGTGCGTGACCGGAGATCTACCTGGAGACCATCCCCGTGCCCGACATTTTCCGCACACGTCAACAGCAACGGCACTTGGTCTCTCGGCGGCATCCGGATGCGTGCCAGCCGTACTATCATTGCTCTGAATGCGGGGTAACATCGACGTTCCCGTGCCCTCCCCGCACTCACGCTCTGCCCCGCCTCATGTCCCGGTTTCGCCATTTCCGACGGGTAGTACTGCTCGCCGTGTCTTCCTGCGGCGGACTCGTCCTGAGTCTCGCTCCGGCTGGAACGCTTGGCGCGCAGCCCACCCTCAGCGTGGAACGTCCTATTCCGTTCGACTCCGCCGGCCGACTGCTGGTGATCACGCCGGCGCTCGTGTCCCGCCTCGCGCTCGCCGGCCCGGGCTGGCCGGTGGACTACGAGTTTCGCGAGGCGCGCCTGTTCATGACGTCGACCGGCGCGCGAGTACTCGCCGTGCAACGGGGTGACGGGGCGATGGTTCGATATGCGCTCGCCGACGCGGACGCGCAGTCCCTCTCGAGTACGCTGGAGGCCGCAATGCGGACGCGCGGCCAAACCGCCGGCCTGCCGGCGGCTGGAGGCACCGATTTAGAGCTGTCGCTGCCCGCTGGCAATGCATTTGTTCGGAACCAAACATTTCTTGGCCTTACGGCCTACGGCCCGGCCACTGCCGCGCTGCTCAGCAACAGCGGCGGTCCGGCATCGGTCGGAGGCTACTTCGTGGCCGCCGGCTCGGCGTTTTTCGTCGCGGCCAACACAGTCAAAAACCGCAACGTTACCCGCGCCCAGAACCTGTTGGCGTCTCACGCTGGCATCCGTGGCGGACTCGCCGGCGCCGGAATTGCGGCGATCGCGAACGCCGACGGCGGTCCCGCCTACGGCGCTCCTATTCTGGGTGGTGCGCTGGTAGGGACTGTGGCTGGCTACCGCTTCGCGCGTGGTCAGAGCGACGGCGAAGCGGCCGCGTCGGCGCTTATCGCCGATCTCTCTGCGGCCACCACCGCCGGCATCTCGACCGCGCTCGGCGCTTTTAGAAACGAGCGGGATTCGATGGGCTTCGAGATCGGCGGTCTGCGTGGGCGCGGCAAAGCTGCACTCGGCGGCACCATCGCCGCTGGGATGCTCGGCTACGCGATGGGCCCGCAGTACGCGCGACGCGCAACGTACAACGTGACGGCGGGTGATGCGTCCGTCGCCTTCGCTGGCGCAGCCGTCGGAGCGCTGGCGGCCTCCGCCATTCCCACCGGCGACGATCTGGAGACGCGCACCGCGGCTGGTGTGGCCACCGCCGGCCTGCTGGCCGGCTTCGTGCTCAGCGATCTGCTGCTCGTTCGCAAAGCCGATCGTACGGCCGCGAACGGCACGCTCGCCCAGCTCGGTGCGGCCGCCGGTGCCCTGATGGGCGGCGGTGTCGCCGTGATGGCCGAAACGCAGCGGCAAGGTACGCTGGCGTTTGTGAGTATCGGTGGAGCACTCGGTCTCATTGCCGCCGACCGTATCCTCGAACCCGGGCCTGACGGTGGTCCGCTACGCGGCGTGCTCACCACCTCATCGGTGGGCGGAAACTTACGCGTCTCCGTCTCGCTGGCACCGCTTGCTGCCGCGCTCGCGTTTCAGGCCGCACAGTCCCGTAGGCCGGCGGCGCGGTTTCTCTCCGGCGACGCCCCATTGGTGACCTCCTATCCAGTCGTTCGAATTGCATGGTAATGCGTCAGTACACCCCAGCCTGGTGGCTTGGGCCGCATAGTGCCACCATCTGGGGTCGTCTCGCGCGGCGCGAGCCGGAACCGGTGGTTCGTATCGAGCAGTGGGACACGCCCGACGGTGACTTTGTGGAAGTGGCGCGACTCGCTCCACGCGGTGATGTGCGCACCACGCCACGGCTGTTGTTGCTGCACGGACTCGAAGGCGGACTGCACTCGCATTACACGCGCGGACTCTTTCGCGAGGCCGCCCAACGAGGGTGGGGCATGGACCTGCTGCTCTTTCGCACCTGCGGTCCGACACCGAACCGATTGCCGCGCTCGTATCACTCCGGCGAAACAAGCGATCCACTGTTCGTGATCGAGCGGTTGGCTGCCGAATCATCGGCGCCACTGGGCGTGATCGGTGTGTCACTCGGTGGCAACGTGTTGTGCAAACTGCTCGGCGAACAGGGCGACGCGCTGCCTGAGGTGGTGCGCGGTGCCGTGGCGGTTTCCGTTCCGTTTGATCTCGCCCGCGCCTCGCGCTGGATTGGGCGTGGGTTCGGCGCCGTGTACGAAAAGGCTTTTCTGCGGTCGCTCATTCCCAAGGCACTTTCCAAGATTTCGCGACATGCCGAGCTATTGCCGCTGACTTCAGTGCAGCACGCGCGCACATTGTGGGAGTTTGATGATCGGTTCACCGCGCCGCTGCATGGTTTCCACGATGCCGGTGACTATTACGGCCGTGCGAGCTCACGCGCGTTCGTAGCCGAGGCGCGCCGACCGCTGCTGTTGCTGAGCGCGGTCGACGATCCGTTTTTGCCTGCGGATGTGCTTGCGGGCGTGGCCCGCTCGGTGAAGGACAATCGACATATCACAGTGGAGTTTCCGCGCAAGGGCGGCCACGTAGGATTCGTGAGCGGTCGCTCGCCGTGGCGTCCCGACTACTACGGCGAGCGAAGAGCTGTTGAGTTTCTCGACGCGCACATGGTTTCCGGCGTTGCGCGCGTAGGGTAGTTGATCGCCCGGGTGTAGTTCCTGAACTGCTGTTTCACACTTCACGACCTCGCACCATGCGCCTCGTACATCTTGCCGCTCGCGTCGCATTGCTGGCAGTTCCGCTGGCGGCCCCGATCGCGCCAATCACCGTGCGTGCGCAAGCACCGGCACGCGCAGCGTATGATCCGATGGCCGTTGCATCCGGTACACCGGTTGCACCACTCGACTTCGACGTGCGAGATGCTGCGCGCAATCGCACGATTCCCATTCGGGTGTACCGTCCGCGTTCGACGGCACCGGCGCCGGTGGTGCTCTTCAGCCACGGACTCGGTGGCGCGCGCACCAACAATGCGTATCTCGGCACGCATTGGGCGGCACGCGGCTACATCGCCGTCTTTCTCCAACATCCCGGCAGCGACGAAGGCGTGTGGAAGGACGTCGGTCCGGCCCGGGCACTGGCGGCGATGCGCAAAGCGGCGAGCGCCGAGAATCTGATGTTGCGCCTGGCCGACGTACCGGCCGTGCTTGACGCACTCACCAAATGGAATGGCGAACGCGGGCATCAACTCGCCGGCGCGTTCGATCTGTCGCGCGTCGGCATGTCAGGGCATTCGTTTGGTGCGGTGACCACACAAGCGGTGAGTGGTCAGGCGTTTCCACGGCAGCGTGCAAACATGCGCGACCCACGGATCGACGCCGCGCTGATTCTCAGTCCGAGTGTACCGCAACAGGGTGATGCGAAGAGCGCGTTCGGTGCGGTGACGACGCCGTGGTTGCTCATGACGGGGACCAAGGATGTCTCGCGCATCGGCGGTGCCTCACTCGACGATCGACTGGCCGTGTATCCGGCGCTGCCGCTGGGTAACAAGTACGAGTTGGTGCTGTTCGACGCCGAACATTCAGCGTTTGGTGATCGCAGCTTGCCCGGTGAAAAAGACGGCGCGCGGAATCCCAACCATCATCGCGCGATTCTGGCGCTCAGCACCGCCTTCTGGGATGCATATCTGCTCGGCAACGCAGACGCCCGAGCATGGCTTGATGGTGCTCCTGTCCGCGCGGTGCTCGAAGCGAAGGATCGCTGGCAGCGAAAGTAGCGCGCGGCGCGCAGGGGACGTCGAGCGCGCGGCACACGGACGGCTCGCGGGCGACGCCAGGGCGGCGCGGCGATAGATTCGCTGCATGATGCCGACGCCGATCCGCTGGCCCCTGACCGCACTGCTGCTGCTCGCGGCCTGCACGATCGAGAACCGCACGCCCGGCATGGCCAAGGGTGACGCGATCGGCGCCCCGCCGTCGATCAACGCGCCTGATGGGCTCATCTTGGGTACGGCGGCCGACGCCGATACGCTGCTCGTGGACGTGCGCTCACTCGACAGCACGATTCTCGTAGACATGCGCTACCGTGACAGCAGCAACTTCACCGGCGCGCCGCTGCCGGGCTACGAGGCAAACCGAGCCCTGCTGCACCGCGAGGCGGCCGCCGCGCTCGCACGCGTGCAATTGTCACTGCGCGCCGAAGGATTGTCGCTCAAGGTACTGGATGCGTATCGGCCGGTGCGGGCCACCGAAGCCATGGTGACGTGGGCAACAGCGACCGGGCGCGAAGATCTGATCTCTGACGGCTACATCGCCGACCGCTCGCGGCACAATCTCGGTGTGGCCATCGACTGCACGTTGGTAGATCTCAGCACCGGTGCCGAGCTCGACATGGGAACTCCGTACGACACCTTCAGCGACGCGGCCCACACCGCCAACGCGGTTGGACAGGTGGCCGTTAATCGCCTGCGGTTCGTGACGGCGATGGCGCGTGAAGGTTTTGCGAACTATGACAAAGAGTGGTGGCATTATTCCTATGTCGTGACGTCACCGCTGCGATTCGACGTCCCGATTCGCTGAACACTCGATTGCTCGTTCTCCTGTCCAACCTGAATCCCTCCCATGATTCCTTATCGCGCCTTTCTCTCCGGAGTGCTGGTCACCGGCGCAGTCGCCGGCGCTGTCGCATTTTTTCCTGAGGCCTCCACGGCCACGGTCGCCGACTCGACGGCGCAGTTGTCGTTGCCGGCCGACGCCGAGAATGCGCTGACGCGTCTCGAGTCGTCGCCGCGGCACGGCGAATGGGTTACCGTGACCGAAGGTGCCGACACCGTGAAGGCCTGGGTGGTCTTTCCCGAGCGCGCCGACAAAGCGCCGGTGGTGGTCGTAGTACACGAGATTTTCGGGCTCACGCATTGGGTGCGCGGCGTGGCCGATCAGCTCGCCGCCGACGGGTTTATTGCCGTCGCGCCAGACCTCATGACGTCCAAGAACCTGCCGAACGGTCCGAACGGTCCGGATCAGACCGCCGCGACCACCGCCATTCGCACGCTCGACCCGGCTGTGGTGCAGCGTCAGATCGCACTGGTGGCCAAGTACGGCATGAAGCTGCCGGCTGCGCTGCCAAAATACGGCGTGGTGGGATTCTGCTGGGGCGGTTCGGCCGTATTCAACCACGCGGTGGCTGCGCCGGACCTCGGTGCCTCGGTGGTGTACTACGGCTCATCGCCGGCCACGCCGACGCTCGCGAGCGTGAAAGCGCCCGTGCTTGGCCTGTACGGCGGCAACGACGCGCGGGTAAATGCCACCATTGCGCCGGCGGCCGAGGCGCTCAAGGCGGCTGGCAAGAGCTTTGAAGCGATCACGTATGAGGGCGCCGGACACGGCTTCCTGCGTCAACAGAGCGGCGCGGAAGGCGCGAATCTCATGGCCTCGCAGATGGCGTGGCCGCGCACGATCGCCTTCTTCAAGCAGAAGCTGGGCGCGTGACCTTCCGCGCGATGCCCATGAACGCGCCCACGTCGAGGTAGCACCGCATGAACGGCGAATGGTGGCAGTGGTCAGACGCCTGGATGTTCATCGGCGTATTCGTGGGGCTGCGCATCGCCTTCATCTGGCTCGCCACGCAGGCCATCGTCGCCCTGATTCCCGAAGGTGACGTTTGTGTCACCTGTGGAGAGCAAACGTTGCCGCTCGTGCACGAAGGAGGGTGGCATTTGCTCGGTCATCGTTTTCACCGCCGGTTTTGTCTGAGTTGCAATTGGGAAGGTGTGGCGCGCACGGCCAGCACACGCACACGCAAGCAGCCTCCGCAACCACCACGTCCGCACAAATCCCGATCTAGCCGCCAGAGCGCGCCGCGCTAGCTTTCACAAAATGCGTATTCCTTCAGCTGAAACACTCGCCAAGGTCGAAGTCCTTGCGGACCTCGAACCCCTCATCGACGACCTCATGGAACAGCATGAGGCCAAACGCGTGCTATGGTTTCCGAGCGAGTTGCTCGCGCCGCCGCCAGACACCGATCCCGACCAATGGGTGAAAGATCTGCGCAAGCGCGCCGAGGGCATCACGTTCCCCATGCGCGTCGCGCTGTCGCTCAACCTGCTCACCGAAGAAGGGCTGCCTCACTTCCACCGGTTGCTCGCGGTGTATCTGGGCAGCGACAGCATCTGGACCAAATGGACCAACCTGTGGACGGCCGAAGAAGACCGGCACGGTGCCATTCTTCACGACTACATGCACGATTCACGTCTGGTCGACAACCCCGTGCTCGAGAAGATGCAGTTCGAGTACATCAAGGCCGGCTTCGAGCCCGCGTGGGACAGCGATCCATATCGTGTCTTCGTATACACGTCGCTGCAGGAACGCGCCACGCAGGTGAGCCACGCCAACACCGGCAGGCTGGCGGGTGTGAATGAGCCGATCATCGGCGAAGTGTTGTCAAACGTGGCCAAGGAAGAAGCTCGGCACTACGTGTTTTATCGCACGATTTTTGCCGAAGTGCTCAAGCGCGATCCTGAACGGGCACTCGAATCGGCGGCGTTGCTCATGCCATCCATCGACATGCCCGGCATCAACATGCCGCACTTCCGCGATATGGCCGATGTGATCCGTCGCGCCGGTATTTACGGTCCGCGCGATTACCTGCGCATTGTCGAGGAGCTGATCAAGTTCTGGAAGATCGACACGATCACAGGGCTCAAGGAAGCCGGGGTCAAGGCGCAGGAAAAGATCATGGCGGTGCCGGCGCGGTTGTTGCGCGTAGCCGACATGATGGAGACACGCAGTCGCGCGAAGACGTTTCAGTTTGCGGTGGCGTTCAACAAAGAGTTTGACATGGCGTAGTTGGTGGTGTGCTGGTGCGGCACGTGTCGTCAACTCATCAGGCGGCCGAGCAGCATCATGCACACAAACCAGAGCAGCAGGAGCGCGCACGCGGACGCCACAATGGCCGACGCGCGGCGGACACGCCACCAGCCGCGTCGTTCGCGATGCGGCGATTCTCTCCGTAGCGTGTGGTCGGGGTGGTCGGCGTGCACGACGAGTGCATCGTCGCCATGCCCCAACGGTTCGTCGTCGGCGGTTGTGCGCTGCACCGCGACGCTCCAGAGCGCATGCAGCGCGAGGGTGGCGACGGCGGCGGTCGCGATGCCCCAGCGCTCCGGGTGCCACACAATCACGGAGGCATTCAGCGCCACGCCAGCGACGGCCTGACCGATCAGGAGACGCGGCGAGCTGGCGAGCGCGCGCGAGCGGAGCAGTTCGCCGAGCGAATCGCCGGAATCCGTTCGTGATTCCAGCGCGGTGCGATTGTCCGACATGGCGCGGCCCTCGGCGAGCAGGCGTGCGAGTGATCCCATATGGGCGCTTCTGTCAAGTAACTCGCCGAGGCTTCCGGGGGTCACTGTCCGTTGAAGATTGGGCAGGGCGCTCGGCGGCTTGCAACGCGTTTCGTCCAGCCGTAGCCTTATG
>Ga0163144_10020071_pt1 | contig 13399 bp, 17 predicted proteins | sample OliLak19BULKMAT1_FD_123175 | JGI IMG/M metagenome (GOLD analysis project Ga0163144, IMG submission 123175) | Freshwater microbial mat bacterial communities from Lake Vanda, McMurdo Dry Valleys, Antarctica - Oligotrophic Lake LV.19.BULKMAT1 | ecosystem: Environmental > Aquatic > Freshwater >... | reverse complement strand
CTATGAGCAGATCGTCGCCCTCTGCTGTGAGGCTTGGGAAAAGCTCGCGCTGCGACCGTGGAAAATCATGTCCATTGGTCTGCGAGACTGGGCTCATGGATGATGGTCAGCGCGGGTTGGTATTAGGGGTATGGGCTGACAAAATCGAAGCAGAAGTTTATCTTCCAGCTCATGTCTCTTGCCTGATAACGGCTTGACTAGGGGGCGACTCCCCGTTTTGGCAGGCAAACCGTGCGCATCGCACATCCGGTTCTTTACCTGTAAGCAGCGGTGCGAAACTTCGAGTAGCGGGTGGTTTGCGGGAATGCCGGAGAGCCTCGCTATGCCGAACGAGGCGCAGGTACGCCCGATGTTACAAGGTGGCCTTCCGGCCATTCAAAATCCGGACAAGACAGATCAGCCTTCGGCAGCATTTGCTCAGAGCCAGGATGATATCTCTGACAGCGGCTTCTTGATCCCCGCAGAGACTGGCACTTGGCAGTCCTTCTTGGGATAACCAGTGACCAAGAGGACAACGGGTTTTTCCGACAGTGGTCGATCGCAAACCTTGCTGAGAAATTGCATGGGACTCGGAGTATGCGTGAGCGTAGCAAGTCCAGCCTCGTGCAGCGCCGCAATCAGGAATCCGGTAGCGATCCCGACCGATTCCGGCACGTAATAGTGACTGAACCGCTTGCCGTCACCGCGAACGCCGTATTTTTGGGCGAAGATTGCGATAAGCACAGGTGCATCTTCGAGAAAGGGCTTGTTTGAATTTGTGCCGAGCGGCGCCAGTGCGTCCAGCCACTCCTGTGGAGCCCGTTCGGCATAGAACTCGCGTTCCTCGGCTTCCGCGGCTTCGCGTATTTGCCGCTTCCGGGTGTTATCGGTGATGACCGCGAAGAACCATGGCTGCTGGTTCGCCCCGGACGGCGCGGTACCTGCGGCCAACAGACATTGCTCAATCACCTCGCGGGGGACCGCAGCGCTACAGAAATCGCGGACAGTTCGCCGCCGGGCGATGTGGCTGTAAAACGCCCGCGCCCTCTCGCACATCTCCGTCGGGAGATAACGGCGGTAGTCTGCCAGCGGCTCAAGAGCCGCATCTTCGGATTGACTAGAACTACTCACCTCTGTTCTCCAGATCGCCTCTGGCTTTATAGCGGGGACGCTGTCGTGCGCGCCAGCAGTAAAGTGGAATGACCGCTTCCGGCGAGATCGCGCCCGGCCAAAGGGGGGGACGGAACGGCAAGCTAATTTGGGTCCTGCCGTTCCAGAATTTCAAAGGTCGATACCGGTAGAGATTTCCAGCGCATCGCCCTCGTCGACGCCGAGGTAGCTGACCGTGCTCTCAAGCTTGGTGTGTCCGAGCAGGAGCTGGACAGCCCTCAGATTACCGGTCTTGCGGTAGATGAGGGCAGCCTTCGTGCGCCTCAGGGAATGCGTGCCTTAGGTTGCGGGGTTTAGCTCGACTGCGCTTCGGGCATCGAAAAAGACACTGCGGTTCGGCCTTCAGTACGTGAAAGTTGGACCAGAGGAAGTGCCCATTTGTCTCAAGACCTGGCGGCTTGGCCCTGAGGCTCGACCGGTAATTCCGTGAGACCGCCCACGTCAAGAATTGGTGACGCGTCGATTTCCCCGGCGCCGAGCAAGGCGACGAGCCGCGTGAGTGCTGCGTTGATATAGGCCTGCTCCCAATCTGGCAGCTGGGTAAAGCGGCCGCCGAATTCAGTCTGAAGCAGGTCCGGTGCTTCCGCCAGCACGCGGCGTCCAGCCAGGGTGATCTGTACCCGAACGGTTCGGCGGTCTTCGTCGCCCCGCGTTCTTTGAACAAGGGCGCGCTCCTGCAGGCGGTCGAGGAGGATTGAAATCGTGGCCTGCTTGAGGCCCGCAGACCGGGCGAGTTCGCCGGGCTGGGCGCTTTCCTTGGCAGAGAGTTCTTTGAGGACGACAATCTGGGACGGCGTCAGACCTGTGTCGCGCGCAAGCGTGCGTGCCTGGGCGTCCACAGCCTTGAGGATGCGCCGAAGCGAGATCAGCGCCTGATCGGCGGCACTGGGCGATGATTCGGGACCAACTTGGGATGGATTAGCCATGCACCAGATGTATGCGAACTGGATGTAAGATAAAATAATTATACCGTCAAAATATATATGGATCTCAGCAGGCTAGAGGCTCGGCGGATACTCCTCGTTAATCTCCGCATATTAGCGCACGGGTTGACTTTATGCGATCATTATTACTTAGAGAGTCTAAATAAATTAAAAAAGGAATCAATCATGTCAAATGAGGCCGCCCGACTTGCCGGGACAGAGCCGGTTCCTGAACGAAGTCATTCGAAGGGGGCCTCTGACATCAATATTGCACCGCCGGTGGCCGAAGACGCCGCCGAAATACACGCCCTGATCGCTGCCTGTCCGCCGCTCGACTGCAACTCGCTCTATGCAAACCTCATCCAATGCGCCCACTTTGCCAGCGCCTGTGCTGTCGCGCGGATCGATGGTAAGGTTGCAGGCTGGGTCTCGGGCCACCGCCCGCCTGAAGAAAGTGCCACCTATTTTCTGTGGCAAGTTGCAGTAGATCCAGAGGTGCGAGGTCGAGGTCTTGCGCGCCGGATGCTGGCGGAGATTCTCTCGCGCCCTGAACAATCTCGTACGCGCCGTCTGAAGACGTCGATCACGCGCGGAAACGAAGCGTCTTGGAGATTGTTTAAGAGCGTGTCGGCATGGCTGGGTGCCCCGATGCGGGAAGAGCTCTGGTTTGACCGGGAACGGCATTTCGGCGGGCAGAATGAATCCGAGTTTCTCGTCACCATCGGACCATTTGCGATGACCGGAGAACCAGCCTGACGCTGCCAAGGGCAAATTCAAGAAAATCCATGACACAAGGGAGCCATCATGGCTTACGAATACAATTCCGGGCCTGTGGACATCTTTGATCGCCGTGAATCCCGGGTGCGCAGTTATTGCCGCGCCTTTCCGGACATGTTCCGGTCAGCCCGCGGCGCGGAGATGGTTGCCGATGACGGGCAGCGCTATATCGACTTCCTGTCGGGCTGCTCGACGCTGAATTATGGTCACAACCATCCGGAACTCAAGCAGGCGCTGATCAGGTACATTACTGCCGACGGCGTCGCGCATGGACTCGACATGCACACCGAAGCTAAGGCGCGTTTCCTGGAAGCTCTTGAACGATACGTTCTTCTTCCCCGGAAGATGGACTATTGCGCGATGTTTCCCGGACCGACCGGCGCCAACGCCGTCGAGGCGGCGATCAAGATTGCGCGGAAAGTCACGGGACGGACGAATGTGATTGCATTTACAAACGGCTTTCACGGCATGACGCTCGGCGCCTTGTCGCTGACCGGGAATTCGGGAAAGCGCGGCGGTGCGGGCATTCCTCTGACGGGCGTGTGCCACGAGCCTTATTGTGGGTATTTCGGCGATGACGCGGATACCGCAGGCCAACTTGAACAGCGCCTGTCGGATCCGTCCTCGGGCATCGACAAGCCGGCGGCGATCATCGCCGAGACGGTGCAGGGCGAAGGCGGGTTGAACGTGGCCTCCGACGCCTGGCTCCGGCAGATCGAATGCATCGCGCGTAAGCATGGCGCGCTCCTGATCATCGATGACATCCAGGCCGGCATCGGCCGCGCCGGCGGGTTCTTCAGCTTCGAACGCTCAGGAATCCGACCGGACATCGTGACGCTGGCGAAGTCTCTGTCCGGCTTTGGCTTGCCGCTGGCGCTGACCTTGATCCGGCCGGAGTTCGACCAGTGGAAGCCCGGAGAGCATAACGGCACGTTTCGCGGCAACAACCACGCCTTCGTAACGGCGGCGCTGGCGCTCGAACTGTTCTGGGCGGACGCTACGTTCGAGCTGGAGACGGCGCGCAAAGCGGTCCGGTTGCGTAGCGCGCTGGAGAAGATCGCACAGTCCAGTCCGCTTGCATCGCACGTCAAGGGACGGGGCATGATGTCCGGCATCGAGATGCAGAGCGGCGACATCGCGGCAGAAATATGCAGCGAATGCTTCAAGAATGGGCTGATCATCGAAACCAGCGGTAGCCAAGACGAAGTCGTCAAGGTGCTCGCGCCGCTGACGATTCGCGACGCCGAGCTGGATATCGGCCTTGCCATCCTGGCAGACGCAGTGCGCGCGGTGACTGCGCGCCGGAAGAAGTCGGCAGCCTGAAGGAGACCTGAAAATGATTGTTAGAGACCTCACAATAGAAAGCCTGACGCCGCGCCGCGTCGACAGCAACGGGTGGACGTCCGTCCGCCTGCTGCTGAAAGATGATAACATGGGATTCTCGTTCCACATTACGACGATCCACGCTGGCGCCGAAATCCAGATGCACTACAAGAACCATCTGGAGTGCGTGTTCTGCATCGAAGGCTCTGGTTCGATCGAAGACCTCCAAACGGGCGAGCGCCATGCGATCCGTCCCGGAGTGATGTATGCGCTCAATGAAAACGACAAGCATGTCCTCAGAGCGGAGGCAGCCGGGCCGATGGTGATGGCCTGTGTGTTCAATCCGCCAGTGACGGGCCGTGAAGTGCATGGGCCGGACGGCGCTTATCCGGCGGACGCCAACCTGCCGGTTCCGGCATGAGGGAGGCGCCGATGAGCAGCGAAATGATAGAGGATGTGTACCCCTCAAGGCATCGTGCAGAGCCGGCTTGTCTGGAACGACGAGATCCTGTGCTTCATGGCCCGTCTGGCAATACGCCGCCCATCGATCGGGCTTGCATTGACCACTTTGTCCGCAATGGTTTTGTCGTACTTGAAGAGATGTTCACTGCGGCGGATGTGAAAGGCTTCGTCGCGGAAGCGAAATCGCTCCGGCAGAACAAAGGGCTGGTCCCTGAGACGACTATTTCGGAGCGCGGCGAAACGGGAGCAGACGCTGTACGATCCGTCTTTGCGCCGCATCAGCAGTCGAACATATTTGCGCGCTTGGCAGCGGACGCCCGGTTGTCGCAGGTCGCCCGGTACATTCTCGGTGACGATGTCTACATTCACCAATCGCGTATCAACTACAAACCAGCCTTTCGCGGAAAGGATTTCTACTGGCATTCGGATTTCGAGACTTGGCATACGGAAGACGGAATGCCGCGCATGCGCGCGCTTTCGATGTCGGTAATGCTGACCGACAATCACCCGCAGTCCGGGCCGACGATGTTTATGCCAGGCAGCCACAAGACCTTCGTGACCTGCGTGGGTGAGACACCGGACGATCACTATCGTCAGTCTTTGAAGAAGCAGGATTACGGCATTCCGGATACGGACAGCCTTTCTAATTTGGCCAGGAAAGGTGGTATCGCCGCGCCCGCGCCGAAGGCGGGATCTGTGGTGATATTTGATTGCAACACGATGCATGGATCCAACAGCAACATAACGCCGTTCGAGCGAATCAATGCGTTTCTCGTGTTCAATGCCTGGAGCAACCGGCTGGTCGACCCTTTCGGAAAAACACGTCCGCGTCCCGAGTTCGTGGCGCATCGGCAAGTGAAATCTCCGATCAAGGCGGTAAACACCTTGCCACCCTTTCCGCTCGGGGGGCACTGAAATGAAGCGGACAGTCGAAAAGATTGGCGGCACCTCGAGCGCCGACACGAAGTCGATCGTTACCAACGTCCTGATTGGAAAGCGCCAGGACAGTGAATTCTACAACCGTGTGTTTGTCGTGTCGGCGTATTCGGGAATGACCAACCTGCTTCTCGAGCACAAAAGATCCGGCGCGCCCGGTGTGTTTAGCTTGTTTGCCAGTGCGGGAAACAAGTGGGCAGGGACTGAAGTGCTATCGTCTATTGTTGTCGCGATGCAAGCCAAGAACGCCGAGATATTTGATGTGCAGGCCGATCGGGACGCTGCCGGCGATTTCATCCTTGAGCGGATCGAAGATAGCCGGAACTGTCTGATCGATCTTCAGCGGCTGTGCGCCTACGGTCAGTTCCGTCTGGACGAAAACCTGGCGACCGTGAAGGAAGTTCTCTCGTCGATCGGTGAAGCACATTCAGCTTTCAACACGGCGCTCCTGCTACGCCAAAAGGGCGTGACGGCCGCCTTTGTCGATCTTACGGGCTGGCGTGATAATCGTGCCCTTACGCTTGAAGAACGCATGGCAGAAGTTTTCGATGGGATCGATATTTCGCGTGAGCTTCCGATTGTAACCGGCTACGCAAGTTGCCCGGACGGTCTCGTGCGCCAGTTTGGCAGGGGTTATACCGAAGTGACGTTCGCCCGCCTTGCGGCGCTGCTCGGCGCGGATGAGGCGCTCATCCACAAGGAGTTTCATCTCTCCAGCGCCGACCCGAAGCTCGTCGGAACGGACAAGGTTCGCAAGATCGGCTCCACCAGCTTTGATGTCGCCGATCAGCTTTCGAACATGGGTATGGAAGCGGTGCATCCGAAAGCAGCGAAGACGCTTCGTCAGGCTGGCATACCGCTACGTGTAAAGAACACCTTCGATCCGCTGTATGCCGGAACAGTGATCTGCTCCGACTATGCGCCCGATGTTCCGCGAGCGGACATCGTCACCGGCATGAAGGGCATATTCTCGCTTGAAGTGTTCGACCAGGACATGGTAGGCGAAAAGAGGTGCGACGTGGCCGTGCTTGACGCCTTGACGCGTCATTACATCCGAATGGTTTCGAAATGCTCGAACGCCAATACGATAATGCATTATGTGGACGGCTCGCGTAAAGCGTTGAAGCGCGCGACAGCAGACATCGAATCTGCACTCCCGGGCGCAAAGGTATCGGTCACGCGTGTCGCCATTGTGTCCGTGATCGGCGCGAACATCGACGTACCGGGAATCACGGCGCAGGCTCTGTGCGCATTGCATGATGCGGGCGTATCGCTTGCAGGGTTGCAGCAGGTATCCCGAAAGACCGACATACAGGCGGTAATCTCCGAGGATGATTTCGACAGCGCGATCCGCGCACTTTACAAAGTGCTGGTTGAAGACGAAGTACCCAGAGGCGCACAGGCGCGGCGCCTGCAGCCGGCGGCGTGATGCATCCTTCCGGAAGGTCCGGGCCATTCTGGTCATCCTCCGGGGGACTGGCAGCCTACCGCAATATTCTGGCACTTGTCGCTGCGCTGACACTTCTTCAGGGTGCCATGGCAGCATTGGCGATTGTTATGTCGCTCAAGCTGCTTGCGAGCAGCGTTTCAGCTGCTGGCATAGGGCTCGTGGCATCAGCTTATTCCGCTGGATTTCTGGCAGGCACGCTGATCGCACCCCTTGAGATAGGCCGGATCGGGCACATACGCGCCTTCATACTGCTTGGCGGTTTATGCGCGCTGGTCGCGCTCCTCCTGCCTCTGGTGGGCAATGTGCTCCCGGGCTGGGTCCTGCTGCTGGCAGTCGCAGGCTTCGGAGCAGCAGGCATGCTTACAGCAGGCGAAAGTTGGATAGCCAACGCCGCCCCGCCGCAGAAGAGGGGCGCCATCCTCGGTTTCTACCACATGGTATCCAAGACGGGCGCGATGGCAGCGCCCTTTGTTGTTGCAACTTCGCTCAACGGGCTGGGCGCATTCATGATCGTCGCTGCCTTGTTTGTCGCGGCTCTGCTTCCGGTGGCCGCCACAAACCGAAGCCAGCCAGACTTGATTGCTGCGAAACCCTTCAGTCCGATGCGTATTGTCAGACTTGCGCCTGCGTCCGCATTCGCTGCCTTTTGCGCGGGCGCTGTAAACAATTCCGTTGCCCAATTGTATCCGATTTTCGCAGCGAGCATTTCGCAAGATGACGGGGTGGGTTTTTCGGCAAAGCTCAACGGAGCAATCCTTGCAGGTGCGATGATCGGCTTGTGGCCAATCGGCCTGCTCTCTGACCGGATTGACCGGCGCCTCGTAATTGCAGGCGCGGCGGGAATCGGAGCAGCAGCGGCTGCCAGTATAGCGGTCGCTTCATCGGGCTCTTCTCCCGGTCTGGTTCTGCTTCTGGCGGGGGTCTTCGGTGCCGGTTCACTGAGCTATTACGGCGTTGCAGTTGCGAATGCAGCAGATCGTGCAAGTACGGATGAAATTACGTCCATGATGGCAGGTATTCTTGTTATCTGGGGTATTGGTTCCGTTCTCGGACCACCTGCTGCGGGCGTCTTCCTGATGTTTGCGCCGGGCGGTGCAGGCCTGTTCGTCTTCGCGGCAATTGCGCTCTTTGTTCTTTGTATCCTCTGCCTCTCGCGTGTAGCGATCGCACCACCCGCGCCCGCAGACGGGCGCGAGCCGTTCAGCGTGTCTCCGGCCACCAGCCTTGCCATCGCCGGGCTTGATCCGCGCGGTGACGAAACCCAGCCCGACCTGTTCTCCGTTTAAACGCCAAACAGCCAGCAGGAACCTGCCTGATGATGACTGCAATCAGTTTCGTCCTGATCCTCGCGATCTTTCTTGCGATCGGGCTTGCTTCTGCCAGGAAGGCGACCGGAAGCCGGACCGATTATTACCTCGCCAGCCGGAGCGTACGCCCTTGGCTGGTTGGGCTTTCGGCGGTGGCAACCAACAATTCCGGCTACATGTTCATCGGCGTCATTGGCTTTACTTACGAGACTGGCCTCGCGGCTATCTGGTTGATGTTCGGCTGGATTTTCGGTGACTTCGTTGGTTCGTCATTCATCCACCGCCGCCTCCGGCAAGCTACAGCTGCAACCGGGGAGGCCTCCTTTGCATCGGTCATTGCGCGCTGGTACGGCGAAACATTTGGTGTTTGGCGGCGCATAGCGGCGATCATCATGGTCGTCTTTCTCGTCGCTTATGCCGGCGCCCAAATTTCGGCCGGCGGCAAGGCCCTTCAAGGCGTGCTCGGCATTGATCCGCGCGCAGGCGCTGCAGCTGTGGCGGCAATGGTACTGGTCTATTCGATTGTAGGCGGTATCCGGGCGTCAATCTGGACGGATGGCGCGCAGGCTATCGCTATGATGGGCGCCATGACCGTCCTTTTCGCGGCGGGCATTGTCGGGCTCGGCGGTGTCGGCGGGGTCATCGAAGCCTGGCGAGGCGTTCCGGGTTACCTGGATCTTTTTCCCGACGATCTGCTATTGCCCGGATTGGCCGGTATGGGCCTGTTTATCCTGGGCTGGCTATTCGCCGGGTTTTCCGTAGTCGGACAACCGCATATCATGGTCCGGTTCATGGCCCTTGATGATGATCGTAACATGGCGCGGGCGCGGGCCTGGTACTACTGCTACTTCACGATCTTTTACCTGCTTGCCACGGGCGTCGGTATGTTGTCGCGCTTATACCTGCCCGACCTTACCGGGTTGGACCCCGAACTTGCGCTGCCCATGATGGCTGTGGAATTGTTGCCTCCCGTATTGGTGGGGCTGATCCTCGCGGGCATTTTTGCCGCCACCATGTCGACAGCAGACTCTCTCGTCCTGTCAAGCTCCGCTGCAGTTACTCATGACCTTGTGCCCCAACGCCTCGAGACAACCTTCATGCTCAAGCTGGCCACCGCAGTTGCGGTCGCCATCGCGCTCGTCCTCGCCCTGTCGGAGAACCGGAGCGTTTTCAGTCTGGTCATTCTCGCCTGGTCGACACTCGCTGCAGCCTTCGCGCCGCTTCTTACTCTCTACGCCCTGCGCAGACGCGTGTCGGAGACTATAGCGGTCATGATGCTCGTGATCGGCGTCACCATAGCGCTGGTCTGGCGGTTTGGGCTCGGCTGGCACGAGGACATTTACGAAGGACTGCCAGGAATCGCAGTCCCGCTGATGATCGGATTTGCGTTTTCAAAGTCCGAACCGAGTGTTCCCCGTCAGCGACCATGAGACAGATCGGAGAAATTGCTTAAGGGCACCTCGAAGAATGGTGATTTCGGCTTGATGCATTGAGCGTGACCGGTTGGCGGCGTCCGCAGCTGCCGATTTGCCCGCATTCAACCTGCGTTGCCCGGCTGGCCCGGCGCCTGCGGCGGGGCGCTTCAATTCGTCTTCCACGATGTTCCTCCAGTTCAGGCCGCAGCGCAGCGCAGACGGCAGAACGGGAGGCCTGCAACTGGCAGAGCGCGGTCGATCGAAGGCGGGCCTGGGGACTTGAATTGGGTGCTACCCAGTAGTATTTGACGTCACAAGGAGAGAGCTCATGACTGTCAAATCTTCGATCTCACTCACTGACGAACAGGATGCCTTCGCACGCCAACTCGTCGAGAAGGGTCGATTTCCGTCCGTCAGCGCTGCGTTGCAGCATGGACTGGAACTGTTGCGCCTGCGCTTCGAAAATGACGAGTTGGAATTTGAAGCGTTGCGAACTCTTCTAATTGAAAGACAAAGAGGAAATTTCTTATCCAGCGACGAGCTGATGGACGCCATTGCTGGCGCAGCGACCCGCAAGCGCGCCAAACATGGTCTATGAGGTCGTCTTTGCGGCCGATGCCAAACGCGACTTCACACTGATTTTCGAGTTTCTGGTCGACAGCTATGTGGGATTTGGCGATGACACCGAGACAGCTATCGTGCGCGCGCAAGCGCGCGTGCAGTCGATCCGCGAAGACATCACTCGACTGGGACATTTGCCCTGTCGCGGAACGCTGCACGACGACAGGCTGCCTGGGCTGCGCCATTTGACAATTGGGCAGGCCATTGCGTGGTTCGACATAAATGAAGATGTGAAACTTGTTCGGGTGCTTGCCGTCTTTTTTGGCGGTCAGGATCATATCCGCAGGATGCTCACGCGATTGCTAGGTAAGTAGCGCAATGGCGGCTTCGGAGTCGTTCACCCTTCTGATCCGGCGTAGTAGACTGGTGTGTTTGGACCTTTGCGGCCTTTCGAGGCTATTCAATAAAAAAATCTGCACCCATGCTTTTGAGTTCGGTTTGCCGCCAATAGGAGATAGCGGCAGAAAGTTCTGCCAGATAAAATGTTGCTGCCTCAGTTTCGCTGAGATTAGTGTCGGAGCGCCCCAGCTTCCGAGCATATTCAAAAAAGCCTCGCCCAGGTAATGCCTTGCCTGTCTTGCTGACAACAAGTGCTGCGAGAAAAGGGCGATCTGCAGCAGCGTCCTCAGCCATAAGCTCTTCAAGCAGTTCAGTGAGCTGATGGATGCTCCCTGGCGGCCTAATACCGACCGCTTGGGCGAGGTCGCGGTAGGTAACCGGTATGGCGATCTTTGCAGCATGGATCAGCTGCGCCTTCAGATTCTTCCTAAAACTTTCGGTTTGATCATTGACGCTCATGATAACCCCAAGGGTCCAACCAGACAGATTTACCGTGCATGTGCTTGTCTTCGTTGGTCACTACCTCTGCGCTCGCTGAACGGTGGGCGCTACCCGAGACCTGCCAACCGAAATGGAAACTGCAGATGAACAGATCGGATCGAGCAATACCTTTCTCTTTCACCCTAAAGGTCAGCTCCCCGTGTCCAGTTCGCATAAGCCAATTCCGGTGCCTTTTTGAACTTGAACTGGCCAACGAGCCTCGACATAAGCGCTCTCCCAGAACATCCACTCAAGCTGGGCGGAGCGCCGATAGGCAGCTCTCATTTTTTCTAAACTTCGCTGGCTGCAATCACTTGCGAGAATATCGAGTGTTTCGATCACCTGGTCCACGGCTATGGAATACGCTTCGCCGGCATAGGTCTCAATCCAGGCGCGATAGGGATTGTCTGCCTTGGCGCTTGCGTGGATGGCCAACCCGACTTCACGATAAATCCAGAAGCACGGCAGAAGAGCAGCAAGCGCGACCTCGAAAGGTTCAACAGTCGCGCTTGCCAACAGGAATGAAACATAATGGTCGCAGACGGGGCTGCGCTCAGTGCCCATAAAATGATCAGCTGAAACACCGCAACTGGAGAAGTAGCTCGCATGAAGAGACCGCTCTACTGCAATCGCGATCTTCGACGCATCAGCAAACTGAACAATATGGTCTGAAGTCCAGCCCTTGGCTGCGAGAAGGGCCAATGCCCTCGAGAAGCCTTCCAGGTAATGAGCGTCCTGGACGATGTAATGCGAAAAGATCTCCCGGGGCAATGTGCCCGCGGCAAGCTCCCGGTTGAAGGGGTGATCGCGCGTAGCGGCAAACAGGGCGTGATTGTCCGTCCAGAGACTTCTGGTAAAAGTATCCATATGATCGACCTCTTCCTGAACTGAAACAGCTTGGCGTTCAGCACTCTGCCGGGCGCCAGGCTGGAAGGCCTCCTATGCGCTTGAAGACTTCTTGGGAGCTGGATTCAAAACGAACGCCGCCGGAGCTAAGATCAGCCAGGGTCATAGTCTCCAGAAAAAGTTGGACGGATGCTTCCAGCCCTGCCCAGACCAGATCGGGGCCGGCTGTCCGAGACAGCGCTTTCAAGGTGGGCGTCTTCGCACCTCGGCGTAAAGGACGGTCCTCGTCAAGCGCATCGAAAGCTTCAACGAGGGTGATCAGGTCTGGCGCAAGGGCCAGGCAATAAGCCGACAAGTTGTCTTTACTTCGGCATATCAAACCGGCCGCACTCAATTGCCACAGGACCAGGCCGAGACGATCCGGAGGAACGCCAAGCATCGCGGCGATCTCCCGGCGCTCAGCGCCTTGTCGACGCCTGTCAGCGAGAAAGGTAAGCAGTTCGATACCGATCTGGATCTGCCGGTTGATATACATGCAGGTGGCGACCTCCGAAAAATGATTTCGATACAAAACTAATTCGATTTGATGGGGCTAGTCAACATGATTTCGTTCCGCTATTATACCTTGATGATCGAGAAGCCCTGCAATCTTGCCAGTCGTTCAACGGCCGACCTGATATACCATCTCGTCCGGCTGGCCAGCCAGACAGATTCCGGAGGCGCCCTGACGACAGCCCAATGGTCGGCGCTCAGATACTTTGACCGTGCGAGCTATCCTTCGCGCACGCCTTCAGGATTTGCAGCTTTCAATGCCACAACCCGCGGCACGGCCTCACAGACCATCCGTTCACTTGAAGATCTCGAATACATCCGGAGATCCTCGTCCGGGCGTGACGGCCGCAGTGTCCAGTTTGAGCTGACCGCGAAGGGCTGCTCAATACTGGGATCTGATCCGTTCAGTCATCTGGAAGCGGCGCTCGGAAATCTTTATCCTGATGATCTTGAACACTTTGCAGTCGTACTGCGTTCACTGATCGGAAATATTGCATCAGAACGCGGGCAGCCTGAACTGGGCATTTGTAACGATTGTGAATTGTATAGACCTGCAGGAAAGGGCCGGGCTGCATATGCAACCTGCCTGTCGACAGGTGAGCCGCTCGCTCAGGAAGATATCGGCCGGTTGTGTGCGCGCTTCTCCCGCCTTGAAGGCACCGCGTGAAAGCTATGGAAATCTCATGTTGACTGAATTGAAGGTGAAAGAGGGCATCGACGCGGGCACGGTCGCGGCAGCGAAGCGGCTTGAGTCCGAGAATTATTCGGCGGGATTTGTCACCGATATCGAGATGGAATTTGCGCCGAAAGGCCTCTCGG
>Ga0163144_10020070_pt1 | contig 13399 bp, 10 predicted proteins | sample OliLak19BULKMAT1_FD_123175 | JGI IMG/M metagenome (GOLD analysis project Ga0163144, IMG submission 123175) | Freshwater microbial mat bacterial communities from Lake Vanda, McMurdo Dry Valleys, Antarctica - Oligotrophic Lake LV.19.BULKMAT1 | ecosystem: Environmental > Aquatic > Freshwater >... | reverse complement strand
ATATCGCTCGCGAGCGGCCACGACCCAAGCACGCGGTAGGTGGAGAACGCATCGACCTTTCCTTCGTGCGTGCGAGCACCGAGCGGGCGGCGAATCACGCCTTCGCTTTCGATCACGCGCCCCGCCACGAGACAGCGGTAACGCTTCACCCAGCGGTCCTGCGAATCACGCAGCCTGCGGACGGCCTCTGCTGTCTTCGCGAAGCAAATAACACCCGACGTGCCGAAGTCGAGACGGTGGACGACGCGGAGTCCTGGCACGACTTTCTTGAGGAAGTCGAAGAGCGGCAACTTGCCCCCGCCACCCGCGGCAACGGATAACTCATTGCCAAGCTTCATGACGACCAGCAACTGGTCGTCTTCGAAGATGATCCGTCGTGGGTCAATTTTAGGCACGGAACGAGGGTACCGATGCGCGGTTCGTTGCACCACAGACAAAAAACCCGATGCCTGGATAGGGCATCGGGCGGTGTGTAGATCGTGGGAAGGGGCGGTTTCTATCCAAACCGCAGATTCAGGCGGTCACAAGCTTTCCGTGGCGTTGCATCATGTCCGCGATCGTGCGGCAGCCGAGCTCATCGGCGAGGTCTTCCACGCCGTAATCGCGGGCGAAGGGCGTAGTTTCGAGGATCTCACCGCGAATGGGCACAAAAATCATCAGCTCTTCCGAGGGAGTAAATGTAAGGGCGCCGTTCGGATGGATCAGCGTATCAAAGCACAGAAATCCGTACTCCTCGATAAGCGGCAGACCCTGCGCGATACAGACATCGTACTTCTCATCGATCGGGACGGGGGCGCCGTCGCCGTCGGAGAGTTTCCGTAGGGCGAGCAAGCGACCCGGACAAAAGTGGGCCATCTGCCCGACGTGCTTATCAGCCGGCGACACGCCGACAATCATCCGTGCGACGTAGACGTCGCCGTGTTTAATGCGGGCGCGGCCAACCATTGCCTGCGCCGACATGAACTGACTCGAAGGAGTCTGAATCCTCAACATACGAATTCTCCTAAAAATCGACCGATGGACGAAAGACCGACCTACACAGGCGCACCGTACGCCGTTCTTGGCGATCGTCAAATCCGTCTTCGCTCTCGCCGTAACGGGGCTCATCAGGACACGTTCGAACAAGCCCATTCCCGACGGTAGCTTGCCATGAGGAGGCCAAAGGCCGACGAATGGTGGACGATCCCGGATTCGAACCGGGGACCTTTCGAATGTGAATCGAACGCTCTAACCAGCTGAGCTAATCGTCCAATGATGTAAACCGTGTCAGCTAGTTAGAGCGCTATCGCTTCTTTGGTTCGCGACTCGCGCAAGCGCTTGTCGGCCAGCTGAGCTCATTGCCCTGTGTGCCGCGCAATTGTACGCACGAGGGAGAAAAGTGGAAGGTTGACAAAATAATAAATTAATATATATTATTCATACAACGATCATTCGTCGTTGTAGGCCTTTTATACCACAGGAGAGTACACATGAGACGCTCGGATTCATCCCGAACACGACATGCGCGCTGTGTTTGTGGATGCACCATCGAAACGTTCGGGCATACAGCACCGGAGCTGCCGGTCGAAAACCTCATGCGGGAAGTCGCTGGATGTGTGAATCGTATCCGTCGCGTCCGCGGTCTCTAACTCTCCTCTATTCATAGAAAGGCCCAGAACCACCCTTCCCACTCGGGACGGGCGGTTTGCCATGTCCGGCTGCTCCGCCATGCTGTGCCGCGAGATGCACCTGTACACTCCCCCGCATGCCCTCCACCCGCCGACTCATCATCACCGCCGACGACCTGGGTTCCAGTACGCAGCGGACCCACGGGATTTTCCTGTGCTTCGAGCAGGGCGTGGTCCGGGGCGCCAGCGTGCTCCCAAACCTAGGCGATAGTGCCCGCGCAGCTAAGCATGCGAGGGAGAAGAAACTGCCCTGCGGCCTCGAACTGAACCTCACCGATGGCTCCCCCTTGAGCGGCGCGAAAGACGTATCGACGCTGGTCGACGCCCAGGGGAACTTCCAGAACGCGGGCGGCCTGCGTCGTCTGCTCACCGACGGTGCGATCGACCCGACGCACCTGGAACGTGAGATCCGCGCGCAGGTGGAATGGATGTTCGACTCCTACGGCTACCCGACGCACGTGTGCTCGTTCGATCACATGCACGTCCATCCGCTCGTGATGCCGCTCCTCGTGCCGGTACTCGAGCGCTATAGCATCCGCGCGGTGAGGATCCCAGTCGAGACGCTGCCCCCGCTCGGCTACCAGATCACGGAAGCCGAGACGGAAGGAATCCAAGCGCTGAACGCAGAAGCCCACGCGGCCGCACACCTCCTCGCCGGCACGTCCATCGCGACAACGGACCACTTCCGCGGATCATCGCTCCTCGGCAACGCGAGCAAGAAGAACCTCCGCCACATCCTCGCGCGGCTACCCGAGGGCACGACGGAACTCATGACGCATCCGAGTTCGCCGACGTCGTACGGCACGACCTTCGACCTCGATCCGCAGCGAATCACGGAGCTGCAGATGCTCCTCGATCCCGAACTGCCGAAACTCCTGGCAGAGAGGAAAATCGAGGTCTGTTCGTACGCGGACCTCTAACCACAACATCTAGTGGCAGAGCATTGAACACCACACCATATGTCGTGGTCGCTGCACTTGCCCCCGCTCCCGGCGGACGTCACAATCCTGATCCATGGGTCGCACACTTACCACCGCCGAACGCCGCGAAACGGACCATGACGTCCCCGCGGAAGAAACGCCCGAAGTGCTCCGCATTGAGGAATTGATTACCCAATGCAATCGGCAGATGGACAGCGTCACGGATGTTCTTTCGGCGGCCACCCGCACTCAGACGCGCTCGATGTACCAGGAATTCCTGCGAGAAGCCGTGCATAGCCCCGGGCTTCGGACGAAACGCCTGACGTGGATGGAAGAAGCGGCTGCCAGCATGCAACACTTGCTCGTACGGGCCCCCGAAGAGCGGCGGCAATTCCTGGCGGAACTGACGGATGCGGTCGAGAAAAAATGGATCCCCTCCTCTGACATCGAAACGTGGAAGAACACTTTCGATGATCCGGGACAGCTCGAAATGTATCGCAGCCAGTGGCTGAAAGAAACGTGGAAGAAAAAATACGTCGCGGGCTGGGAAGAGCTGGCCGATGAACGTACTAAAGCGCTGAAGCGGGCCAAAGATGCGGGAATGAACGAGCGCGATCTGCCAGAGCTCGCGGCGGTGAAAAACGATGATGCTTTCCTCGCGAAGAAGTTTCCCGGCCGGCGCAGCGCCGTAAAGGCACTCGACGCGGCGATCACGGCGGCGGAAAACGGCACTCTCCGAGAACTTCGCACGATAGAACCACTCCTCAGCCGCGAGGCGACGGGTCCCGCACGTTGTCTGCACCAAGCAAAAGTCGGTCTCTGGCTGAAAAAGGTCGCTGCCAACTCGGGCACCTACACGAAGGAGGTCCTCACGGGGTACATCCGCGAATGGCGTGCCGCCCGCGCCCGCTACGACGATCTTGCGATGCGGTATGAAGAGGACGGCCGACCGGATGGCTGCGCGCCCATGAGCCTGAACGCGTTCTTGGAATCATCCTACGACGACCGCATGGTGGCGCTGAACGAGTGGCAGAACCGGCTCGACGCCGCGGACCGCATGAAGCTCGGGGCGGATGACGTCCTGGAACGAAAAAAACTCACGATCCGCCGCGCACTGGACCTGAAGGACGTCGATATCGCGGCCAAGAAACTTGAGGACCTCCGCGCAGAGCACCCCGACGACGCGGACGTCCGCTCGATGACTGCCTACGTGGCGACATTGCGTGCCGAGGCGCTAGAGAAGGGCGACGCAGACCAGGACGCTCGCACCGAGGAAGCGCTGCGCGAACTCCAGGCGATGCCGGACGGCGTGCCGTCGGTCCTGACCAAACATTACAAAGACCTCATCGAACGCGGCGACGCCGATCAGGCGGCGGCGTTCTTCCTCTCTATGCGCGCGCGCACTGATCGCAGAAAGGCGGGCAAGACCGACGATGCGGACGAGTTGATGGCGGCCGAAGTGGCAGACGAAGCCGAGGAAGCGACCGTGGTCACGGAACGAACGGACGATAAGACGGACGACACGGAACTCGTTGTGACGAAAGACACGCCGCCGTCCGAAACCTTTGCGCTCATCAAAGCCCATGCCGTCGCGCGCATGAACCGCGCCCCCGCGCTCATCATCGAAGGCCTGCCCTACGCGCAGCAACTCCAGATGGTCGAACTCAACGGCCGGGCACTCTCGCACATGCGGCACCTCGACAGCGTGGGCAAGCCGTATCAAGAGAAAGCAGCCGCACAGGCCGATGCGGCCCTTGCCGCCTAAAGGCCGACGTCCGCTATACTGCACGCCTGCATCTTTCTCTTTCCTGTCATGAAGCGTTTTCTCCTCCCCCTCGCCGCATCGACCGCTCTCCTCGCCGGCTGTGGCAATATCGTCGGACTCCCCGAGCGGGACCAAGCACTCCAGGATCAACTACGCAATCCGCTCTACGCCGAGTTCTACTACGACGACCTCACGGAGCAGATGGTGAACCTGGCACTGCAACAGGACCCGATCCTCGACGAACCCGGCGTCCGCGCGACGGTCGACCGCACGCGCACGCGCAGCCTCCAACATGCGAACCTCGCCAATAAAGCAAAGGACAAAGGCATCCGAGGCTCGTTCATGAGCGATCGCGGTCTCACTGCTGGCAACGTACTACTGCTTGAGAACGTTCTCTACGTCGGCCCCACGTTCGATTCCGCTCCCGGACCGTCCCTCACGATGTACCTGACAACACTCGTCGACCCGCGCGACGAAACATCGTTCCCCGACTCAACAGCTGTGCGCCTGGGCACAGTGAAAAACCAGTACGGCGCACACTCGTACGCTGTTCCCTCGCAACCAGAAACAACGAGCAGCGGCGCTCGACTACGCACCGCCGTCCTCTGGGACGACGACCTGGGCATGCTCTACGGATTCGCCCAACTGGCGAGCGTCCTGCGGTGACCACTTAGCGGATGACCGCCGCCTGCTGCAACGCGGCGTCGATTGCAGCCGAAATCGCATCCATCGTCGCGACGGTCTGCTGCCCATTCACGAAGAACGTGGGCGTACCCTGGACTCCTTTGGCGCGACCTTCATCGTACGACGCTTGAATGGCCTTACGCTTAATGCGTGACTTCACGCAGCGATCGAAGAGCGGAGCGTCGAGCTTCAGGTCCTGCGCCCATTCGCGCAGCGCCTCGGATGACATGTCCTTCTGGTTTTCATATGTCACATCGAGGAACTGCCAGAATTTACCCTGATCCGCGGCGCATTCGGCGGCTTCGGCACCTTCCATCGCGAAGCGGTGGATCGACGTGAGCGGGAAGTGGCGAAAATCGTAGGAAATTTGCGTGCCATACTTCGCGATCAGCGGCTTCACGAGCGAGCCATGCGCGGAGCGGCAGGCGGGGCACTGCACATCGGCGTACTCCGTCACTGTAACGAGCGCGTTCTGCGATGTCTCGGGGTGGGAATCAGTGTGGATCGTGGCAGTGAGGCCCGTCGTGTCGACGCACGCGGCGAGAGCGAACAAAGGGGCAAGAAGGAGGAGTGTGCGCATGCGCATAGAATGACATCGCGGGCAGAAAAAGGCAATGAGCAACGCCCGACGAAAGGCTGTGGTATGCTCTGACTCCCATGTCGCTCTACCGCACGTACCGGCCGAAATCCTTCGCTGATGTCTCCGGCCAGGAACACGTGGTCACGACGCTGGAACAAGCCGTGGCGCAGGGGAAACTCGCGCACGCCTACCTATTCGCGGGGACCCGCGGCACAGGCAAAACATCGATCGCCCGCATCCTCGCGAAGTCGATGCTGACCGCAGGCGTGGCGGACGAAACGCTGAAGCGGCAAATCGAGGAGGCGACGGACGAGGGATCGCTCGTGGATTGCACAGAAATCGACGCCGCCAGCAACCGCGGCATCGACGATATCCGCAGCCTGCTCGAAAAAATCCAGTTCACGCCGGTCGTAGCGACCGCGAAGGTCTACATCATTGACGAGGTGCACATGCTCACCAAAGAAGCGTTCAACGCACTGCTGAAAACCCTCGAAGAGCCACCCTCGTACGCGTACTTCATCCTCGCCACGACCGAACTCCACAAGATCCCCGCCACGATCCAATCGCGCTGCCAGCGGTTCCAGTTCCGCCACATCCGCGAAGAAGACATTGTGCGCCGCCTGCAGTACATCGCCGACCAACAGCACATAAAAGTAGACCGCCCCGCGCTGCGAGCCATCGCGCACCACGTGCAAGGAGGCCTCCGCGATGCGATCTCACTCCTCGACCAGCTGCGCAGCCTGCCCGAAATCACGCTGCAAGACGTGCAGGAGCTCATCGGCGAATCGGGCCACGAGTACGTGGAACAACTCCTCGTCGCCATCGACGCAGGCGATGCATCGGCCGTGATGGACCTGTCGCGCGCGATGGAAGAACGGGCCGCGCCGTTCGAAACCGTCATCCGCATGCTCCTCTCCTCGGCGCGCGAACGCCTGCGCGACGCCGCCCAAGCGGGCAACGACGTCGCACGCGAACTACGCCTGGTCGACACGCTGCTCTCCGCCGCAAAGGACGTGCGCATCGCCCCCGTCCCCGGCCTCGTCTTCGAATCGGCCGTCCTCTCGCTCCTCTCACCGACAGCGCCCGCGGCCCTGCAGCAGTCCGCGGCTGCCCCAACCCCGATCCACCGTGTGCCGCCCAGGCCAAAAATAACCGATCCCGCGCCCGTCGCTCCCCCGTCGCAGGCGGACAAACCCGCACCGACGGAATCAGTGACGGTAGTGGCCCCGGAACTCTCTCTCGAAGCCGCAACGCGCGCATGGCCCGATATTGTGGATACAGTCCAACCGCCGTTCGTACGCATGTCACTCAAAAACGGCCAACCGTCAGCCATCGAGGGTAACACGATCGTCGTCCGGTTCACGTCCTCCTTCCACCGCGACAAAGCCTCGGCAGCGGAAGGCGGCCGTAGCATGCAAGAAGCCGTAGAGAAGGTATTCAAACGCCCCTTGAAATTGAAATTCGTCGTCGATGCCGAGACGCGGACTCCCGCGCCCACGGGTGACGTGAACCTTGCGGAAGCGGCGCTCGAAGTCTTCTGATCATATGGACCTCCGCTCCGAAAAAGAAACACTCCGCGCGTCCATCAAGGAACGCCTGAAGCGCATGTCCCCCGCCGACCGGGAGCGCGAGAGCCGGTCGCTCTGCAAGAGAGTGATGCAGGAACTGCCGCCCGAGCCGGGGGTGCTCTGCGTGTTCTACCCAATGGGCTCCGAAGCCGACATTCGTGAACTGTTCCCGGTACTCCTCGAGCGGGGCTGGAAGCTCTTCTTCCCCCGTTTCGAAGGAGCAGGTTTCGCGTTCCGCCGGGCGCCGTCCGTCGCGTCGCTCGTGCCCGGGCGCTACGGCCTCATGGAGCCGATGCAGGACGAGGAAAAACTGGGCATCGCCGACGTGACGGTCGCGCTCCTGCCCGGCATGGGCTTTGCCCCCGACGGATCACGCATCGGCCGCGGCAACGGAGGTTACGACCGCTGGCTCAAGGACCTGCGAGCCAGAAACCCAGGCGCCATGGTGTGGGGCATCGCACTCGACTGCCAAATGGTGACGCAGATCCCGACCGAGGCGCACGACGAACGCGTAGACCTGGTGATCACGCCCCGCGGCGTCATCGATCCGCGAGCGCCCGAGATGGGCCCACGCTGAAGGCGATCGCACGAAGAGCGTCCACTGCCTCCCGCACCTCCGCGGAGGTCGGTTCTACCTGCTGCGCGAGGGACGTATTCACTTCGTTCATAAGAAGCTTGAACGATTTGTTGGGCCACTGGAGCGCCGACATGTTCGGATTGCGGTCCTTGAAGGTATCAGTCAGCCACTGCACCGTCGCGTCGGATTCGGGAAACGGATACACGTTGGAAAAGATGTGGTAGCGATCGTCCTCGAACACCAAGAAAGAGCTTTGCATGAATGCCAATCCTTCGAACGGACGCCCGATGCCCACCATCCACACAATCGGCCGGCCAGCACTATCCAAGACCAAATCACAGAGCATGACGCGCGACGTATCCACGGGCAGGTACACAGATGTGTCCTTGAGCGGTGTACAGGAGCGTTCGTCGCGCACAGCCCGAGCGACCGTCGACGGAAGCTCCCACATGCCGAGGCCGTCTGGCTGGGCGGGCTTCCCCTTCTCACCATAGGTCCGCGTTTGCACCTCGATCCGCGTGTTTTCACCCGAAAGCAGCGCCTCATCTTGGGATACACGCAGCGTGAGTGGTTCTCGAAACGCAAAGCTGACGTTCATCTCCTCAACATCTGTGCGGGGCAACTGCACGACGGGCACCTCCTCGGCTTGAGTGCATGCCGCGAGCATCGCGGCGCACGCGCAGAACAACATCGAACGTCGCATGGCGGCATCGTAGAGCCCGTGCCTTTGCGGCGCCAACGGAGTATTGTCCCGCCATGCCCAGCTTCGACAATCTGCAGAAAGCCGACCCCGCCGTGTACGCCGCGCTCCAAGGCGAAATGACGCGCCAGCGCGACGGGATGGAACTAATTCCGTCGGAAAACTACGTCTCGGCGGCGGTGATGGAAGCCATGGGTAACTGTTTCAACAATAAATATTCCGAGGGCTACCCCGGCAAACGCTACTACGGCGGCCAGAAATACACGGACCAGGTCGAAAATCTGGCGATCGAGCGTGCGAAGCAGCTCTTCAATGCCGGCCACGCGAACGTGCAGCCCCACGCAGGTGCCCCGGCGAACATCGCCACGTACTTCGCGCTCCTGGAGCCCGGCGATACGGTCATGGGTATGGACCTCAGCCACGGCGGACACCTGACGCACGGCCACCCGGTCACGTTCATCACGAAGATTTTCAACTTCGTCCGCTACAAGATGAAAGACAGCGAGACGGGCGAGATCGACTACGACGAGATGCGCCGAGTCGCCCTCGAAACGAAGCCGAAGCTCCTCCTCGCGGGTTTCTCCGCGTATCCCCGCTCGCTCGACTACGCGAAAATGAAATCAATCGCCGACGAAGTGGGCGCGGTGACCATGGCCGACATGGCACACATCGCGGGCCTCATCGCGGGCAAGGCACTGCGCAACCCCTTCGACGACGGCTTCGACATCATCACCACGACCACGCACAAATCGCTTCGCGGCCCGCGCGGCGGCATGATCCTCACGCGCGACCCCCTACTCGGAAAAAAGATCGACAAGTCGGTGTTCCCGGGCTTCCAGGGCGGGCCGATCATGCAGATGATCGCCGCCAAAGCGGTGGCATTCGGCGAAGCGCTGGAACCGTCGTTCCAGGACTACGCTCAGCAAATCCTCAAGAACTCGAAGCGCCTGGCCGAGGCGCTCATACGCGACGGCGCCAAGCTCGTGACCAACGGCACCGACAACCACCTGCTGCTCGTGGACTGCGTCACGTCGTGGGGCATCCCGGGCAACGACGCCGAGAAGCTGCTCGACTCGGTACACATCACGCTCAATAAGAACATGATCCCGGACGATCCCCGCTCGCCCATGGACCCCTCGGGTATCCGCATGGGCACTCCTGCGATTACGACGCGCGGCATGAAGGAGGCGGACATGGATACGCTCGCAGGATTCATCCTCCGCGCCGTGAAGGCGAAGGACGACCAGGCGGCGCTCTCGACCCTTCGAGATGACGTGACGACGTTCTGCCACCGCTTCCCGGTGCCGGGGATCAGCGTCTAATCGCTGTCACCCTTCGTCGGGCTCAGGATGACAACACGAGAGTGTTAGGCTGGCAGCACAGACAGAGTGTTATGGTGAGCTAGATCATGGTGAGCCTGAAGAGCCACGAACCATGACAAAAAAACGCCCGCCTTCGCCACAAGGGCTCCGGCGGACGCTTTCACAAGGAAACGACTTACTTCTTCATCATGCCGCCTTTGGGCATGTCACAGTTGCAGTTCGCGGTGCCGCAGGAGGAACCGCAGCATCCGCCGCAGGGGCAGCACTTCTTGAGTGCCTTCATGAGCAGGTGGAACGAGAAGATGACCGTCAGCAATGCCAACGAACCTTCCGGGGCTCCGGCGATAAACGTGCCATCGGGCAGGAAGTGTGTGTTGTACGCGGCGTACAACGTGATCAGGGTAATGAGGGCGTAGACGGCGGCCGTAATATAAGCGGCGACCGAACACGACATGCATTTGGAACCGGACATCATAAGAGAGAGGGAAGAAAGAAAGATAACACATCATAGTGTAGGACGATTGTTTGGAATCATCCTTACGCGTTTCGAGAAAATGTGACGCGATGCACGGCTTCAGAAACATATGTTTCTCGAAGTTTGACGACAGAGAAAGCACAAATAATGTATTCACACATACAATGTGGATATCGCGAAAGGGCTATAGGTTGCGCAAATCCGACCCTCGCGTACGATGACGTGAACCTGCAGGGCAGGCACACGACCCTTCACACCACCGATATTCAGCAGAGAGAGTGATGGTCATCTCGGAGCGTTTTCGCTCGTTCCTCCCGCCCACACCTCCACCTACTTTGTGCACAACGGGTCTAGGTAACGTGATCCGCAAGCCTCCACCTGCGGTGACTGTCACCCTCTCTACTGAATGCACGGGAAAACCAAGGTTTCCCCGTGATCCCCATCCTTCAAGGAGTCCTCACCGTCGGCCCTTCGTCCCTCGACAGGCTCGGGGTGACATAGCTCAGGGTAAACTCGCCTCGGTTCGGACACGGTTCATTCTTGCGCGCGGCGCGACGCCGATCTTGCAGGCATGGGAAAGCCGAGAGAAATGAGATCATTCGATCGAGTGATTTGATTCCTCTCTGCTCTGCGAACCGCATAGGATGTTCCGAGGTACGGACTCCCATGCGAACCCCCTCCACTCTCCAGTGTGACGCAAGGTCCGCAAGGAACTCGCCGTCACCGTCCCGGAGACTTCGGCTGGTTCCGAAGATAAACAAGAAACCGAAGCAGGGCAGCGGGATGAGGAACCTCCTTCACCTCGTCATCGGCTCCATGGCCAAAACAGTCATGTACCGCCGACTAAGACAAACATAGAGACCCTGCAAAGGGTCTTTTTGTTATACGTTCGCGAGGAAACCTTGGTTCCTCCGCGTTAAGCGCCGAAGGCGCTTGTATCAATCCCCTTCTTCTTTGCCTCATCTAACAATGTCTTACTGACAGTCGGAATCCCACCCGTGGCTTCCAGCTTCGGCGCCAACTCGGCCATCTGCTTCTGCTCATCGTCGGTCAAAGTTTCTCCCAGGAACTGCTTCTTGCGAATGCTGTTGTAGAGGTTCAACCACAGCTCCCTGTCTCGCCAAGCGCGGTAGTCTTCCAGGCTCATCTTCTTCGCGCGGGCTTTCTTCTTTTCCTCTTCTTCTTTCTCCTTCGCCTTCTCGTTGACTTTGCCCTGCACGGCCGCTTCCTGTGCCCCTGCTGCCCAGCGCATAATCTTTTCTTCCACCACCGTGCGCTTCTCGGAATAGCGCTCACGCGAGAGTGCTCGGAGCTTCTCGACGCGGTTGGCCTCCTGTTCGATCTTCGGCGGGGGCAAGGTGCTCACCGAGAACGGTTTGCTCGGAATACCATCGATCATGAGGCGGACGTACGCGTGGTACTTCGGGAGGCTGAGGATGTCCTTTGGGGAGACCATCTCCTCGAACTGCAGACTCAGATCCTCGGCGTCGTCGGACCCGACCTGGAAGCTGACCATCGAACCCACGTTGCCGAACACCGCGTCCTTGAGCGAGGTATCGCCCTGCCCGATCGTAAGCTGCCCCACATACTGGTGCGCCATCGTGAGGGCCAGGCGGTATTTGCGGGCTTCGGAGAGGATCGTGGCAAACGACTTAGTGGCGAAGTTCTGGAACTCGTCCACGTACAGGTAGAAGTCGCGACGTTCCGCTTCCGGAATATCGGCGCGGCTCATGGCGTCGATCTGGAACTTCGTCACGAGCATCGAGCCGAGGAAGGCCGAGGTGTCTTCGCCGATTTTTCCCTTCGAGAGGTTTACGAGGATGATCTTCCCGGTGTCCATCGCATGGCGGATGTCGAGCGTCGACTTCACCTGGCCCACGATGTTACGGATGACCGGCGTCGTGAGGAGCTGGCCGACTTTGTTCTGGATCGCGGCGACGGCCTCAGTGCGGTATTTGTCGCTCCAACTGACGTACTCAACCTCCCAGAAGGCTTTCACGACCGGCTCGGTGCAATTAGCGACGATCTTCTTGCGGTACGCGTCGTCCGAGAACATGCGCAGAATACCGAGCATCGAGGAGCCTTCGCTCTCAAGCAGCGCGATGATCGTGTTGCGGAGGATGTACTCCATGCGTCCGGAGAACGCATCGGGCCAGAGCTTCATGAAAACACTCATGAGCCCGGACGTGATAAGCGGGCGCTGTTCGGGGCTGGCGACCTCGAGCATGTTGAACGACATCGGATAATCGCGGTCGGCGGGATCGAAGAGGATGACATCGTTGGTCCTCTCCTTCGGGATAAATTTCAAACACGCTTCGATAAGGTCGCCGTGCGGGTCGATGACGGCAACGCCCTTCCCCGAGCGGATGTCGCTCTCGATCATGTTCTCGAGGATGGTCGATTTGCCCATGCCGGTTTTCCCGATGACATAGATGTGGCGGCGGCGATCGTCGGGGCGGATACCGAAACGCAGACGCTGCCCCTGGAACACCGATTCGCCGAGGACAGTGAGGTTATCGGACGTATCGGTGATGCCCTCGACCGGCAGGTTCACGGGCGGTTCGAGCTTCTTCGAGATCACCCAGTCCATGTTCGGGGTCTTCACCATAATGCTCGGCACGTGCCAGAGCGTGGCGATTTCTTCGGCCGAGAGCAGGAACGGACGCGACGCGAAACCGGAGGGCAACGTGGGTGACACCGTGACGCGGCCGAGCTGCAGGCCGTTGCTGCCGGGCAGCGAGAACGGACGGTAGGCACTGGCGATCTCCTCGATCTTGGCACGCGCTTCGGATTCGAGGATCGCGGGGGCGATGACGCTTATACGTAGGTTGCACTGGAACAGCAGGCGGCCGAGTTTGTCGGCGGCGCCGCTGATGCTGTCTTCGCGGTCGTGGTTGCGGGCGCTCATCTTCGTCGGTTCGTCCGAGGGCGACGACGACGGGATGATTTCGTCGCCCGAGAGGAGCGAAATTGAAATCGGGGGGAGTTTGCCGAACCACATCCTCCACCCACCCATGAGCACGTCGAGGGGCCACAGCAGAAGGCGGCTCCAACCCGTAGCCAAATGAACTTTGGTCCACGCCATGGCGTACCCTTCGGATCGCTTGGCAATCCCCTTCCCGAGGTACGGGAGGAATTTCT
>Ga0163144_10020067_pt1 | contig 13399 bp, 11 predicted proteins | sample OliLak19BULKMAT1_FD_123175 | JGI IMG/M metagenome (GOLD analysis project Ga0163144, IMG submission 123175) | Freshwater microbial mat bacterial communities from Lake Vanda, McMurdo Dry Valleys, Antarctica - Oligotrophic Lake LV.19.BULKMAT1 | ecosystem: Environmental > Aquatic > Freshwater >... | reverse complement strand
CTAATCGTGTCAGAATTGGAAGTAGATAAACGGCTGCACTTCACTGCTAGCAACTTGGTAAACTAAAACAATTATGACAGCAACCATGACAACTTTAAGTACCAACGGAACAAGAGTAAATCTTTCTTCAAGGCTCAGCTTAAATCTTTTTGGTATAAAATGTAAAAGATAGCCAGCAAGAATAAAACTAAATACTTTCCAGTAGGCTGATATTTTTATACGCATGTCTGTCAATGAAAAATTGTGAAATATTCTATCAAGCATTGTTTTTACTGTAGGCACATCATCTGCCCTGAAGTATATCCAACAAAAACAAACAAAATGAAACGTAACCAATCCAGCAATAAAATTATAAATTTTACTATTTTGACTGCGAGCCCATGGCACATATTCCAACCAAGCCTTATGAATGGCAAGGGCTGCACCATGTAATGCTCCCCAAATAATAAACTTATTGGCAGCACCGTGCCACAATCCACCAATTAGCATTGTAATAAGGAGATTGATGTAGGTTCTGATTTTACCTTTTCTGTTTCCACCCAAAGAAATATAGAGATAATCTTTCAACCATGTACTTAACGAAATATGCCATCGCCTCCAAAATTCTGTAATCGAGAGAGAAACATAAGGTGAATTAAAGTTGAGCGGCAATCTAAATCCGAGCAATAAGGAAATGCCTATCGCCATATCACTGTATCCTGAAAAATCACAATATATCTGAATGGCGTAACCATACACAGCCATTAAGTTATCAAAACCTGAATATAGTTGTGGATCATCAAAAATACGGTCCACAAAATTGACGCTGATATAATCTGAAATGACTGTCTTTTTAATAAATCCGCCTACGATTAAAAAAATAGCATGACCAAATTCTCGTTCGGTGAGGTGAAACTTTTTTGCAATTTGAGGCAAAAAATCGACAGCACGAACTATAGGACCTGCAATCAGCTGAGGAAAATAAGTAACAAAAAAACCAAAATCAAGTATATTTTTAGCGGGTTCAATATGCTTTCTATACACATCAATGGTATAACTAAGGGTTTGAAACGTGAAGAATGATATACCTACAGGAAGAATTATTTTATTAATATCAAAATGAGTCCCAAACCAATTATTAGACGCTACATAAAATAAATTTTGCGGATGAAAATGGGTATGAAACAAATCATTTATAATATCTGCAAAGTAATAGGTGTATTTAAAAAATGCCAGAAGGCCAATATTTATTGTTAGACTAAGGACGAGATAAATTTTCCTCTTTAAAGGATTATTTGCTCTGTGGATAGCATTGGCCAAATAATAATCATAAATAGTTGAAAGCACTAGCAGTGAGAAAAACCAGCCTCCTGTTCGATAATAAAAAAACACCCCAAAACAGATTAAATAAAAGCTACGGAGGTTTAGTCGGTCATGAATAACCGAGTAAAAGCCGTACATTACCGTAAAAATTAATACAAAAAGATACTGACTAAATAGCAGTGGTGAAGTCTGTGAAAATATAAATATCTCCCGGAGTGTTAGCATAAATAACCTTCTTTTATTCGTTGTATTCTATTTTGTACAAATTTGTCATCATTCATATTCTTTATTTCTTTCCTAATTACCTTCATTTTTGCTTTTGAAAGCCTTTATTACACTAATTTATCATCATATTAATTATTAAATCTCTTTTCGTAGGCATCCATTATGGCTCTATAAAGTAATTGTCCTTGCACTTCATAACCCTTTTTGGAAAAATGTACATAATCAGTTCTAGCTAAGCCTTCTTTCACCCACCGTTTCATGGAATAGTTACCTCCCATTACAGCATTAAAATCCCAAACACCGCAATTATACTCTTCTGCCAATTCATTAATTGCTTCTATATAGGTTGTATTATTATTGTTATGGGTTCCGTTTGCCAAATAAAAATCACCTGGTGTTACCAATAATATGGAGACGCCTGGTCTCGAAATTCGAATATTATCTAACAATATGCGAAGATTATCCTTAATACAATACTTACAATATTTTATTTCTGACAAAACATTATCATTTGTGCCAAGTGATACAATAACTAAATCAGGTTCCAAGGCACCTAATTGTCTTGAAAAATAATTGGCTTTATTATAAGTTTTTGTAAATGCACCGTTGAGTCCTATTGCATGGTAAATCAAACCGGGTTCATCATTTTCAATGCTCATTCCAAAAAATTGAAAGTTATTCTGTCCTGAAAAAGATTTTAGAAGTTTCATACTAACTGTATCCTGAGCTTTATTAAAGAAAAACTGTGAATAACCTTTTGAAATTGGCTGCTCATCAAAAAAGAAATCTGAATCCCCCTTCTTATAAAAAACAGGCGAATAATCTTGCTCGCCTGTCTGAAAAAACATCTTTATTTTACTAAAACTGTAATTTGCAATTTCTTTTACATTCGGATTTATCATCATAAATGCACTGCTGTCTTTTGTGGAAATTGACAATCCATTAACGCCGAGGTTGCAACCTTCAATAAACTTAGTTGCCTTGCAGTTAGTCCATTTGCCTCCAAAAGCAACAGAATAATTTAGAGGATTGTTTGTATTCGCCATCCTAAATGGAAACACAAAACCTCTCCCACCATTACCAAAAGTCTGTTGAAATAAAGTTCTTGATTCAGCAGTTAAATAATCCGCTTGAATATGAGAATCACCAATATGAACAATATTAATTTTGTCTTTTCTAGTTTTTGTATAATTATCGAGGTGATTAAAAAATGAAAATAAATATTTTTCAGTACCCTCTGAAAGGTTATTTTTTTCGTACTCAATACAAGTATATACATTTTCAAATAATACCAAATGATTGGATTGTGTAGAAAAGGAAGTGAATAGTAAAATTGGAATGATAGATAAGCTTATCATTCGTATTCTAAATTTCCTTAACCTAAATAAAATCAATTAATTATATTTTCCGTTGTATTTGACTTTAATATCCTTAACAATAAGTCTAACCTCTTGTTCATGCTCAATATTGCATATTAGGATTGCATCATCACTCTCTACCACCAAAAGATTTTCAACACCTTGCAGAATAATAATTCCTTTGGTTGAATTAAAAACCAAACAATTCTTAGAGTCACGATTAATTACATTTTCACCAATTATCACATTGTCGTCCTCGTTTCCCTTGGCTACTTCTTTCACCGATCGCCATGTTCCTAGATCACTCCATCCAAATGATGCCGGAATAACAAAAACATTTTTTGCCTTTTCAATGATACCATAGTCAATTGAGATGGTGCCGCACAGCGGGTAGCTCCTAGCTATATACTCTTGTTCTTCTTTAGTATAATAAAACTTTTTTCCTGCCTTAAACAATTCATGAATTTCAGGTAAATATTTTTCAAAAGAATTAATCCATGTTTTTGCATTGCTTAAAAAAATACCTGCATTCCAAAGAAAATCACCACTTTGAACAAATGATTCAGCAATATCAAGGGTTGGCTTTTCAGTAAAAATTTTAACTTTAAAAATATTTTTTTCAACTTCCTCAGTATAAAATTGTATGTATCCGTAGCCAGTATCTGCTCTGGTTGGTTTGATTCCAAGTGTAACTATGGCATCATTCTTTTCAACAAAGGCAAGTCCCTTCTTGATTTTAGTTAAAAAATTAATTTCATCTGTAATGAGATGATCTGAGGGAAGTATAGCAATATTGGCTTCGGGATATTTAGTAAAAATTTTATAAACTGAATAGGCTATGCAAGGCGCGGTATTTTTAAGTGCTGGTTCAAGTAAAATATTTGAAATTGAGATAGAAGGTAATTGTTGCTTTACCATTTCAAGATAATCTTCATTGGTAACAACAAATATTTTTTCATTATCAAATAAAGGGATTAATCGCTCATAAGTCATTTGAATGAGTGTTTTTCCTGTTCCCAAAATATCAAGAAATTGTTTTGGGTTATTTGATCGGCTAATAGGCCAAAATCGGCTGCCAATACCACCAGCCATAATTACTGCAAAATTCTCACTCATCTTTTTAACTTATTCCCTCCTTATTGAGATCATGAAAATGAACTATACCTGAATATTTGCCATTTTCAGTAACAATTATCTGTGTTATTTTACGCTCAGCCATGATAGTAGCAGCCTCAATTGCCATAGATTGTGAATCTAAACAAGTAGGACCAACGCTCATAATATCTTTCGCCTTTAATTTTTGTATACTATCATACTTTTCAAGCATCCGTCTAATATCTCCATCCGTTATAATACCTACAATTTTATCCTTATCGTCAGTAACAACGGTTGCTCCCATTCTACCCTTCGTAATTTCCAAGATCACATTTTTTATATTCTCATCCACAGATACGCGTGGTTTAGGATTGGTAAAAATAAATTCTTTTAAGGTAAGATACAATTGCTTACCCAAAGCTCCACCCGGATGATACCGTGCAAAATCGTTGGAAGTAAAATTTCTGGCGTTCAATAAACAGACTGCCAAGGCATCTCCCATCACCAACTGTGCGGTAGTACTGCTGGTTGGTGCCAAATTATTAGGACAAGCCTCTTTATCCACAGTGGTGTTAATAACTAAATCACTTTGCTTAGCAAGATAAGAATTTATGTTTCCAACCATCCCAATTAACTTATTTCCACCTTTTTTTAGTAGTGGTACCAAATTTTTTATTTCTGGCGTTTCGCCACTTTTAGAAATACAAAGGACTATATCGGAATTCTGAACCATTCCCAAATCGCCATGAATAGCATCCGCAGCATGCATAAATATTGACGGAGTTCCTGTACTGTTAAAGGTTGCCACAATTTTATTTCCAATAATTGCACTTTTGCCAATACCAGTAACTACCAACCTACCAGTTGAATTTAAAATAATATTTACTGCCAATGCAAAATCATCATCAATAAAATTAATCAGATTTTTTATGGATTCTACCTCAATTTGCAAGGTTTTTATTCCATTTTGTTTTATTTCGCGGAAGTTTTCCAAAAGCATTAAAATTTGGTCTGCAAAAATAAATATATAACTTGCAACTTTAATTAACTAAATTTAATTTAGTCGCAATTTTAAAATAACTAATAGAGTATATAAAAATGAATGTTGAAGTGTTGGATTTAAAGGAGCGTTTAAAGGAATTTTTCGGATTTGATAGTTTTAAAGGCAATCAAGAAAAGATAATTCAATCGATAATGAGGGGCGAGGATTGCTTTGTGATAATGCCCACAGGTGCAGGTAAATCATTATGTTATCAATTACCTGCATTAATACAGGAGGGCACGGCCATAATTATTTCACCCTTAATTGCATTGATGAAAAATCAGGTGGATCTTATTCGTGGTTTTGGTGATAATGATGCGGTGGCTCATTTTCTGAACTCATCGCTAACAAAGACAGATACCTTAAAAGTAAAAAGTGATGTTACATCAGGTAAAACAAAATTGCTTTATGTTGCACCTGAAACGCTTAAAAAGGAAGAAACCGTTGAATTTCTCCGTTCAATTAAGGTTTCTTTTGTGGCTGTTGATGAAGCGCATTGTATTTCAGAATGGGGACATGATTTTAGACCAGAATACCGACGGATTAAGCAAATTATAAAAGCAATTGATGACGTGCCAATGGTTGCCTTAACAGCCACTGCTACGCCAAAGGTTCAATCTGATATTCAGAAAAATCTTGGAATGAATGATGCGGTTGTTTATAAATCGTCATTCAACCGTGGCAATTTGTATTATGAAGTAAGGGAGAAGGGAAAAAAAGATGTTACCCTCAAAAATATGCTTGGTATCATCAATGCACGCCGAGGAAAATCTATAATTATATATTGCCTAAGCCGCAAAAAAGTTGAGGAAATCGCTTCAATTCTTGTGGCCAATGGTATAAAAGCATTGCCATACCATGCAGGTTTAGATGCTAAAACCCGTGTTTTTAATCAGGATTCGTTTCTTATGGAAGATGCAGATGTGATTGTAGCAACCATAGCATTTGGAATGGGAATAGATAAACCAGAGGTGCGATGTGTCATTCATTATGATGTTCCTAAATCTCTCGAAGGATATTATCAAGAAACCGGAAGGGCAGGAAGAGATGGTATGGACGGAGATTGTGTTCTTTTCTACAATCCCAACGATACTGAAAAATTAGAAAAATTCATGAAAGATAAGCCTGTTGCCGAAAGAGAAATCGGATCACAACTTATTTTTGAAATGTCGAGCTTTGCAGAATCATCGCAATGCCGACGAAAAATACTTTTACACTATTTTGGTGAAAATTTTGATGAGGAAAATTGTAACAAAATGTGTGATAATTGCAGACACCCAAAAACTATGCACGATGTAACAATAGAATTGAGCGATGTTCTTGAGGCTGTGAAAGAAACAGCCGGAAAAGTAAATCAAGAACATATTATTGAATTGATCAGAGGAGAAAAATCTGATGAGGTTAAGGCATATCGCCATGATAAGCTTGAATCTTTTGGAGTTGGGAGTGAAAAAGATGCCAACTTTTGGAAAAGCGTAGTTAGGTTGGCCTTGCTTGAAAACTATATTCAAAAAAATATTGAAAACTATGGCTTATTAAGTATTACCCCACTTGGCGAAAAGTTTATCAAGAATCCGAAACAACACAAACTTGCTATTGATCAGGAGTTTGAGAAAGTTTCCGACGAAGATTATGAGCAGTTTCAAATTGAAAACGTGTATGATGAACAACTCTTCTCACAGCTAAAAGAGTTGCAAAAACTAGTTGCAAAAAACGAAAATTTACCGCCTTATGTTATTTTCCAAGAAACTTCTTTGGAAGAAATGGCTACTAAATACCCTATTTCAATTGAAGAGTTTGAGAACATTCAGGGCGTTGGTAAAAATAAGGCCAAAAAATTTGGAGCACCCTTCATTGAACTCATTGCGAGCTATGTTGAGGAAAATGAAATAGAAAGACCTCAGGATATGGTTTTAAAAACTGTAGCCAATAGGTCAGGTAAAAAAATTCAAATTATTCAGAATATAGACAAAAAAGCAGACCTCGAAGATCTTTGTATCTCACTCGGTATGGGCTTTGATGAATTATTGGCAGAACTTGAAAACATTGTTTATTCAGGAACTAAAATAAATATCAAGTACTTCATTGATGAATTAATGGATGAACAAACTCAAAACGATGTTTACAGCCACTTTAGAAAATCACAGGTTGATGATGTAGATGCTGCAGTAAAAGCCTTTGATGGTGAATTTACTCACGAAGAACTTGGGCTCATGAGAATTCAGTTCATATCCGATGTGGCCAACTAGGCGTTTTTTTTAGTTGATATCTACTATGATTTTTTAACTTTATTTCAGCGTCATTATTTTTGTTTTTAGAATTAAAAAGTGTACTCAATTATTAAGTCATAACCTCTTTTTATTCTCTAACGTCTTCATAATAAGATTTAAGTTAAGATGGCCTAAATTCAACATTTAATTAGTTAAAATAAAAATGCCCATCCCAAATTACAGCTTTACAGAAGAACTTCGCTGGCGTAGAATGTTGCACGACATCATGCCCGGTACCGAGGAACTTTTGAACAAAGAGATGATAACCGGTTATATTGGTTTTGATCCCACGGCGGATTCACTTGGCATTGGCAACTTGGTTCCTGTTATGATGTTGCTGCATTTTCAAAAAGCTGGACATAAGCCAATAGCATTAGTAGGAGGTGCAACTGGCATGGTGGGAGATCCCAGTGGAAAAAGTGCCGAACGAAATCTCCTTGACGAAGAAACCCTTAATCACAACCTTGCTTGCCAAAAAGCACAGATTGAAAAATTTCTCGATTTTAATTGTGGTGAAAATTCAGCCGAAATTGTAAACAATTACGATTGGTTTAAAGGCATTAGTTTTCTCGATTTTATACGTGATGTTGGTAAACATATTTCAGTAAATTATATGCTTGCCAAAGATTCGGTTAGTAGTCGGCTTGAAAACGGCATGTCGTTTACCGAATTCAGTTATCAATTGGTTCAAGGATACGATTTTTATTGGTTACATAAGCATAAAAATGTGATGCTTCAAATGGGTGGAAGCGATCAATGGGGCAACATTGTAACAGGAACAGAACTTATCAGACGAAAGGATCAGAGTGAAGCCTTTGCATTAACAACCCCACTTATTAAAAAGGCTGATGGAACTAAGTTTGGTAAAACCGAAGGCGGAAATCTGTGGTTAGATTCAAAACGAACTTCCCCTTACAAATTTTACCAGTTCTGGTTGAATGCCTCTGATGAAGATGTAAAAACCTATATCAGAATTTTTACCCTTTTCAGCCAAAAAGAAATAGAATCGCTTGAACTCGAACAAGATTCAGCTCCGCACTTGCGGGTGCTTCAAAAAGCACTTGCCAAGGAAATAACAACGAGGGTACATTCCGAAGATGATTACCTAAAGGCCGTTGAAGCTTCGGAAATTCTTTTTGGAAAAGCAACGGCTGACTCTTTAAAATTTTTGGATGAACAAACTTTATTAGATGTTTTTGAAGGGGTTCCTCAATCTAAAATTTCTATTTCCAACCTCAGCACACCTTTAAATATAGTAGATTTATTGGTTGACAAAACTTCCATATTTCCTTCACGAGGCCAAGCACGGGAACTAATTAACAGTGGCGGGGTAAGTATCAACAAAGAAAAAGTATTTGGCCTTGAAGCCGTTATCTCGATCCATGATTTAATCAGAAATAAATACCTTATAGCCCAAAGAGGCAAAAAAAATTACTATTTAATAATTGCAGAATAGATGAGCATTGAGTTAATAAACCACTATGATAAAAAGGGTCATTTACTAAGTCCCATTTTGCCTAGTCACATTAAAAACTTTTTAATAGATATTGACGGAACCATATCTGAAGATGTACCCAATGAGGAACCTGAAAGAATGCTAACATGTGAAGAAATTCCCGGGGCTAAAAAGTTCGTAAATAAATGGTATGACGAAGGCCACATCATTACATTTTTCACCTCAAGACTTGAAGAACACAGATCAAATACTGAGCAATGGCTCACAGAGCATGGCTTCAAATGGCATGGGATAATTTTCGGAAAACCGCGCGGAGGCAATTATCATTGGATTGATGACCGCTCGGTAAAAGCTACCCGTTTTGTTGGCAAATTTACCGATTTGGTAAAAGTACACAGAGAAATTGAAGTTTTTGAGGCTGATGTTTAACGATCTCTTCTATTGCTGTTGGCTTAAGCCAACGGCAATAAATAAATAGAAAATTCTTCAACAGATAGTTTTCAAAGCTTACTTTTGAAAGGTTATGTCGGAGCTAATCAATAACAAAAATGTTTTCTCCCTTTATGAGGTAACACGAAGTATTCAAAAGACTTTAGCTGACAGATACCAAACTGCATTTTGGGTAAAGGCCGAAATGAATAAGCTGAATTTATATCAGCATTCAGGGCATTGTTACCCTGAATTGGTTGAAAAAAAAGACGGAAAAGTAATAGCCCAAATAAAATCCATACTTTGGAAAAATGAATTCCAAAATATTAATACTGCTTTTCTCCAGATACTAAAAGAGCCTTTAAAAGATGGGATAAAGATTTTGTTTCTCGCCAAAATAATCTTTGAACCCACACATGGCCTATCCATTCATATTCTTGATATTGACCCGAGTTACACTCTCGGGGATCTTGAACAGGAGAAAAAGGAAACCATCCATAAATTGCAAGCTGAAGGTATCTTTGACAAAAACAAAACCTTACAATTACCCCTTTTACCCCAACGAATTGCCATCATCTCTGCTGAATCAAGTAAGGGTTATGCTGACTTCGACTCTGTAATTAAAGGCAATCCTTGGAATTATAAATTTTTTACACTTCTATTTCCTTCTTTGCTTCAAGGAGAAAAAGCAGTCACTGGAATAATTGGGCAACTCAGACAAATTAAAAAAGTCCAAGCGCATTTTGATATGGTAGCAATAATTCGTGGTGGCGGCGGAGATATAGGGCTTTCCTGTTATAACCATTATTTACTCGCAAAAGAAATAGCAATGTTTCCACTTCCTGTCCTCACTGGAATTGGGCACTCAACCAATGAAACAGTCGCTGAAATGATTTCTTATACCAATGCTATTACACCAACAAAATTGGCTGAATTTCTGATTCAAAAATTTCACAATTTTTCGGTACCTGTTCAAAATGCTGAATCCAAAATTACTGACAAGGCAAGGCGTTTATTGATGGATGAAAACAGAAAACTTCAATCAAGCATAAAATTATTCAGTTCGGCAACAAAAAGCATCTTGTTGGAAGGAAAAAATGACATCAACAGCCTTTCAAAATCAATAAAATTGCAGACAAAACTTTTATTTACAAACAAATCAGAAGGCATAAAGAATTTAGGAGTTAAAATATCGGAGCGAAGTTCCATACTCATTCATAATTCATGGCGTGATCTTAGTCATATTGAGAAAAATGTGAACAATATGAGTCCGATAAATGTAATGAAACGAGGATATAGCATTACCCAAGTAAACGCAAAGTCGTTAACCAATATTGAATCAATAAAAGAAGGAGACATTCTCAAAACCTTCTTATTTGAAGGAAATATAGAAAGCGTAGTAAAAACAACAAATAGCACAAGCAATGAGTGAAAAATTAAATTATACTGAAGCATTTGATGAACTTCAAACGATTGTTACAGAGATTGAACAGGGCGAAATTTCTGTCGATGAACTTTCCGAAAAGGTAAAGCGTGCGGCAGTTCTTATAAAAGTGTGCAAAGCCAAACTTACTTCCACGGAAGAGGAAGTAAATACAATTTTAAAAGAATTGGATGCGGCGGGGAAGGATGTATAAATAAGTTAGTTTAATGGCTAGTATTCAAGTAGAGGTTGGTATAAAGCGAATGACCCAAAGTTGTCTGCCATTTAATGCTGCAAAACAGCTTGATGTTTTAATAATAAATCTAATATTACTCTGTGATTAATTCGTATGGATTTGCAATTGTTTGTTTCCCAAAACGCTTTAATAATTGAACCAAATTTTCTTTATTAAGTTTTTCATTTTTTAGAATCTCTTGAATTGCTGGTTGTTTTAGTCCTGGGATTCGAATTTGAAAGAAAGGCCAAAGGGTTTCACTTTTGTAGATTATATTTAAGTCAGGAAATCCTGTAATTCGATTATAATAAGTCGCTACATTACGAAATTCTTTTAAATAATTAAAATACCATTCTCCTTTATTAGAAAAGAGTTCACCAATACGAATTTTATCTAATTGTAGTATAAATTTAGCATCTTAATTTTCAGGAGTTTGAATATAAAAGTTACCGTCTTTTCCACTTTTACTAAACCAATTAATTATTTTTTTAATTTTTTTCACACTATAATTCTCTAATTCTTTTAAATCTTTCTTTTATTATTAAAGTTATTAATTCAGATCCCTCAGGAATAAAGAATGGAAAAAGTTCCTTGTTTAACATTACCAAAACTTTTTGCTCATTTTCCTCAGATGCTAATTGATTATCGATTTCCTCATATTCATTGTTCTATCTTTAGATAAAATCTAATAGTTCGAAATGATTTGCAATGGTATTTGCTTCAATACTTATCCTTGGGTGAGCATTTTCAATATACTTTATGACCTTTTTTCCATTATCCTTGTGAATTTTAAGGTGGTGCTTGATGTTATCATCACTTAGATTCCACAATAATCCTCTAACTGAATCATATTGGTGCAAAGGTAAGTCTTCTTTTTGTGATTTTTAACCCATCTATTGCACCCCAATTATAAAAATGTCTATTGTTGTTACCAACTAAACCATCAAATGTTATCATTCGAACTATATCATTTGTTATTAATTCAAAATCTTGCGGAAAAACCGAACGAATGGCATCTTTTATGAATTCAAAGGTAAACAAATCACAAGCTGTTTTTTTATGATCAGCAATTTGTTTAGCCATTTCCATGTCTCCTAAATGTTCGCCACAAATTTCTGCACCATGAATTAATTTTTGACCCTCAACGAGAAAGTACTTACTTAAAAATCTTATCTGAGTATTAATTGCAACTAGTTTAATTTCATTCATTAACAAATTAAGAGTTTGTCCAATTCTATTTATTAAATACTCTATTACAGATTCATGAGGATACCATTTTTCAGCAGTCTTTGCTATATATGGATACCATGAATTAGGCCATTTTTTCCTTACACCGCAATCTGCTTGGAAATAACAGACTTTGATAAATTGTTTTGGCGCGTCACCATCTAGGTTTAATTTTCTAATATTATAATCTTTCTCACAAAATTTTTCAATTTTGTTATTATTCAATAGTTCACCAGAATAATTTAATGAACTTTCAATTCTCAATTTTTCATTTGTAATTACCTTCATTTCTAAGAATTCAATGATGTCAAAAATTATTGATTATTTTGTTGAAAAAGCGAAAAAGAACAAATCCTAAAGCACCTAAACGCAATTATCATTTTTAGCTTAGGAATGTTCAGAAAGGTTTCTAAATCACATCCTAATTTAGCAACATTGGCGGATATTGGAAATTAGATGAAGGTGTAGGGACTGATGCTTTTGATAAATCAGAAAATTAGGGTATTGGCACTTTGACTCTTGGGCCTCTTCGGGTTTTGTCAGGTGCCTCAGTTGTTGATACCAGTGTATTTCCTTATGGTGGTACTTCTTTTGGCTTAACAACCCAATATGGTGATCAATTTACAGCTAAAAATATTAATGGAAAACCAAGTAATGTTCATACTTATGTTAATTATGATACTACAGGACAATCCCTCGGTAAGAGTATGGTTGGTGCAATCGATTCAACACATTACTTCGGTGTTTATTATGTTGATAATTCATCAGTAAATTTCGATATCAACTATAATTTCAAAAATCTGAAATCAATAACTGGTCCTAAAAAGTGAGGGGTATATATTTTATCAAAAAGCTACAGGTTATCAGGGAACTTGGGTTTAAAACAAACATAAAGCTTTTGGCGATTAACCTTGTATCAACAGCTACCTCTGGTAGCCAATGGTTAGATAAAAACGAACCAATTGCAGGAGCAAATCAGTAAAAGCACAAACCAACTGCGGATGGTTATTATTTTGTGAAAGTAACAAATGATTCGAATTTCAACAAAACTTCTGATTCTATTCAATTTGCGAAAACAGGTATAACACAAACTCTAAAATCCAATATGACGGTTTATCCGAATCCTTCTCACATTGGAATTTTTTATTTGAACGGCATTACAGCTCAATCTACTGTGAATATACTCGACCCTGCAGGCATACTATTGATGGCTAAAAAACGATATCACTTCTAATATCAGCTTTTATTTAAGCAGCTTCGGAGCAGGTACTTATTTTATTAATTTATTGAGTAATGGACAGGAATTGAATTTTTGAGTTGTGGTGATAGAATAAGGG